>ERZ808242.296-NODE-296-length-37501-cov-20.728596_pt1 | contig 37501 bp, 20 predicted proteins | sample MGYA00521244_ERZ808242 | MGnify/ENA primary metagenome ERZ808242 (study PRJEB31516, sample SAMN03275573) | gut metagenome | biome: mammalia-associated habitat; material: feces | host: Papio cynocephalus | place: Kenya | collected 2012-07-27 ... | reverse complement strand
TGAGTGTTTTTTCCAATTTTTTCACTAACTTTGCACTTGCTTGTTGAATCTACGTTGCCGTCGCTCCATTGGGTGAAGTGGTAATGCTCGTCGGCGGTTGCCGTGAGTGTGGCAGTAGTGCCATAATCATACGTGCCGCCACCTATTACATTGCCATGCTGTGCATAAGTAGTGGTGATAGTGTATTGATTCGGAGAAAATTCTGCCGTATAATGCGCATCGCTTCGCGCATAGACATAGTACGGGTTATACGTCTTTCCGTTGCTCCATTTGACAAAGTGATAGCCCTTATCGGGTACTGCTGTCAAATAAACTTTGGTATTGTAGTCATACGTGCCTGTTCCTTCCACCGTACCATGTTCGCCGGAGGCTGTAATGGTATATTGGTTGATAGCAAACTCTGCCGTGTAAGTGGTATCGCTCTCTACGGATACCGTACGCGGATTGTCGGTGTTGCCATCGCTCCAGCGGATAAAGTGGTAATGCGCATCAGCGGTTGCCGTCAGTGTGGCTGTGGTGCCATATTCATACGTACCGCTGCCGCTTACGTTGCCATGTTCGCCTGCAGAAACAGTGATAGTGTATTGAGTCGGTACAAACTCAGCGGTAAAAGTGGAGTCTTGATAAACCCATACTTCGATCGGATTGTCGATATAACTTCTATTCCCTACTATCCATTGTCTAAAGTGATAGCCCTTGTCAGGTACTGCTGTCAAATATACTATGGTATTAACGTCATACGTACCTGCACCTTCCACTGTTCCATGCTCACCGGAGGCTGTAATGGTGTATTGGTCATATGCAAACACTGCGGTTAAGGTCATATCCTGTGTAACCGTTACCAATCGTGGATTATCGGTATTACCATCCGTCCAACGCACGAAATGGCGTGGCTCCCATTTGTTCGTGTTGGGAATGGCAGAGACACTCACTTGCAGCCCCGCATCACATCGGATGATATTTGCAGTATCGCACCCCTCAGCATAAAGAGTCAGAGTGTAGTCGGTAGCATTGCACCACCCCGCTATTGCCAGCGCAATAGTAATGAATATAAGTCTTGTTTTCATAATACATCTTATTTATTGTTTTCCAATAGTCGTAAGTCTTTATTGTGTGACATATCGCTCTGAAACATTGGGCATGTGGGCATTAGCATAGTCCCTGTTACATAAAGTACAGCCGTGAATAGCACAATGAGTCCTAACAAGCAGCCTGTACGGTTCATACAACATTCACCCACTATGATAGTACTGATTTTATAGCCTATCAGAATGCTCCAACCGAGAACAATAACTCCTGCTACAAAAAGTGCGACCTTAGAGGTGGATATTTTGCTGCCATTGAGCGGATTGGTCTGATAATCCAACTTATAGACATCAGAAAAGACGCTATATACCGTTTCATTGTCCGGCCATTCCTCTGTCTCTTTGGTAGCATTGTCTTTGTTATTGGCAACCAATCGTTTCTCGAAAGCAGCCAACAGTAGATTCCAGTGTTGCCACCAATAGATATACCCTTTGACAGATAGAAAGTTTGCCACACTTATCAGATAGCCCAAGCATAAGATAATCCAACTGAGGACATCGGACGATTCGGCAAAGGAATAGTACCCCACAAACAAGGCACCGATAATTACGTAAAAATAACTTGACCATCGTGTAAACTGCTCGTAATGAAAATTCCGAGCATGGATAATGGTCTGATACTGATTGTTTTGTTGTTCAGTCATACTGATTAAAATTTTAAGTTGTATTATAATACGATTTCTGTGATTTATACATAGACAGATATGCTTCTTCCCCTCCCAAGCACGTTATATTATATACCCGTGTGAGAGGCAGGACTACTGCTACGGGCAGACAGCGCGAACAGATAGACCTCCGTTGCGAGGGTAACTCAAACAATGCATACGGTCAGAATCGAAATGAGTACTATACGCGTTGTACGGAGTACTAAACTGAGCCTGGTAGAGCGACGAAGACCAGTAGTAGCCGACGGAGGCAAACTCGTCGGGATAGAGGTTACTGAAATCGCAATACCCTGCAGCGGGGAGAAAAATAGAATTACTATTGGCCTTACTCGTTACCCGATAACCGTTTACGCTGTTTTGCGTTGTCCAAGTCCACGTGCAGTTCTCTATCAATTCTTCCCACTCGGCATTAGTGGGCATACGCCATGCGCCACCCCAGTTCATGTGAGCGGCATCGTCCCAGGAGTCCAAAGTGGTTTTCTTGTCGGTAAAGCCGCTGTCGCCACACTGAGCATCGTAGCAGTATTTGGTGAGTTTGCTACCATAGGCATACTTGTAGGTTGTCCACATGTAGTAGTTCTGTTTTGGGGTGATTTCGCCCCATGCGTAGTAGCCTCCTGACTCTTCGGGTGTGGTGGCACCTACATTACATGATGCCCATTTCAGCCCGCTGGGTAAACCAAGGTCAACGGCTTGTAAGTCAGCGGGAGGGGCGGACACATGGCTAACCTTATAGCCGTTCATGCTGCAGTCGTCATAGACTTTGTAGTTCCATACATCGTCCGCCCCTGCTGATACTCCCATCAGTAGGGCAATACTCATAATGAGATAGGTTTTTGTCTTCATAATACAATAGATTTATTTTGATTTTTTTACGTTTGAATCTGTATGTTTACTCTTGCCTATATGCATCGATTTGCAATAAGACAATAGGGACAATAGCGGAAAGATTATCCATAGTACTATCGCAGTAACCCACGGTACATACGGATGGCAACAATCATCTATGCCGAGCAGGTTTACCATCCAACTGCTTGCACGGAAGCCAATCAGGATGCTCCATCCTAAAATCATCATTCCTGCCAAAACAATCGTAACCTTTTCAGGTGAGATATTACGACCTTTGAGCAGACCACATTGTTTATCCGATTTGGGCTTTTCCGCCAAAGCATTGTACACCGTTTCTTCTTCCGTGCATGCTTTTTTCTCGAAATCCTTCAAAAGGCTATTCCAATGGTTCCACCAATAGACATACCCGTTGACAGACAGATAGTTTGCCACACTTGCCATGTAGCCGATACATAGAACGACCCAACCTAATACTTGGCTATCTGCTGTATTTGCTGCAGAAGTCTGCACAATCAAGCAATACCCGATAAACAATACACCGATAACCACATAGAAATACCCTGACCATCGTGTAAACTGCTCGTAGTGAAAATTCCGAGCATGGATAATGGTCTGATACTGATGTCTTTGTTGTTCAGTCATACAAATTAGTTTTTTACATTGCTATGGGCACTCGCGTAAATAACAGTTTTCTCAGGCATCTGTCCACAATACCTGTTGGGTATATACACATCACGTATAGGCACACAAAAAAACGCGGACTTCTGTTAGTAAATCCGCTATTGAGGTCGTAGGAAACCATGTCATCGAAAAAACTTGCAGAAACCCACGCGTGTATATCGTACAAGCGCATACCTATACAAGTACACGCCAGTGTGGATACACCCATGAGCATCTACTAATGTCTTGCTATCGGATGACATTCTTGAAATTTCCTACGTTTCAATAGTCGATTTGCAAGCGTTAGTAAACGCTTTGTCGCGCGTTTGCGCGACTATTATGTCCACAAAGCCCACCCAACCGCTTTCTCGGGACACCGCTGTGTCCGTCACCGAAAGCCCACCGCGCGGGTCTTTGCATTTGCTGACTATGTTTATCGTCCGTCAGCGGGGACGTATCTCAATCCAAGCCTTTATAAACGAAAGGATCTGATTTATTCTGTGCCTTTGACGAGAGACTTTGGTTCACGGCGTGTGTCCCAAAAGTCATGTATCGTAATGCTATCATCCGCCACCGAATACACCATTTTGTTGTGACACCACTACGCTTCGATATATCTTTGGCAAATGGGATAATAGAGGTTCTACTTTGCCAATGTTCGGCATTTGCGAGATAGCCTTCTCCCAAGACAGTGTCTTTTGATAGAATTCCATCTGCGACGGCTTGCCAAAGTTTGCCAATATGTACATTGCCGTCTCTTGCCAAGCAGACAACGCTTGTTCTGTCCAAATTACTCGCATTTCTGTTGTGCAGAACCGATAGTTCGTTGCATTATATGGTGCGCCTCATCCGCAGAATACGTTCTATGCGCCCTGATATCATTCTCTGATTTGGCAATACGTGCTTCCAATTCCTCTGTCGTATAGGGACGGATATTATCCTCCGCATCGGCTGCATCCAACAACCGCTCCGCCAACCAACGCATATTGGCAGCCGTCAGGTTGTGCGCCTGAATGCCGGATAAAATGTTTTGTAATGCCGCTGTACTCATATTGTTCGTTTTTTATCGCTGCAAAGTTACGATAAACATTTGATATGTGCAAACATAAGGCATTTATATTCAATATGATGGTATCAACAGGTATGGCAAAGCCGCGTTTTTATGTATGTTTTTGGAAAAACATAAAGCGGGCGATGGTATCGCCCTGCTAAGAAACAATACTAATTAGGGGTTAGAGAGAAGGGATTAGAGATTAGAGATTAGAGATTAGAGGGGAGGGATTAGGGGACGATATGGGTACGGGATGGTGTGCTGCAAAGTATTACGAAAGTATTCATATCTATCGGTTATGTTTCGGTTATGTTCTGCTTATGTTCTGGTTATGTTCTGGTTATCTTATGGAGTTGTTCCGAGACAGATGCGGGGAGGTTAGAGATTAGAGATTAGGGATTAGGGATTAGGGATTAGAGAGAAGGGGGAAGGGGGGAGCGGGCGATGGTATCGCCCTGCTAAGAAACAATATACCCCAAAATACGCCTAATAAGGCAAATAAGACTAATAAGCCAAATGGGGCGAATGAGTCCAATGGGACAAATGGGACTGATACGCCTAATAAGGAGGAATATAAGGAGCGGTTTGTGCCAAACCGACCGCGGAGGAGAGCAACCGACTATGTTCTCCCGTTTACGGAAAACCGCGGACGGGGGCGTCCGCGTCCCCGGCAAGTATGGCACAACACAGAATAGAAACCAAACGACAGATACAGGGCGACTATAATGCTACTGCTTGGAGGGCGGCTATAATGCTACGGCTTGGAGGGTGGTTATAAGGTTACTGCTTGGAGTTCGGCGAGGGCGGTGTAGTAGTCGCGTTGGGCGGAGAGGGCTTGGGCAGTGGCGTCGTAGTAGATAGAGAGTTCCATCATATACTCGAGCATCGAAATCTGCCCTGCCTGCAAGGCTTGGAGGAGCAGGTCAGCACTGTTGGTCAGTTGCAACGCCTCAAAGCAGCCCTGCCACGTCCGTTGCAAGCCCTGTACGGTAGCGTACTGCGCCCGCAAGGTGGAGAGAAACACCAGTTTCCGCTCGTCGGCACGCAGTTGCACCGCTGCCGCTGAGGCTTGGGCTTGGCGCACACGGTGAATGTTCTGCCAGAGCGGCACCGACAACCCTACCGACACGCCTTGGTAATAATCGCCCGTCACGCCCTCCGTCTGATACCCCAGTGTCAGGTCGGGCAGCCACTCCGCCTTGCTCAGGCGTGCATCGGCTTGCGCCACTGCCACCTCCTGCCGCACATACGCCAGCATCGGGCTGTGTGTCTCCGCCTCGGCATACCAAGTATCAAAGTCGGCGGGGGGGAGTACGGGCGTAAAGACGCTGTCAGTGAGTGCGATAGGCGTGCCGCCGTTGAGCAGGGTCAGTTGGTCGGTCAGCGTGCCACGCTCGGTGAGCAGACGTTGGTATTCACCATGCGCGGTAGCGAGGTTGAGCCGCACTTTGTTGTACTCCAGCGCATTGGCATTGCCCGCCTCGAACTTCTGCCGGTAGGCGTCCGCCAGCGTCTGTGCATGTGCGAGCCGCCTGCCGTACTCGTGGAGCATGGCGTTGGTATAGACGATGTCGATACAGGTCTGCTGCGCCTGCAACAGCACCGCCGTGCGCTCCACCCGCAGGCGCAAGTCCGCCCGCAAGTCCTGCTGCTTGGCCAGGCGCGACCGATAGCCGAAGAGCGTACTCAGCGACAGCGACTGCGACACCGAAACGTCCATACGGTCGCCCAACGCATTGCTGCCCCACAGGTAACTCCATTCCACCTCGGGGTTGGCGGGGGCGATACCCACGTGGTTGGCGGCTTTCTCCGCCTCTACTTCTTGCCGCAGGGCTTGCAGCGACTTGTTGTTCTGCTCTATGGCGGGCAGGATAGTTGCCCAGTCTTGCGCCGAAGCGCAAATGGCAATGCACAATGCACAATGCACAATGCACAATGTTTTTATCTTATTCATAAACAAACCAAAACTTACAAAACCTTTCTTGCGGTACAACACGCGCCGGCAGGGTGTTTATATAAACGGACGGCTACGCCGTATTGCCACAAATTAACCATAAATTCTATATTTACAAGTTATATGGAACGGACATTAGTTATTTTCATTTATTGTCGGTATGGGGGTGTTTGCTCTCGACGAGCGAGTACATAATCGGTATGATGAATCCGTTGAGCAGTGTGGAGGACAAGAGTCCGAAGAGGATGACCTTTGCCATCGGGCTCTGTATCTCGTTGCCGGGGAGGTCTCCGCCGAGTGCCAGCGGGATAAGCGACAAGGCGGTGGTGAGAGCAGTCATCAGGATAGGGTTCAGTCGGTCTGCCGAACCTTGCACGATACGCTGATGCAGCGGCAGTCCCTCGCGGGAGAGGTCGTTGTACCGCTCAATGAGCAGCATACCGTTGCGCGTGGCGATACCGAAGAGCGAGATGAAGCCTATCAGGGCGGGGATACTCAGCACGCCGCCGTCCAAGGCAACCGCCAGCACACCGCCCATCAGCGCCAACGGCAGGTTGCACAGCACGACCACCGCCTGACGCATATCACGGAACTGCATAAACAGCAACAGGAAGATGACTATCAACGCCCCTATCGTAGCCAGCGCAATCGTGCGGGACGCTTTCTCCTCACTCTCGAACTGACCGCCGTACTCGATATGGTAGCCCTCGGGCAGCGTGATTTGTTCGCTGATAATCCGCTGTATATCGTTCACCGCCCCGCGCAGGTCTCCGTTGGTTACATTAGCAGAGACGACCAACTTGCGGCTCACGTTCTCGCGGTTGATGGTGTTCGGTCCCATAGCGGAGCGCACGTCCGCCAGCGACGAGAGCGGTACAGCCGCCGTGGCGGTAGAGATACAGATGTCGCGTATGTCGTCCATCGTGGCACGCTCGGCGGGGTTGAGGCGCACCACGAGGTCGAAGGCTTTGCTGCCCTCATAGACCTGCGACACCACGCTGCCGCCCAACAGCACATCTATCTGCTCGGCGAACTCGGCAGGCGAGATGCCGTACCGCGCCAGCATATCGCGCCGCGGAGTGATGAGCAACTGCGGGCGTTCCACCTGTTGCTCCACGTTCAAGTCCGCCACACCGTCCACGCCGGCGATAGCCGCCTTTATCTGATTGCCCAGTTGGTACATCTTGTTGAGGTCGCTACCGAACACCTTGATGGCGATGTTCGACTGCGTACCCGACAGCATGGCATCGATACGGTGGGAGATAGGCTGCCCTATCTCCAAGTTGATACCCGATAGCACGCTCATCTTTTGGCGTATCTCCGCCATCACCTCCTCTTTGGAGCGGTCTTTGAGTTCAAACGGCGCCTCTATCTCCGAGGTGTTCACGCCCAAGGCGTGTTCGTCCAATTCGGCACGCCCCGTCTTGCGTGCCACGGTCTGTATCTCCGGCACCGAGAGCAGTATCTCCTCCGCCTTGCGCCCTATGGCGTCCGATTCCTCGAGCGACACGCCCGGCAGGGTGCTGACATTGATAGTGAACGAGCCCTCATTGAAGCCCGGCAGGAAACTATGTCCGAAGAAGCAGAACCCTACCGCCGCCGCGGCAAAGAGCGAGAACGTAACGCCCAGTACGGCTTTCTTGTGCGCCAAGGCACCCTCCAAGGCGCGGGTATATACCTTGCGCAACCCCTGTACCAACCGCGGTTCGCGGTCGGCATGGCGCATAGCACGCTCCGTACCGAGCAGGTAGGAGCATAGTACGGGCGTAAGCGTCAGTGCGACTAATGTGGAAGCGAACAGCGACACGATAAACGCCACACCGAGCGGCGCAAGCATACGTCCCTCCATACCCGACAAGAGGAACAGCGGCACGAAACTGACCACAATGATAAACGTGGAGTTGATAACGGGCATACGTACCTCATACGATGCATTGAACACCACCTCGCGCACCGGCAGCCGCTTCTCCCGTGGCAACAGGGCGTTCTGCCGCAGGTGCTTATACACATTCTCCACGTCCACTATCGCGTCGTCCACCAACGAGCCGATGGCTATCGCCATACCGCCGATACTCATCGTGTTGATATTCAGTCCGAAAAGGCGCATGACGAGTATCGTTATCAGTAGCGACATAGGTATCGAGACGAGCGAAATAAGCGTCGTCCGCCCGTTCTGCAGGAAGATAAACAGCACCAGTATGACAAACAATGCCCCCTCCCAGAGCGACTTCTTGATATTGCCGATAGAACTATCGATAAAGTTCTTCTGGCGGAAGATGTCGGTCGAAATCACCACATCGGCGGGCAGTTGCGTTTTGAGTTCCTCTATTGCTTTGTCCAGATGCTCCGTCAGTTCGATAGTGCCGGTGTTCGGCTGCTTGGTAACGGTCAGCAGCACGGCGGGTTTGCCCTTCACCGATGCCAAGCCTAACTTAGGCGTCTGCGCACCGATAGCCACCGTAGCCACCTGCTCCAAGCGCACCGTACCGCCGTCGGTGGTGGGTACGGCAGCCTGCCCGAGCAGGTCGAGGTCGTTGGTGGAGAGTGCCCCGCGGATGATGTATTCGTTGCCGTACTCGTACAGCACGCCGCCCGAGGCGTTTTGGTTCATACCGCGTACGGCAGCAAGCAGGTCGTCGAGTGCCACATGGTAGGTGCGCATGCGGTTGGGGTCAATCTGTATCTGGTATTCGCGTATGTCGCCGCCCATCACCGCCACCTGCGCCACGCCGCCCGTGGAGAGCAACCGCGGACGTATCGTCCAGTCGGCAATGGTGCGCAACTGCTCCTGCGTGGTCACGGAGTCGGCGGTCAGACCGATAATCAGCACCTCGCCGAGGATAGACGACTGGGGCCCCAGTATAGGTCGCCCCACATAGTCGGGCAGCGACTCCGACACCGTGGCGAGTTTCTCGCTCACTATCTGCCGGGCGCGGTAGATGTCCGTACCCCAGTCAAACTCCACCCATACCACCGAGAAACCCGTGGTGGACGACGAGCGCACGCGCCGCACATCGGTCGCCCCGTTCACCGCCGTCTCTATAGGGAACGTTACAAGCCGCTCCACCTCCTCGGGTGCCATACCCGTGGCTTCGGTCATCACCACCACCGTGGGGGCGTTCAGGTCGGGGAACACGTCCACGTCCATCTCACGCACGTTGTACACGCCCGCACAGAGGATAATCAACGCCGCCACCACAATGGCAAGCCTGTTCTGCAAGGCAAACCGGATAATTTTATTCAGCATACACAATACTTTTATTTCACTCAGAATACTACTTTCTTTCCCCTATGGATATATACGCCGTGGCTCGGCGGTACTATAAAACACCGCCCCGATAGATCATACCACGCCTCGTCTGTGCTGTCTATCGGGGATATTATCAGGTCGGTGGTCTGTCCCCGCTTGTGGCTGAACACCCAGTCCAACCGCTCCGCGGAATAACTCTGAATACAGGTCGTCTCGTGCGTCCACCCCGCCACAGTCTCATACCTGACCTCGTCGCCCATAGCCTCCAACTGCCCGACCAGCGTCTCCACCGTTGTGCGCACATCGCTGCCCATTATCTTGTCCGCCAGCCCCATTACGGTATAGACCGGCGTAGTGGCGATGTTCTCTGCACTCATCCCTTTCGGGTTGCCGGCACACGGCATAGCCGCAGCAAAGTAATCGGGGTAGAGCGACAGCATTTTCCATGTCCCCGTGCCGCCCATACTGCCGCCAAAGATATAGATGCGTGTTGTGTCTGCCGCCTCCTGTTGCGCCACATAGTCTATCAGCCGTTTCACATCGCTTGCCATTCCGCCCCAACCTTTGGTGCGGTTGCTGCATTGCGGTACTACAAAAACAGCAGGAAGGGCTTGCTCTATCAGGTACCATGCTATTGAGTCTATACCCGGTTCGCCCATCTGTGTCTCGTTGTCCGTGCCGCAACTGCTGCCGCCGTGCAGGTAAATTACAAGCATCGGTTTCTCGCCCGCTATCCGCATCTGCCGGTAGGGTAACACCGCTCCGCTATTCAGCGGAAACTGCTCTTTGGTGAACACCGTCTCCGTCTGTGCCATAGCCCCAAGGCTCAGCACGCACATCAGTGCCAATACCATCCGTTTCATCATTCCAAGAATAAATCATCATTTGCGAACTCCGTCCAGTCATCGGAAGCATACACTATCTCTCCTGCCGAAGGTCGGTTCTCGTATCGTCCCCAGGCGATACCGAGAGTAACCACCAGCAGCACCGACGATACCATTGCCGTCAACCAACCGCTGATTTTGCGCTTCGCCAGACTATAGTTCGTCTTCGCCGCCCCTACCGTCGATTGGGTAATCTCGGCTATCTCTTCATACGACATATCCTCGTGGTAGCGCAGGTTGAATATCGCCCGTTGCGTAGGCGGTAGGCGCAATATCGTCTGCTCCAATCGTGCCAGCAACTCCTGCCCAAGTTCTATATCGGGTTCGCTATGCAATGTCTGCAATACCGATTCGTCCACATCGTCTATCGACTCCAACGGCTGTTCATTGCGAAGCCACATATAGGCGCAGTTGGTCGCCACACGATACAGATACGCCCGCTCGGAGGACTGCTCGCGCAGTTCTCCGATATGGGTGTACACCTGCAGCCATGTGTTTTGCAGCACGTCCTTGGCGTCCTCGCTGTTGCGGAGCATACGCCTCAAATAGCGGTACAGCGGCTGGTTATATGTCTTGACCAATCTGTCAATCATCATTTATTCTGCTTTTGCAACTGCCCTTTGCGCACCTGCTCATCGTCATAAATCTGCTGTATCTGCGAGGGGGTCAATACGGTACGCAGTTTATGGTAGTACTCCTCGCGGATATTCAGAATACTCCGCTGACGCTCAAAGCGTCTGCGTATAGCCGCCTCTATCTCATCCTCGGTCGGAGCGGCAGGCGACTTGTCTTTTTTGTATAGCAGTTTCACGCCTTGCAGTTTCTTGCTGTAGTCGGTGTAGATATTGCGGAAACGCTCCGCCTGTTCGCCCGTCAAGCCGAACTGCGTAATGTACGCATTCGTCTGCTCGGTTAACTGTTGTTCGCGGGCAGCACGTTTCTGTTCCTTGCCCAAGTTGTCTTCTGCTACGATACTCATACTGCATACCAGTACCAGCACCATAATGAAATAACGTTTCATACTTGTTGTTTTTTAGAGTTTAACTTATGGTTTAGAAATGCACTTCTATCTGTAAGATGCACCCAACCGCCAAAAGTTAAATCTCAAACGTATTTTTTTCTACCCCGCTCCATTCTTCATTCATCATTAAAGGTATCGCCTTACTTTCTTGCAATACGCCTTATATGGTGCGCCGAAGGTGGCGCAGCAATAGGCTTCCTCTTGGAGTATCTGCAAGTGGAGCATTACCACGGGAAAGAGGGCGAACACCAGATGCAGCAGGTTCGGGAACGCCAGCAACAGCCCGATATACATCAGGTCGAACCCTACGAAAGCGGGATTGCGGCTGATGCGATAGATACCGCTTTGCACCAGTTGCGTTTGGTCTTTCTCCGGTATGCCCGCCCGCCAACTGTCCGCCATCGTCAGTACGGCGATGATGAAAAACACCAGTCCCAATGCCGCTATTATCAGTCCCGCCCATTGCAAAGCAGGGCAATCACACAGGCAGGAAACCAACGTCCATTGCGGGAAAACAATGATACTCAACACTTCCACCGGCACGACCAGCAGAGTGGCTATGCCCATCAACCGCTCTATCCGCAGCACCCGTTTGGGTTTGCTGCCCACACCTATTTGGTTGGTCTGTATGCCCTGTTTGCGTTGGGCGGCTTTCTTGCCGAAATAGACCGCATAGAAGTTTGCCAACAGGGCAAAGGCTGTAATCTTTGTCAGCATAAGCATATTTGGTTAATTTTTGAATATATTTGACGACAAGCGCGGCGCGTGTTGCGCCGCAAGACAGGTTTTGTTGGTTTTGTTATTTGTCTTTCAGTTTCATTCGCAATATCGGGAACGGCTGCCCTTGGTCGTCGGTCTCGCTGCGTTCATACACCCGAAAGCCGATGTGTTCGTACATGGCTGCCGCCAGCGGGTTCTGCTCGTTTACATCAATGTATTGCGCTCCCTGTTCGCTGATGGCATAGCGCAGCAACCTGCCGCCTACGCCTTTGCCATTGTACTCGGGCGAGACAAGCAGCATCTCTATCTTCCGCTCTGCTACACCCATAAAACCGACTATATCTTTGCCGTCCGTTGCTATTGTCAATACGGGTATCTCTTGTACCGCCTGCCGTACCACAGGGCGCAAACGGGCGATGTCGCTCTCGGTCAGAAAGCCGTGCGACACCCGCACGCTCCTGTCCCACAGCCCGACAAACTGGTTCGTCAATGCTTCTGTTCTATTGGTGCAAACATTTATTTCCATATCTTACTTTTTGCCCGTTTTATTGAGCCCCCTCTTTGAGGGGGTTGGGGGAGTCGGAGGTTTGTTAAGGGAGGTCAATGGTTATGCGTGTGTCCGGGGATGACGGTGGCACTGCCGGCGAGTTTCACTTGCAGGGCGGCGCGGGTAACTACCGTCTCGCCCGAGCGGAGACCGCTCTTGACCAAGACGCGCTCGCCGTTGCTCTGACCGAGGGTAACCTCGCGCTTCATGTAGCAGTCCTCGTCCAGTTGCACATAGACCGAATAGACACCCTGCTCCTCGGTGATAGCCGACAGGGGTACGGACAGGGCTTCCTGACGGTCAGCCAAGAGCAGATAGACATCGGCGTATGCTCCCGAGACCAAGCCCGCCTTGTTGTCGAAAGCGAACACCACAGGCACGTAGCCCGTCTGCGTGTCCGCCGTCCTGCCCACCGACAGCAGGCGTCCGTTCATATCCGCCAGACGGTAGGTGGTGTCGCTGTAGGCAGGTGCGAAATTGGCACTGCGGATACTGCCCAAACGGTTCCAGTAGCGTTCCGGCACGTCCGCTTGCAGCAGCAGTTGCTGCGTCTGACTCACGCTGAGCAGCACCTGCCCCGCCTCGACATAGTCGCCGTTGGCGATGTTCAGTCCGCTCACGTAGCCGTCCTGCGGGGCGCGTATCTCGATACAACCGTCGTCGGCTTTCTTGTCTTGCAGGGCTTCGTATTGCGCTTTGGCATTTTGGTAGCGCAGGGTTATCTGCTCCATCTCCTGTGCCGAGATGATTTGGCTGCCGGTCAGCCCCTGCGCACGGTCGTACTCCTTGCGGGCGGTCTCGTATTGGATACGCGCCGTCTCCACGGGGTCGCTTGCCGCCATACCGCGCACGGATATATGCGCCAGCACCTCGCCTTTGCGTACAGCCGTACCCTCGTTGAGGGTGTGCTGCCATTTTACCACACCGCTCATGGCAGCCACCACAGACCGCACTTTGTTGCCCGGTGTAGCCAGCCGCCCCGACACCTTGACGGCTTCCGTAAAGGGTTGCGCCACAATGGTTTCGGTCTGCAAACCTACCGCAGCAGCCTTCTCGGGCGAGAAGACGATTTCGCCCTGTTTGTGGTCGTGATGCTCTGCCTCCTCATGGTCGTGGTCGTGTTCGTGGTTATGTCCGCCGCAGCCTGTCAGCACAGCCGCCATATAGACACACAATAAAAAATAGTACCTTTGCATAGCGTATAGTTTTTCAAATTTACGCTGCAAAAGTACTGTTTTTTTCCTGCAACCGGGTTGCAATATGCCGTCCTGCTACCTATTCAGCAGTTGCTTGGCAAAGGCGGGAATATCTATCCCGTCGAAAGTGCCGCTGGTCATCATCAGCAGGGCGGTATTTTTGTAATCCATACTCCGCAGGCGTGCCTGCATGGCATGGCTGTCGGTAAATACCTCCACATTCGCCGAACCGAAAGCACGGCGGACTTCTTCGGCGGTAATGGGCGCAAGGCGCTTGTGTTCTATCACCTTCGGGTTGAAATAGACCAATGCCACATCCGCCTCCTGCATACAACCGTTGTACTGCGGCAGGAAATCCGCCATCAGCGAACTGAACGTATGCAACTCCATACACGCCACCAGTTTCTTGCCGGGATAACGTTCGCGCACGGCATTGACCGTTGCCCGCAGTTTGCTGGGCGAGTGGGCAAAATCCTTGTATGCCACAGCGTCCGCCGTCTCGCAAATCTTCTCCAAGCGGTTGCTCGCCCCCGTAAACGTGCTGATGACACGGTAGAAATCGTCCGCCTGTACGCCAATCCGTTGGCATGCCAGACACGCCGCCTGCAGGTTCTGCATATTGTGCCGCCCGAAGACCTGCATGGGTACGCTGCCCGTATAGGCATCGTAAGGCACACACGATATGTCCGCCCGCGCACCTGCGGCTATCGCTTGCAGGTTCTCATCGTTTGCGTAATAAATAAACGTGCCGTCGGGTTCGATAGTATCTACAAACTTGCGGAAGGTCTCCACATACTGCGGGAAAGTGGGAAAGACATTGATATGATCCCACGCAATACCCGTCAGAATGGCGATATGCGGGTGATACCACAGGAATTTGGAACGCAGGTCAAGCGGCGACGTCAGGTATTCATCGCCCTCGAACACCGCATACTTGGCGGTGTCGCTCAGGCGCACCATACGCTCGAAACCCTCTATCTGCGCACCCACCATATAGTCGGTTTCGATACCTAAGTGCTGCAATACATAGAGAATCATCGAGGTAGTGGTGGTCTTGCCATGACTGCCGCCTACCACAATACGTATCTTGTCCTTGGTCTGCTCGTACAGGTACTCGGGGAACGAATAAATCTTCAGCCCCAGTTCGCGGGCACGCACCAACTCGGGATTGTCCTCCCGCGCGTGCATACCCAGAATGATGGCATCTATATCCGGTGTAATCATCTCGGGGTGCCAACCCATTTCCGCGGGCAGCAATCCCGCCTCACGCAGATGCGTCCGCGCAGGATCGAAAATCTCGTCGTCCGACCCCGTAACCACATAGCCGGGCTTGCTCGCTACCGCCATAGCGAGGTTGTGCATTGCCGCACCGCCGATTGCAATAAAATGTATTCTCATCTTATATCCAATAACATACTACCAAGAGTATGAGTCCAATTATATACATAATCCCCCTTGCCGCCGACTCCCGCTGGCGGAAAAACAGCACCCACAGCCCCGAAAAGAGCAGCAGAGCCACCGGAAGCAGCGAACCGCAGCAAGCCGTTGCCGCCGTGCGCATAGGGAACAGCGACAAGCCGCCTGCAACAATAAAAAACAACGTAAAGAGCAGAAGCCAGTTCTGCTGCCCTGTGCTGTCTCTGTCCGTTCTCACCAGCGAAGCCACAAACAGCACGATGCCTATCCCTATCAGCGAGACCTCCTTAATCGCCTCCGATAGCGGCAAAGCGGAGAACAGCCAACTGCGGTCGAACATCGGCATATACACATTTTCAATCCAACCGAAATGCCATGCCAACACGAAATAAACGGCAAACACCGCAGCCCCTATCAGCGTAGCCAGCCAGACACGCAAGCCGAAAGAATGTAACAGAATATATGCCACCCACACAGCGGGTATCAGCCATACCATATCCGGCAACACCAGCGAAGCCCCGGACAGGAGCAATGCCGCCACAAAAGCACTCTCCGTAGGTTCGTCCTCGCGAAACGCCTTGCGCAGCAACAGCAATACCAACAGCATACACAATACCGCCGTCTGCCCCTGCCAACAACCATTAGCGGCAAGGAAAGCCGTTGCGGACAACAGATAAACGAACAACGGCAAACCGTCTCTGTCGCGTGCCAGCCCCGCGCAAACCGTCAGATACCAAAACATCACCCCGTTCACCACCACAAGCAACAGCGTAGGAAGCACCTGCCGCCAATCACCATTGAGGAACCTCGGAATCCACCCGCACAGCACCACCACCGACAGCACCAAGGCTATCGGCAACGGCATACGCGTGATACGGGCAAGAAACTTCATACAGAAACCTACTTCCTAAAAACACCGCAAAGATATACAAAAAAAATCACATACACAATTAACTTGCCAATTAACAAATAATAATTAACACGTAATATGCATAATATGCAAAGTATGCAATTCCTATACTCCACTATACTCCATAATACCAATTACGTAGAAAAGACGTAGAAAGGACGTAGAAAGAATTACCTTTTGTGCGGTGCTTTTATACACTTTATGCACTATATTTGTCGCATATACTGCATAAAAACAGTATTTTTGAGGAGAACACAGACCCGCGGTATGTGGCAATACATAATTTATTTGCGTATCTCGCGGAAAATGTTTACCTTTGCACACGTGTTGTGCGGGTAGAACCGCGCAACCGACATAAGAGAAAAAGACGTTTACTCGTCGCAATCTGATTACTGAAACGTAGGAAATTTCAATGATCTCCAGAGAGCGGTATTGGTGGACGTTTACGGAGTGTATATACCTCCGCCGCACGACAACGGGGTCTTCCCTTGTCGTGTATGGCGTGTATATATGCACGTGGACGCTATATACCGAACTTGAGATTAAGGTTTCCTACGACCGCAGTAATAAGTTCGATAGGTATAGTTGCCCACGTTTTTTGTATCCGTACCGGTCGCCGAGGGCAAGGGCGACCACCGCAAGACAGACCATTATGCCCACTCTCCACTGGATAGGAAAAGAGAAAGTACAGACCCACCACAACGATGTCCCCTACCGCGTCTTGAAACAGCAATACACGTATGGCAATGAGAACAATACGTATGGGGACGACGCGTTCCGCGTCGTCAAAAACATCAGGGCTGCCGGGGACGCGGGCGCCTCGCCCGCGGTCGTCAGTGCCAATACCGATAACCCCTCCCTTGGATGGGTTGGGGAGGTCAATAAAATTATCCACGGCGACAACCTTGAGGCACTCAAAGCGTTGCTGCCCGAGTATGAGAACCGCGTGGATTGCATATACATCGACCCGCCGTACAATACGGGCAACGAAGGTTGGGTGTACAACGACAACGTCAATGACCCTCATATCCGCAAATGGTTGGGTGCAGTGGTGGGTAAAGAAGCCGAAGACCTGACCCGCCACGACAAGTGGCTCTGTATGATGTACCCCCGCCTTGTCCTGCTACAAAAACTGCTCTCCCCCACTGGGGTTATGTTTATCTCTATCGATGATTTTGAACAGACAAATTTGAAAGAGATTTGCCATGAGTTGTTTGGAGTGCAAAATGTTGAGCAATACATCTGGTGCTTGCAGGATAAAAGCGAAAGTTCCTTCGTAAAAACTGCAGGCTTGACCGTTAGAAAAGAGCATGAGTATATTATCGCCTGCTTTAATAAAACGGACACACGTTTTAGTAAATATACAGGACAACGTGATTTTACAGATTCTATTCAAAGCAATCCTGATAACGACCCTCGAGGTCCTTGGTTCTCTGGGAACATATCAAGAAATGGCATCAAAACAACAACGGGAACGAAATACTACACAATCACCAATCCTGCAGGAGAAAGTTTTACAAGGAACTGGACTTTGACAAAGGAAGAATACGAAGAGGCTCTTAATGATAATCGCATTTATTTTGCCAAAAACGGAGCAGGTGTACCACGGCTTAAAATTTTTCCAACTAAAGAATCACAACTCATTCAAAGTAGTTTATTTACAGATGTACATACATCTATAACAGGCAAAAAGGAACTAAATGCGATTTTTGGAGACTCACCATTTCCTTTTCCAAAACCAACCGCATTAATTTCTCGTTTATTGCAAATAGCCACGCATAAAGACGCCCTCATCCTCGACTCTTTTGCGGGTTCGGGTACTACTGCTCATGCGGTGTTGAATCTCAACAAGCAGGACGGCGGGCACAGGCGGTTTATCTTGGTGGAGATGTGCGACTATGCCGAGACCATCACTGCCGAGCGGGTGCGCCGTGTGATTAACGGTTACGGCGAGGGCAACAAAGCCGTAGAGGGCACGGGCGGTTCATTTGCGTTCTATGAGTTAGGCGACACGGTCTATAACCCGCAGACCGGTCTGCTCAACGACCATGCGGACCCCGAGCAGATACGGCGATATATCTGGTACAGCGAGACAAACACGCCGTATCACAGTCCTAAAGATTGTACTGACGACGGGGCTGCCGGGGACGCGGGTGCCCTCGCCCGCGGTCGGTTTGGTACAAACCGTATGACTATGCCATATATGGGAGACGACGCGTCCCGCGTCGTCAGTACGCACCCCTACTTGTTAGGTCGCAAGGACGGCACCAACTACTATTTCTACTACAAACGTGGCGAGGAGACGGTATTGGACAGAGCGTTTCTCAATACGTTCACCCCTGCCGACCAAGCCGAGCAGTACATCATCTATGCCGACTGCTGCCGCCTGAGCCGCGACTTTATGCAAGCCCACCATATCACCTTCAAGCAAATCCCCCGCGACATCAAAAAAGTGTAGGGGAATTATGAAGTGTCCTTAGAGACCTTAAGGACTTTAAGGACATTAAAGACCTTATCACCCAAAATCAATCGAACACACAATGGAACTGAAATCATACCAACAGCACAACTTAGACGAGATAGAGCGTTATCTCACCCTTATTGAGCAAGACCCGCACCACAACTATGTAGAGGCGTTCCGCACCTTCTGGCGCACCAACCGTCCCGCCTACGAGCCTTGCCGCGGCACCGCCATCGAACCCTACAAGGACAACGTCCGCCACGCCCCGCATATCTGCTGCAAAGTGCCGACAGGCGGCGGAAAGACACTGCTTGCTTCGGCGGCATTGCGGGTGCTCTTCAACCACATACACACCGCCTGCCGGATGGTGGTATGGTTAGTGCCGTCCACTACTATCTTAGAGCAGACACTGCGCCACCTCACCAATCCGCGCCACCCGTACCGGCAACGTATTGACATCGATTTCAACAGCCGTGTTCTCGTCTTCGACAAGCAGCAGGCGTTGCTCGGACAAGGGTTCTCGCTCTCCAACGTACGGGAGAACCTGTGCATCATGGTCGCCACGTTCGACTCCTTCCGTGCCACCAACAAAGACGGGCGCAAGGTCTATCAGGACAACGGGTACCTGCAGTCGTTTGCCGGTCTGCCCGATGCCGTGGCGGACGCTGCGGGTGAGATACAACTGATGTCCGTCCTGCGGGCGTTGCACCCCGTAGTGATAGTGGACGAGAGCCACAACGCCAACACATCGCTCTCGGAGGATATGCTCAACGATATGGCACCCTCAATAGTGCTTGACCTCACCGCCACGCCCAAGCAGAACAGCAACATCATCTGTTTCACCGATGCGCTGGAACTCAAACGCAACAACATGGTCAAACTGCCCGTGATTGTCTATAACCATACCAACAAAAACCAGGTCATCGACTCGGCGCTGCACCTGCAACGCTCGCTGGAGCAGACCGCCCGCCAAGACCCGACGCGCTACATACGCCCGATAGTGCTGTTCCAAGCCGAACCGAAGAACAAAGACGAGGAGCGTGAGACCTTCGACAAGATACGCGAGAAACTGACGGCACTCCATATCCCCGAAGAGCAGATAAAAATAAAAACCGCCGACATCAACGAACTGGCAGGCGTGAACCTGATGTCGCCCGACTGCCCCGTGCGCTATATCATCACCATCAACGCCCTCAAAGAGGGGTGGGACTGCCCATTTGCCTACATATTGGCATCGCTGGCGGACAAGTCGTCGAGCGTGGACGTGGAGCAGATAGTGGGGCGTGTACTGCGTCTGCCGTATGCGCGGCACAACACAGCCGATGTGCTGAACCTGTCCTACGTGCTGACCGCATCGGCAAAGTTCCAGGACACGTTGCAAAGCGTGGTAGCAGGACTCAACCATGCCGGTTTCTCCGCCCGCGACTACCGCTCCCTTGATATGGCGGAAAACGCCGCACCGGCACCAAGTGCCGCCCCTACCCTGCAAATGCTCTTCCCCGAAGAGACACACCCGCAGACGACCACAGCCGATGACATCGACACAACGGCTATCCGTTTCGACGGACGCACCGACATAGCATATCAACCGCAAAACACAACAGAAGACAACAAAGAAGTGGCGCAGATACTCGCCACTGCACACCAACAAGCCATAGACATGGAACAACAAATGCAACAGCAGACGGGCGAACAAGTGCCGGTAGAGTTAGCCGAAAGCGTCAAGCGGGCGACTATCCAATCGCTCTATGCCGATAGTGCAAAAGCCGTTTGCCTGCCGCAGTTCTTCATCAGGGACGAGACTTCGCCCGGTAATATCTTCGGCGAGGCAAGCGAACACCTGCTGGAGGGCGAAGACCTGCTGCAAGGTTTCCGCCTTTCCGCACAGGAGACACCGCCTTTCTCGTGCGAAGCGACAGAAACGAGCCTCTACAAAGTGGATATTTCCGACCAAACGGACGACCACACACCCCGCTACGAGAAAATCAAAGGTTCGGCTTACGACTTGATACTGAACTACATACGCAATGCCGACAATATAGACAGCAAGCGCACCCGCTGCAGCAGCGAGGTGGCGGCACTGATGGGCAAGATGATACCCCTCACGCCCAAAGACGTGCAAACCTATATAGAACAGCGGTTTATTGAGTTCCGTGAGGCGGACTTTGAGCAGTTTCTCCTGCACATCAACGAATACACGCAAGTGCTGAAGCAGGATATATTGGCATTGGAAAACCGCTACAAACAGCAGCAGTTCCGCCGCGGATTAGACACCGACAAAATCTTTGTCCGCCCCGCGTTCGCTATCCCCGACGAGATAGTGCTGTCCGCGCCGCAAGACAGTATCACCAAGATGCTGCACACACGCGAAGAGGATGTGAACGGGTTTGAGAAGCAGGTCATCAATGAGGTGGCGAACTTGGAGAATGTAGAATGGTGGACGCGCAACCGAGAGCGCAAAGACTTCTGTATCAACGGATTTATCAACCACTACCCCGACTTTATCATCCGCACCCGTCGCGGAAAGACGGTATTGCTTGAGACCAAAGGCGACCACCTCGATGCCACCGACAAGATTCTGCTCGGCAATATGTGGGCAAACAAAGCGGGGAGCCAATTCCGCTATTTCCTCGTCTATCAAAATAAGAAAGCAGATGGGGCGTACACCTATTCGGAGTTTATAGATATACTCCGATTGCTCTAAAAAAATGGGGTTGCCTGAATGTGTCAAGCAACCCCATTTCATTTGCCAAAAGATTTTTTCTACCAAAAACTTACTCTACAAAGCCCTTACGCTCCAAGAGATATTTAGCGTCAGCGGGCTTGCCGCGGAACTCCTGATAGAGTTCGGCAGCATCACGTGTACCACCCTGCTCCAGCATATGGCGGAAACGCTTCGCCACATCGGGATTGAGGATGTCGCCCGTCTCCTCAAAAGCCGCAAAAGCATCCGCATCCAAGACAGCAGACCATGTGTAACTATAGTAACCGGCCTCGTAGCCCGTGGTGAAGATATGGTTGTAGAACGTAGAGCGGTAACGCGTGATAATCTGCGGAATCATATGCATCTTAGCCATCGACTCTGCTTCGAACACATTGACATCAAAGTCAGCCGTATCCGTTATCTCGTGATAGTCCATATCAAGAATGGAAGCACTCAGCAACTCGGTTTCCACAAAACCTTGATTGAACGTTTTGGCATTATTGATCTTCTGTATCAGCGAGTCGGGCATCACCTCACCGGTCTGATAATGAAAAGCATAGGTCTTCATTATCTCGGGGCGATAGCAGTAGTTCTCCATAAACTGCGAGGGCAGTTCCACAAAGTCGCGCGGGGTATTAGTGCCGGAGAGACTCTTGTAGGTCGCCTTGGACATGAGTCCATGGAGGGCGTGTCCGAACTCATGGAATAGGGTCTCCACGTCGTCCATAGACAGGAGCGACGGATTGCCCTTGGTAGGTTTGTTGAAATTGCCGACATTGATGATGATGGGGCGATGGTCCACGCCATCGGCATCCACGTACTGGCTCTGGATATTGTTCATCCATGCGCCCGGGCGTTTGCCCGCACGCGGAAAATAGTCGGTATAGAGGATGCCCACGAGTTTATCTTCGGCATCGGTTACTTTGAACACCTCCACCTCGGGGTTATAGACCGGCATATCGGTGAGTTGCTCGAAATTGAGCCCGTAGAGGTTATGCGCCAATCCGAACACGCCTTTGCGGACGTTGCTCAGTTCAAAATAGGGTTTGAGTTGCTCCTCATCGAGATCGTATTTCGCTTTGCGGAGTTTCTCGGCATAGTACCACCAATCCCACGGCTGCAGTTCCTCACCGGGCAGGTCTTCGTTCATAAGCGTTTGCAGTTCAGCGGCTTCACGCTTGGCTGCAGCGAGACTGGGCTCCCAAACGGATTGGAGGAAAGCGTCCACGGTCTTCGCATCGTGCGCCATACAGTCGGCGAGGATATAGTCGGCGGGGCAGTCGTAACCGAAGAGGTGCGCTTTCTCGACGCGCAGTTTCATCGTCTTAACGATGACGGCTTTGTTGTCGTACTCGTTGTCGTGGTTGCCGCGGGTGGTGTATGCCAGCAGCAGTTCGCGGCGCAAGTCGCGGTTCTCGCAATACTGCAGTACGGGCGTGAACGAAGTGCGCTTGGGTGTAAAGAGCCACGCATCGGGGCGACCGGCAGCGGTTGCCTCCTCTTTGGCAGCGGCTTTTGCGCTCTCCGGCAGCCCTTTGAGTTCGTTCTCATCGGTTATAAACAGTTGGTAAGCATTGGTCTCTGCTACTACGTTGTTGCCGAATTGAAGCGACAGCAAACCCAACTCGCTGTTAATCTCCTTGAGGCGTTCTTTCTGCTCAGGCTGGAGATTGGCACCATTCAGCGCAAAATGCTTATAGGTCTCGGTTAGAAGACGCATCTGCTCGGCGTTCAGCCCGAGTTGCTCGCGCTGGTCGTACACAAACTTGATTCGTTGGAACAGACTGTCGTTGAGCAGAATACCATCGCTCAAGTCAGAAAGCATAGGGGTTACTTTCTCTGCGATATGGTTCATCTCATCGTTGCCGTCCGCCTCCAATACATTGAAGAACACACCGCTCACTTTTTCCAACAGACCACCGCTGCGGTCGAGTGCCACAATGGTATTCTCAAAAGTGGGTTCGGCGGGGTTAGACACGATAGCCTGTATCTCGGCTTGGTTCTGTGCTATAGCCGCCTCGAAAGCGGGCATATAGTGCTCGGTTTTAATCTTGTCGAAAGCGGGAACACCATAGGGCGTGTTCTGCTCCGACAAAAACGGGTTTTGATTGTTACATGCCATAAGCGTAATGGCGGCAATGCCGAATAGAACGGATTTTTTCATATTATAGTTATTTGATTTTCACATTTTTACGCATCGACTCACGTATCATCTTTCGCAGGTTGGCACTCTCTTCATCCACTTTGCCGTGGAAATGCGGCTTGAAATCTTTGGCAAACTTGCACTTCGCCAACTTGATTTTCAAGTCGTCGATATTGCCCGATACGTTCACGCCCAAATAGATAGGCGACAAGACGTTTACATCATAATCAAAGGTCATATCCAGATTGTGCCGCCCGCCGAGTGCCACCATATAGTTGTCGAGCGAGACACAGAACGGATAGACATCTATCTCCTTCTTATAGACGGTCAGTTCGGCGGAGATACTATCCACTTTGTTCTCAGTTTTCTTGTTGAATAGCAGCAACTTGGAAATCTTGCTGAACGTTGCATTGTCCATCACCACCAAGTCTTTGCCGAATATACTGCATGCCCCGCGCAAGGTAGAGGGCTTGATTTCATATTTGGCATTGGTATAGGTCTCCGCCGCGAGGTGGAACTCCGCCGCGCCCTTGAAAGCACGCAACATCGGCACAATGGAGTCGAGTTGCGGAATCATATGGATGAGTTCGGCTATATCAATGTCAATCATATGATAATCAAAGCCCACATAGATATGGTTGCGGCGCGGGGTGCGGTACATCGCTGTGAGTTGCAGTTTGGCGGCATTGCATACGAAACCCATCTCGTCCAGCACGAGTGTACCATCTTTGATATAGAGTTTGCCTTTCAGGTCGTGCGCCACCTCATTGAATACCACCGCCTCTTTGATGTGCGTGTTGAGTGCCACATCTACGCCCAGCGGCACAAGGAACGGCGAGGCTTCCGCTGTGGTGCTGTCCTTTGTTTTTTGTTCTTCGTTCTTTGTCCCTTGTTCTTTGTCCTCCGCGGGTTGCTCCTCGCTGCCCGAGTCGGCAGAGCAGAGTGCCATCAGTTCGTTCACATCGGTATGGTCGGAAACAAAGTTCAGTTCGCCTGTCAAATCACCTTGTTTGCGCAGCCATGCACCGATATTCTGCACCTCGCCCGTGAGGGCGAAATCGGAGTTACCCACCCGCACTTGCGACTGTGCAATCTGAAAGTCCTTGTTCGAGTAGGTGAACGTGATTTGCGGAATATAAATAGGCTTATCAATAGCCGCCAAGTGCGCCTCACCCGACTGCAGATCGACATCCAATTTCGGGTTCCATTGCAAGAGCAGGTTCTCGCCCTGTTTGTTGTAGCGTGCTGATGCTTTAAGAGACAGTGCCGCCGTCTTCACCTGCACATCATTGCCCATCTTGCCCTCAAGGGTCTTTGTCTGTACGGCGGCTTCCAGGTGCGGCACGAACTTGTTTCGCTTGCCGGGACGGAGGGCAGCCTCCAGCGAAGACTTGGTCAGATGTGCCTGCATATCCGTGTAGCAGCCACGCAGGTCGTCAAACGAGAGGTTCGCTTGCAGGGTCGGCACAGCCGTAGTATCCTTGGTGTTGTACTCTGCGTAGGCAGCCAGATGTGGGGCGGCGATGGTTGCCTCCATACTATCCATTGCGGCATGCAAAGGTGCTGCGGATTGCAGTCCGAGTGTGGCGCAAAGGACAGGACTGTTGCCCAAGATATTGCTTGCCTCGAGTTGCAAATCGGTCTGCCCGAGTTGTGCTGCAAGCGCATCAATTATCTCGAAATCAACACTTTGCAATGACACTTGTGCTGCCAGCCAACCAACCGACTTATGCGACGGCTTGGGGTTGGGCAAGGTAAATTGCAGGCGCGTATCGGGCAGTTTAGCCAACATACTATCCATTTGGAAATCCACACCTTGCAGGCGGATATCGCCGCTGAACTGCCCGCGCTCCAAACGCATATCCGTCAGGTCGCTTAGGTGTATCTTTGCCCTGACCTTACCCTGACCTTGCCCTGTGGTTAGTATATTCTCCGGCAGGAAATAGGCTATATCGGGCAAGTGTAAATCGGCGTTCAGTTCGAGGTCAAGCAGCATATCCGCCATCAGTTCCGTAACCTCACCCGAAGCGTCTATTTGGCTGTCTTTGGTCTTTGCCGTCAGCGAATGGATCTGTACCGCACTCGCCTTGTCGTCGTTGAGGTCGATATGTGCGTCAGCGTCCAATGCCACATCGCGCAGAGTATAAGGCAATGCTGTATACTTGCCACGCCCGTCCTCAAGCACCAAATGGGCATCTACCAACGGCATTTGCGCCCCGCAATACACACCCTGCACATCGGCATCGAGCGACACACGCCCGTCCACACTGATGTCGCGGAGCATGTCCGTCACCGAAGCGGGCAAAAGTGCCAATAGCGGCTCTATCTGCCATTCGTTCGCACGCGCGTGCATATCTAAGGTAATTGAGTCGCCTATGTCAGCCATACCATCCAACTGCAAAGCAAACTCATTTACCTGCAATTCGGCTTTGTGCAATGCAAAGTGCATATTCTCCAAATCCACCGAGACAGGCAACGAGACCGCCACCTGCAGGCTGTCCGCATATTGCGTATCGCCGAGCATAGCACTCACAGCCTCCGATTGGAGCGTCAGCAGCACATCGTCCCAACTGCCGATACGAGCCGCCAGCGTGGTGTTCGCCAGCGAGGCGGAGATACTGTCTTTCTCGTCCACAAAAGAGATGTACCGCCCTTCGATACGAGCGGCATCGACGCTGATTTGGTCGAAAGGCAGCCCAGAAGAAACGGTGTCCACAGCCGTGGTGTCCGACGAGAGTGCAAATACATCGAAATTGGTCGTACCATCGGCGGCGATATAGATATTCGCTACTGCATTGGGCAAAGACAACTCTTTGACTACCAGATTGCTGTGCTGCAAGAACTCCACTATGTTCACCGTAGCGACCACCTCGGGTGCAGCCAAGAGCGTATCGCTCTGCGCGCCCTCTGTGGGGTTGATGAGACAGAGTCCGTCCACGCGCAATCCGAACTCGGGGAACGTGGAAAAGAACGTCAAGTCCACCTCGCCCACCTCATGTTGGCAGGTGATATACTTGTCCGCCACTTGCCGCACGATAGGTGTCAGCCGTGCGGGCGTGAATATCAGCCAAATCGCCACGCACACCACAACCAGCAACACCCCGACTATCGCACCGAGCGTGATACCAAATATCTTCCAGAAACGTTTCATTTCGCAGCAATCACCTTGGTAAACGAATGCGTTTTCTTGTAATCGTCATTGTATTGTAATTCGCTGTCTGTCAGTTTGGTAACCGTATAAATTTTCGGTATCTCCGCACCGCCGTTATCCATTAGATGTATCTCTGTAAGATCCGCTTTTACCAATTTCCACTTAAACCAACCGTTTCCATAGTCTTGCAAGTCGCTCTCGGTTACATCTTCCGCCTCGTCCCACTCACGCCCATACAAATAAGCCTCATCGGCGTTCTCTGTGGTGAAACGCACAAAATGCTGCGTGTTATCCTCCTGCCAAAGTCCAAGCAGGTCGCTTTGCGAGAAAGATACATCCGATGTTCCCATACACGATGCCATCAGCACTCCAATCAGTGCCACGATGGCGATACGTAAGATATTCTTTTTCATAAAATTACATTTTATTTATGCTATTTTCTATATTTGTAGTATTGTACTTTTGGAAAACATATTGCCCATGATGAATGGTCTTATTGTCGTACTGTATAGCAAATTTCGGACAATGGTGCAAGCAGCGCAGGCACATTGTGCATTGGGGTTTTATCCACTCCGGATGTCTTTTATCCGCCCCCTTGTCGGCTTTCATTTCAATAGCCTGCACGGGACAACGCTTGGCACACAACCCGCAACCGATACAGGTAGCACCAGCATGCAAATGATATGTTTGACGCTTTTTCTCATATGTACGATAATACAATCTTGTAATGGGTGCAGGAATAGCACAACGGATATGTTTACCCTGTGTGTGCAATGCTATTTTATGAGCCACTTGTTGCGTTTCCGCTTTGGCGGATTGTACTTGTTTTGCCACAGATGCTATGTCGGACAAGTCAAAGATAGGTGTCCACACATCCGGCATACGAACGCTGAATTGTGCATCAAAAGGTCTGCCTATGATACCATTCAGCAATTCATCAGCCTGAACTCCTATCTGTCCCGTAGTGGTGCCATAAGTAACTACCAGAAAGCAATATGTATCGGATAGCAATGTACCACAAATGGATTTCAGCCATTCTCTTACTATATCAGGCAGTCCCCAACAATAAGTAGGTACCACCACCCCGAAGACCTCTCCTTCCGCTAATTGCAGAGAGGGACAAGCCGTTTCTATAGCAACTGCTCCATCATTTATCGTTTGGGCAATCGTCTCTGCCACATACCGCGAGTTGCCCGTACCCGAGAAATAGGCAATCATACCCTATGCTTTCCGAATGTTGATGTTTACCATATAGCCGTCCATATCGAGCACTTGCGGCTCTGCCACTTTGTCCACAAGCGTGAGCGATGTTGCCAGTACTTGCGAAGCGATGTAGTCGCGGCAGTGCTCCACAGCAGCGGCTATCTCGTCGCGGCGCTCTATCTCTATGGCGATACGGTCAGTAATCTCCAAGCCTGATGTCTTGCGCAGGTTCTGGATACGGTTGATTAGTTCGCGGGCAATGCCTTCCTCAATCAAGGCGTCATTGAGTTCGATATCGAGGGCGATAGTCAGGATACCGTTGTTCGCCACGAGCCAGCCCGGCATATCCTCCGTGATGATATCCACATCCTCTGCCACAAGGTCAATATCCAGCAGGCGGAACGTCCCCGCTGCTTCAAACTGCGCAATCTCGTCCTGCGTCATCTTACTGATAGCCGCAGCCAGTTCTTTCATCTTACCACCCACTTTCTTGCCCAATACCTTGAAGTTCGGCTTGATTTTCTTCACCAGTTTCACCTCCGAGTTCTCGGCGGTGGTGATAACCAACTCCTTCACGTTCACCTCGCTCTTGATCAGGTCTTGCACATGAAGCAGGGCTTGCAGCGTCTCTTTGTCAGGCACAGGGATAACGGCTTTCTGCAGCGGCTGGCGTACATTCTTCTCGGCACGCTTGCGCAAACTCAGTATCATCGATGTAGCCTGCTGAGCCAGATACATACTGCGTTCCAAATCTTTGTTAATCAATGCCTCGTCGGCTTTCGGCCAGTTGCTCAGATGCACGGTCTCGTCGGTTAGGTCGCGATAGAGGCGGTCAGCAAAGAACGGTGCATTGGGTGCCATCAGTTGCGCCACGGTCTTCAGACAGGTGTAGAGCGTGGTATATGCCGCCTGCTTGTCCGCGTTCATCTCCCCGCCCCAGAAACGTTTGCGGTTCAAGCGTACATACCAGTTGCTCAAGTCGTCCTGCACAAAGTCGGAGATGGCACGCCCCGCCTTGGTGGGTTCGTATGCCTCATAATCGGCGGTAACCTCCTGAATGAGCGAGTTCAGACGGCTCAAAATCCACTTGTCGATTTCCGTCAGAACGCCTTGATCACCATTCGGTTGCCACGAATCCACGTTCGCATACAAGGCAAAGAAACCATACGTATTATAGAGCGTGCCGAAGAACTTGCGGCGCACCTCGTCCACGCCCTCGGGGTCGAACTTGAGGTTGTCCCACGGACTGGAGTTGGTCAGCATATACCAGCGCACCGGGTCGGCACCGTACTTGTCGAGTGTAGCAAACGGATCCACCGCATTGCCCAACCGTTTCGACATCTTGTTTCCGTTCTTATCCAGCACCAATCCGTTGGAAATCACATTCTTGTACGCCACTTTGTCCTCTATCATCGTATGGATGGCATGCAGCGTAAAGAACCAACCGCGGGTCTGGTCCACACCCTCACAGATAAAGTCTGCCGTGCGCGGAGCGTCCTGGTTCTCAAACGGATAGTGGTTCTGCGCATACGGCATCGCACCCGAATCAAACCATACATCTATCAGGTCGAGTTCGCGCTTCATCGGCTTGCCGCTTGGCGAGCAGAGAATGATGCCGTCCACATACGGGCGGTGCAGGTCGATCACCGATGGGGCGTAGTTCTCTTTCGAGTAGTCGCCCACCACGTGTTTGGGGTATGGGTTCTCTTTCATAAAGCCCGCAGCGATGGACTTGTCTATCTCCTCGAAGAGTTCTCTGATAGAACCGATGCATATCTCTTCCTGTCCGTCCTCGGTGCGCCATATAGGCAGCGGCGTACCCCAGTAGCGTGAGCGGGAGAGGTTCCAGTCGTTCAGGTTCTCGAGCCACTTGCCGAAACGCCCCGTACCCGTTGATTCGGGCTGCCAGTGGATGGTGTTGTTGAGGCGTATCATCTCCTCGCGTGCCTTGGTGGAGCGGATAAACCACGAGTCAAGCGGATAGTAAAGCACAGGTTTGTCGGTACGCCAGCAGTGGGGATAGGTATGCACGTGCTTCTCGATGCGGAAGGCTTTGTTCTCTGCTTTCAGCATTATGCAGATACTGATGTCGAGGGTCTCGTCTTTGTCCGTCAGGTTGGGGTCGTAGGCATTCTTCACGAAGCGTCCCGCCCACGGGCGATATGCCTCCACATCGATATGCTTTGCCACAAACGCATCGTCCAGATCCTCAAGCAGGAAAAACTTGCCCGTCATATCCACCATCGGGCGTTGCTCGCCTTTCTTGGTCAGGAAGACCATACCCGGGATATTCGCTTTCTTTGCCACAAACGCATCGTCCGCACCGAAAGTCGGCGCAATATGCACGATACCTGTACCGTCCTCGGTGGTTACGTAGTCGCCCGCAATGATACGGAAAGCGTCGCCGTCGGGCTTTGCCCATGGGATAAGTTGCTCATATTCTATGCCGACGAGGTCGGTGCCTTTGCCGCGCCAGAGTATCTCGGGGGCTTCACCCAACTCTTTGGTATAAGTATGCAAGCAAGCCTCCGCCAGCAGGTAGAGAGCCGGTATCTTGGTATAGAGGTTCTCCCCGCGTACCACCACATAGTCAATCTTCGGCCCTACGCAGAGGGCGGTATTACTCGGCAGTGTCCACGGCGTGGTCGTCCATGCGAGGGCATATAAAGGTGTGCCGTCAGCGTCCCTAAGGTCGTTAAGGACTTTAAGGTCTTTAACGTCCTTAATCAAAAACTGGGCGGTGCAGGTGGTGTCCTTTACATCACGGTAGCAGCCGGGCTGGTTCAACTCGTGCGACGACAGGCCCGTACCCGCAGCAGGCGAGTAAGGCTGAATGGTATAACCCTTGTAGAGGTAGCCGTTCTCATACAGGCGTTTGAGCAGGTACCAAAGGGTCTCGATATATTTGTTGTCGTAGGTGATATACGGGTTCTCCAAATCCACCCAATACCCCATCTGCTTCGTCAGGTTGGTCCACTCCTTGGTATATTTCATCACCTCGCGGCGGCAAGCGGCGTTGTACTCGTCCACGCTGATTTTCTTGCCGATGTCCTCTTTGGTGATACCGAGCATCTTCTCCACACCGAGTTCCACAGGCAGTCCGTGGGTGTCCCAACCCGCCTTGCGCTGCACCTGATAACCCTGCATGGTCTTGTAGCGGCAGAATGTATCCTTGATAGTACGTGCCAGCACATGGTGAATACCCGGCATTCCGTTTGCCGAAGGAGGTCCCTCGAAGAACAGGAACTGCGGATGCCCCGCACGTGTCGTGATACTCTTGTGGAACAGGTCTTCCTTCTCCCAGTCAGCCAGCACCTCGCGGCTCAGTCCTGGCAAATTCAGTTGTTTGTACTCGTTGAATTTCTTCATATCTCTGTAGGTAAATATCTTATACAATGCTATTTGCACAAATAGCGCACAAAGTTACTACATTTTTCCGATATGTGCAACCCTCTCCCAAACAAAGGCAAACAACAAAGGCGGGCTGCCCGAAAGCAGTCCGCCTTTGTTTTAATACGCTACGGAGCGATTATTTCAGCACCTCGACACGCTGCCCGAGGGCATTGTAGATGATACCGTTGCGCAAAATATACACTTGTCCGTTGCGGATAAATTTGATTGCCAAGTCGGTATCAGCGCCCGTACCCGACAATGCAGAAGGCACTTTGCCGTTGGCTTTAACCATAAAGTTATCCATATTGGTGGCCCTCCCCCACTCACTACGTCCCAAGATGGTGATGTTCTGCACACCTGCATTCGGGATGGTAAAATGGTAGGTGTACCATGCTTCAGCAGTTTCTATCGGAACATTGATGCCATTTACCGCTATCTGCCGTGGAATGAAAGCAAGCGTATCGGTACCGGCGATGATATATACGCCCTCGGTCGGTTTGTTGGAACCCGAATGACGATGTACATCCAAATAGAAATCATACGCCCCTGCTACCGGTATATCCATTGTAGGCAGTACCAGACGCGTGTACGTGTTTTCTGTCTGTACTGGCAGTTTTACAAATTTCGCGTCTTTGCCATCCCTCTTACCCTGAGCAATAGCAAACAATTTATTTCCATTGCCGGATATATGCTCATTGAGCCAGCAAGGATTGCTGAAAGTGCCTTCATTAAAGTTCTCGAAGTCCTCCACCCATGGGAAGTTGATGATAGTGCGACACTCGGTGGCAAAAGAGATGGAGCCGGTATAGATGTCGGCAGATATTTCACCATCTGTGCAGACGGTTACAATCGTTACTTTCAGGTCGTTGTACATAGTAGATGAGGTCAAGTTGCGGAGTACAAGCACCGTATCATTGACCATACCGTCATACAACACATTCGTACCTTGCATAATGTTTACACGATAACTTGCACCATCGTTCTTTGTATCCCAAGCAATACGGGCTGTATCCAAACCTACGGCACTGACACGTACATTCTCTACGGGGAAGCAACTCGGGATCTTGCGGAACGAAGCATCGTCGAAGAAGATCTGCCCTTGGTTAGCCCACGCCTTGAGAATCACATACTGACTGCCTGCTGCAGGCAACGTGAACTTGTACCGGGTATAAGTGGTTGTCGGCTTGAACGCACCTATCTTCGTTGCGCCGTCCAATGACTGCTTTTCCGTATTGTAGAACACCTCTACGCTATCAGGATAATTCGGCTTACTACTACTATTGATACGCGACCAGATTGCCAATTCGTATGCGTTAGCCTCAGGAATAACCATTTCCGGGAATGCAAACGAACTGCGATATTTGTAACTATAAGAAAAAGCACCATACATATACAGGTACTGACTACCCGAATGTACACCATTAGGATTGCTGTTTGAAGGAATGAGACGATAGTTAGAAGCACCCTCGCAAACCTCAGAAACAACACATTTCGGCATAGTATAGACTGTGGAAGATTTGAATGCATAGCCATCTTCTTCCTCGAAACCGATATTGTAGGGGAAGGTGGTAACAGCCCCGGCGCAGTCGGTCAGCCATTGCAGGTTGGCAGTAAGGGTATCTACGGCTTCGCCTGCGACACAGCGTGCCACAACGCTTACCTCATAGTGGTAGATACGCGATGCGGTCAGTCCGTCCAACACGCAGAAGGTATCGGTTACCTGCTTGGTGATGGTATCGTTGCCGCGGAAGATAACGGTATAACCGGCATCTGCCAAGCCCGACCAAGCCACGGTAGCACTATTGGCAGTACTGAGCGAGTCAATGATATGCAAGTCGGTTGCCATATCGCAGACAGGTACCTCGCGCACCTTGATGTCATCAATATAAGCCGCTGTATTCGAATAGGATGCAGCAAAGCGGAAACCGAAATGCGGGTTCACTACATCTTCGGGAACAGCCAAAGTAACTTTGATCTCCTCCCATGTATCATTCGTTTTGGGGGTATAGGAAGCAATGGTCTTCCATGTCGATTTGTCAGCCACATCGGTCAGATAGCCCACTTCCAGTTTCTTGTTTGTCTCGTACAACTTGTACCAGAATACCAACTGCTTGCCGGCAACATTCTCCATATCAGGAAGCAAAGCATAAGCCGCAGCGTTGCTGCCGGAGGTCAATGCCATTACCAGACCTTTGCTGCCCGAATGGTAAGCCTTGGGAGGATTATAACCATACGAAGACGGGGTATAACTATTTTCCACGAATACCGATGCATTTCCGCCTTGGTTGGCATCCAAGATGTCCCAGCAGAGCGGACCGTCGGAGGTGCTGTTGCCCATAGGCATAGCCTCAAAGCCCTCGCTCCACGGGAAAGCGGTGATAACCTCGCACCCGGTGGTGAAAGACAACTGTCCTTCATATTTCTCGGCAGCCTCTACGCCGTCGCATACGGCAGCGATAGTAACGGAGAATGTGTATTTGGTGGCGGGGGTAAGGTTCGATAATGGTACCGATGGGGTGATTGCCTGCGTATTGAGCAGGGTATCTTTGCCGTTCTTTACTACCACATTCCATGTATTCTCCTCGTGTGCGGGTGTCCAAGCCAGTTTGGCACCGGTGGTAGCAATGTCGGTAATCTCTGCCTCTTTCACCTTGCGGCAGTTGGGCAGGAGACGCAATGTAAGGTCGTCCAAGTACATTTCCGAAGAGGCAGAACGCTCGGTATAGACAATCACATAGTTTACGCCTGCTGTGGTACGGATCGGGTCGAACTCATAATAGGTCATATCGCTCGTCAGAATACCTGTGTTGCCGATATGCGTTGCGCCCTCAACAGACGGCATACTATTGAGATAAACCACAATGGAATCCAAACTGCTACCGCATTTAGCCCAGAAACTCAAGCCCAGTTCCTGTCCCTCGCTGAAAGTCATTGCGGGGAGAGCAAAGAGAATGCCCGGATGGGTATTGCTGCTCGGAGCGGACAGCGACAGACTTTGTTCGCCAGAATGGGTATCATATCTCGAACCATTGCCAACCGACCAACGCAGATAGTCGTTGCCGTTACCACCGCCGTGGCGGATATTTGTCCAGCAGATATGCGCATTATCATCCCATGGACCATCCTCAAACGCCTCGTTCTTGTCGTCTGCCTCAAACGAGGTAAAGAGCAGTGTATCGCCTGGTGCGGCTGCGGTATGGTCTGCGGGTTCGCAGATAGTGGTGAAGATCAGTGTTCCCTTCAGAGTCTCCACGCTCGGCACATCGTCGCATACGGAGGTGATCGTAATGCTGAATGTATCGGTAGTGGCAGGTTCAAGTCCATCCATTGTGAAAGTGGGGGTATTATCCACTGTTTCTTCAAAATAGACGGACTGACTGTTGTTCACTGCCACTATCTGCCATCGGGTCTCGTTCTTGCCGGGAGTCCAACTGAACGTTGCTTGCCGTGCAGCCACGTCGCCTAATACCAACTTGGTAGGAGGCAGGCAGGCGGGTTCCGGAGAAATAAGGATATTGTCCACCAAAACCGCACCATAGTTGTATGACACAATCAGTACATAGTGGTTGCCGCGGAATTGCTCCAGACTGAAACGGAAGAATTGGTAGTCCGAGGTCAGACCGGTAATTTTGCCCAAACGGGTAGCCCCCTCCAAAGTCGGGTCTGCATTGATATACACAATCAAACTGTCATTGGCTGTATATGCCGAACTATAACTCGATTTTACATACAAACTCAATTCCGAATTTCCCGGGATTTCCAACTCGGGTGTTACCAAAACGGAATAGTTGGTGTTATCATACAGATTGCTCAAAGAGGCACTACCGGACTCCACTTTCCATGTAGTGGTGGTACCCTTGCCGGCAAAGGTATTCCAGCAGGGGATATCCGCGAAACTCTGCCCGTTGCGATAGGTCTCAAAATCCAACAGAATTGAGTCTCGAACCGCAGTAAACGCTGCACATTCGGTAGCAAACGACAAGGTGGCTTTTGTAACCTCCGCCTTTTCGCTGCCGCAATCCGATTGTACGGCTACATAATAGGAATAGGAAGTACTGTGTTTCAGCCCATTGATAGTCAGCGACGGAGTAGCCGAGACATTGCTCGTAACCGTGTCAGTCTCACCCGCAGCCACATACTTCACAATCCAATCGGTTTCGTCTTTGCCTGCTTGCCAAGCAATGGTAGCCGATGTTTGCGTAGTGGCATTGATGCGGATTTTCTTGGCAGGCACGCAAGCAGGCATATTATCCACGGTAATATCATCAATATACGAGTTGCCGGACGCTTTGTCAGCGCAGCCGTATTTGATGGCAATATAGTTGTGGGTGGCAGGTGCATCGTTCAGGTACACTTTAGCCAATGTCCAACTGCCTTTCTGCTCCAGGGTGTCTATGGCAACAAACGTGTTTTTGTCCGCAGGGTTGCTCATCACACCCACAATGAATTTTCCGTATCCGTCCTGTACATATCCGCTCTTGTAATAGAACGACAGCATCAACTCATTGACGGGAACGCTGAAGGTCGGCAGAATGGCGTAATTCTCACTGCCACTGCTGCCGCCCATAAAGATCAGGCTCTTTTCACCGTTGTGCGCAACCGAAGAGTAACTGGGTTCATACACATACGGGTAGCCGCTATTTTTAATAGCCTCCCAGCAATAGGGCATGACCTTATCGCCTGCCGGCATAGTCCCCTCAAAGCCTTCTGCAAAAGGAACGGATATCGGCGCACAGTCGGTATGGAAAGCCGTACGAGCCCATACACCGGCACCCTCTTCGCACACCGCACGTACATACGCCACATAATCCGTATTGGCAGACAACCCCGTAACCGAAGCCTGCGTCTGTGTTGCAGCATGCTGTACCTTGCTCTCGTCTATCGAACCGCTCGCCGGAATAACTATGTAGTCATAGCCCTGCACATCCGTTGATGTAGAGGCAGTCCACGTAACTTTTGCCGAGTTGGCGGTAATATCGGAGACAGCAGGTGCCGCCATCTCTACACAAGCCATCTTGCTGATAAAGATATTATCAATAGCAGGAGCCGTTCTGCCGGTACCGTTATCACATTGGAATATAAAGACCAGATTATAATCACCTGCAGCGGATATGGTAACCTTTTGGCTTTGCGCTACCCATTCATCCTGTTCACTGAAAATCCATTGTTTGTTTGTGGTATACGGACGAGAGCAGTCTAAGCGTATGTAACCGGCTTGCGTAATGGTACTAGTCATAGTACTGATGGTAAATCCGGTGATGGAACCTAAAGTGATGTTATTGTTATCTGCTCCCAACGATGACAATGAGACACTCGACGGGATAAGCAGCACTTGTACGCCATCATACGTAGATTCTCCCTGCCCCGTCCAATCGAAGGATATGCTATAATCCGAAGCATCAAAATGGAAAGTACGATAGGCGAAAGAGGTGGTTTTCTTTGAATTATTGTATTTACAAGATGTACCTCCATCGCTACTGATATACAGCGCATTGGTACCGCCGTGGTTGGCGGCAGAGCCGATACACCACTGGTTAACCGTGGCATTGGCGAACTGCCAGGAAGCATTGTCCGTTGCGTCCTCGAAGCCTGTGGAGTATGGCAGCGACGTAGCCGCCGTCTGCGCTGTTATTCCCACAGAGAAGCAAACCGACAACAAAAACAGGAAAAGTTTGTTCTGCCTCATAAGAATAGAGTTTTTAGTTAGTAAATTATATTTTGTTTATTTTATTACAAAGATGAAACAGACCGGTTTTCTGTGTATAGAAACAAGGCTGTGCAAAACGAGTTAAAACCAACGGTATTTGGCCTATTGATAAATCAAGGGCAAAATTACTACAAAATTTTCATTTATGCAACACTTATGTACAAATATACAGGGCAACCGCATCAAAAATAGTAACGGGACAATGGAAAAATAATACAATCGGCATCAAAATAACATTTAAGTGTTATTAAAAAGACATATTGAAACGTATATATAGTTCGGCGAAGGTGACAACGATGCGGGGTGATAGGGAGTTCTGCTCGGTTGAAGGGGATTTGTGGTGCTTCGGTGCGCACACCTGCCTTACGCTTCACGTCTCCCATACATAGCATAGTCATACGGTTTGTGGCAAACCGACCGCGGACGGGGCGTCCGCGTCCCCGATGGAATGGCAGTACTCATAAGGGATTGACAGGTGAATCACCTAAGAATCACCTAAGAATCACCTAAGAATCACCTAAGAATCACCTA
>ERZ808242.295-NODE-295-length-37643-cov-13.478796_pt1 | contig 37643 bp, 28 predicted proteins | sample MGYA00521244_ERZ808242 | MGnify/ENA primary metagenome ERZ808242 (study PRJEB31516, sample SAMN03275573) | gut metagenome | biome: mammalia-associated habitat; material: feces | host: Papio cynocephalus | place: Kenya | collected 2012-07-27 ... | reverse complement strand
GGGGGTTTCGCAGGAAAATGGCTTCGGATCAAATGTGTGCCGGGAGTCTGTTATCTAGTTTGTTATTTTTCTATGGATTGAGCTATCACACCAATAATATATATAAATATAAACCGGCACCTTGAAGGGAAATAAATACATATATGAAGATGTGATGTTGAATAATGTGGATAAGAAGCTGTTTCTGGAAGAAACAGCCTACTTGTGTCTGTAAGACACTGTAATAAGATTGTGATTGAATTTATAATTATATGTTTGATTTGAAGATGATTGAGGGATTGTATGATGGTTGTATGTCCTTCATTGATAAAGATTTGTCTGTTATGAGTAAAGAAGAGAGAATGGACCTTTATAAGAAGTATCAGTGGATGTTCTCTTCTAATTGTGCTTTACCTATTCTTGAACCTCTCATTGTCGGTAATGATCCAAGGGTAAATACTTTCAGGAAGAAGTTCAGGGAGTGGTTTATGGTGGTCTGCAATTACTCCTTTTCTCCTTGCCATTTCGGGATGACCTCCTATTCTCATTTTATGAATGCCTCCTGCTGGCAAGGAACAAAAGCCAAGGGGAACAAAGTATACCCTCAGCGAGTAATTCTGGCTCTGGGGATGATGGGGATCTTTGCAGGGGTAAAGACAAACTACCTCCATCTGGGAGACAAGACACGGGATCACGGACGGGAGTATAACGTGAATATGGAGAAGCTGACTGAATGGACTTCAACTTCTGCCGGAGCGAGCTGTGAGTTCAGCGAAGCCTCCTTATCCTCCACGGTAGAGAATATCTGGACTATGACTTCATCGGCAGACAATGATGACTTTGACTATTCTTTTCTTGAAAGTAATGATGAAGCGGGCCGGCAAAGCTGGTCTCTTTATAATGACTGGTTCTCTTCAAGACAATATGAGACTATCTCCTCTATTTCTGTTATTCCAGAGTGTTATGAGAAAGCCTGTCAATTCATCAGCAACTGCACCTATCAAATGTTCAGCGCCATCAAAGACAAGGACAAGAAGAAAGACCTACGTGGGAGATACAGGAATTGTCAATGGCTTGTCAATATTCACAATGGGAATGTGGGATGCTGTAAAATTGATGACAAGGGTGGCAGATATTATACGATGATGGTCGGGATGGGGAAAGACTTCCGGAGAAATTGCCTGACATTGAACGGAGAAAAGATTGTTGAGGTTGATGTAAGTTCTTCCCAGCCAACACTTCTCGGCTTGAAGATAAAGAAAGAAACAGGCAAGACAACAGGGTGGTTGAAGCGCTGTCTGGCTGGCAATTTCTATGAATGGGTGAAAGATTTGACTGGTGTCAAGGTTGAGCGTACAAAGGTGAAGACATACATTATGAGGTATCTGTTTTCCTGTTATGGTGCCAGTTTTCCAAAGGACTTTCAAGGGGAACATTTACCTCCTGACATCAAGGAATACAAGAGGGGTTATAAGAAGTTTGAACAAAGGCTGACCGGTTATTTGAAAGAAAATGAGCCGGAGATATATGACCTTGTCGAGAGACATAAGCGGAATCCTGTATGGACAGAGAAGACCTGGACAGATCAGTGGAAAAAGAAGCGTAAAGGCAAGTGGTGCAGCCTCCTCCCTGTATTGATGCAGAAGACAGAGGTTGAGTATATCAAGACCTGTCTGTCAAGACTTCCTGCTGATATGAAGTTCTTTACTATCCACGATGCCATCTGTGTAAAAGAGAGTGATGGAGAGACTGTCAAGACCGTTATGGAACAGGTCAGTATGGAACTTTATGGTGAGAAAATTTCAATCAAGATTGAAAACTCCTCAGACGATAAGGATAAGTGAAATTTGAATGCAATTTGAAGGACAGAGCGGAGACACCCTGTCCTTTTCTTATTCCCATAAATACTTATGTGAATGGATAATCCTTCACAAATACAATATAATATACTGATTATGGACAATGTGAAAATCAACCACATCAGCCCATTCGATGAATGGCTGAAAAACAAAAAACTAAATGAAAACAAGACCGAGGATGTCAATGTGTGGGACAATCACGTCTATGGCTTTGTCGAGTATAACGGCCTCGTGAATGAAGCCTACTGCAATTTGAAATTTGACCACTATGACGGCGTTCTTGATCAAGTGCTCAATGACATCGAGAAGGATGCACCCGGGCTGAAATACACCGATGTTCTCGCACTGGCAAGGAATAAGACCGGCATCGATAACGAATACGACAGCATTGACAAGTTCTTGTATGATCTCGTAAAGCAGCATCTGCAAGGGGAGAAGATAAAGGTTCAGGATAAAGAGATTGATGACGAGACCGTCAATGACAATGATCTTCAAGTTTATCGCACCGCCGAGAAACTGTTCATCTTACAGATGGTAAAGGATATAAAGCAGAAGTTTGTTTATGAGAACGCTAAGTAATATAATTCCGCAAAAGGACTTATGCCTTCCGCTTATCGAAGATGGCAAGGTCGAGAGCTGGCAGTCTGTCATCACATTTGAACACATCCTTGATGGGAATAAACTGATGGCATCACCAGAGATACAAAAGATATTGAGATACTTTTACGGTCAAGCGCGACCATCTGTCGTAAGGACAAATTATACCGATGATCTTCAATTCTGGATAAACCGAGAACTATATATGGCAGATATGAAAGGGACTATGATGACATATCCCTTGACCGCCACGTATGAAGAGATGAGAAATGATGAAGACATAGTTCATCCAGGAGAGTATTCCGGCGCATTGAGTGTAATCTCCTTCAAGCCGAAAGAACCTGTGGAGAAGGACTTCCTTGCCATTACATGCAAGTGGCAAGACGGACTGTTCCAGAATGACAACTATGTCCTCGGCATCATAGCCGACACGGATGACCTTTATGGCATCATCGAGCCGTGGGTGATAAACTGACCACTACACAATCAAACATATACTTCACAATCTGGGCGGGCTTCGGCTCGCCCTTTTCTCGTTTCAGTTCCGTGCGAACCACAACGAAAGTGAATGTCATCGGGTGGCCAAGACAGGCTCTAAATGACATTGCAGCTGATTTCCAGGGAATTGTACGTTTCACTAACTATGAAAGAGAAACGTTTTGCAATATCGTGCATCTAGAAAAGCATATTAGCATTAATGGACATCTTGTATTTATCAAGTATTACTTGTGTGGTGTCAAGCTCTTCAGGGGTACAAGATTCAGCTAATGCACTTAAATTTAATCTCATTAAGATATCCTTATTAATCACCCTTTTTGCGTCAGAAAACACTAATGAATGGAGTAAATCTTGGGTATCTTGTCTATTTAGTAGCTCCAATGTGATTTTCGCATCTGTCTCTGTATCAAACCCTAAAAGATAACAAGTGTCATCCACAATAACCGGTTTGTTTTCAATCGTGGAAACAAGAGAAAAAAGAGTATGTTTATATAAGCCAGAAACAACTATTTTATATGGAGCAAAGGAATAAGGGCCTATACCAAAGATGGAAAAACGAGGACGCCTCTTATAAATTACACTTTTTCTCCCATCCAATTCGATAGCATGCGAACTAAGATAAGCGTATGCCTTAGGGTATTTTTCTTTAATGAAATCCGTATTTTCTGATGCTGTACGTTGTGTGATAATTACATATCGTGATGTGTATGTTATACGTTCATCGCCAATATCAGAGCTTTTTAATAATGGAAATACTAATTCACTTTCGATATCAACTATTTCACCCAAAGAGTTGTAAAGATTACCATCAGCATCTTTTCTCAGTTCCATAACTTTAGCGCAGTCGTGCTTCACGCCAGACCACCACACGTATGGGCATATACCATCATACTTTTGTGTTTGTTTATATTTCTGGATATTAGATACAAAATTATGATTAACCCATCCGTATTCTTGAATAAATAGTTTCGTGTAAAAGTCATAAACGGAACAATTTAGAGAGTATGAACCACCAAACTGACATGTGAATAAAGATGCGGCAGCGCTAACATCAAACTCTTTAGTAGCATCAATGTTCCATTGGCATATATTTGATATGCCAAGATGTGCTTTTGGTTGCTCATAAACTATATTTTTAGGAACGATATTTTTGACCAAAAATGCTAACTTTCCAATATTTGAAGAAAAAGTGCGAAGAAGCATAATGGAGATATATTCTGCAATATCAAAGTTCCCCTTCCCTGTGATTGCATCCAGACCTTTTGTTTGCTTAAAGTTGGACTTTGTTGGCAAATTAAAACTGTTAATACTTGACAATTTACTATTGGTTACCCATGGCGGATTGCCTATAACCAATATTTGTTGACCTTTATGTTTTTTTGAAATTTTTGAAAAGTCGTAGTCGAAAACATTTGCATTTTCAAGAATGATAGTAGCTTCGCTTCGACCAAATTTTAAACTCCTTTCTAATAAATCATTTTTTAGCGATTCCAAATATGGATTATATATCTCTACTCCATAAATTACACTTACAGAATCAAATACATCTAAAGCTGCTTTAATAAAAGCACCTTTCCCACAAGTAGGTTCAATGACTACATCTGGGGCAAATCCTGTATCTTTAATGAAACTACATATAGAATGGGCTAAATCATCGTTAGTCTGCCAGTCTCCATACGCTTCTTTTGTATCAGAGTTATATTTTTCGTTGCCAACACTCTCCATCATAGCACCAGATGTAAAAAAGTCCTTAATACCACAAATGGAAAAAAGATAGTTGTTAGCTTCTTTTTGAGTCAGTTTCTGGACTGAGTTAAGCAATTCCTCAACCTTCATATTTAACGATTGTTGTGATACCTTCTACTGATTCTTTCAGATTGACAATCCTACCATACTGTAATCTCCACTGAAGGGCATTTGAAATTGTCAAGTATCCTATCGCTGGGGGATTATGTAAAATATCCTTTGCCATATTTGCCAGTGTTACCTCATCAGCAGGAATGTTTTTGTCGTTTAAAAATGCAAATATGTCATCCTCATTACCATTATTGGCAATAATATTACGAATTCCTGTCGTGGTTTGATAATCTGCTGTCCTCTTTGCCTCAACAAAAGAACAAGAAACAAAATGAAGAATTCCTGCTTTCGCCTCATTGTCGTCATGCTTTTCATAAACAAAGACAATGAGATTGTACCCTAAGCCATAAATCTTTTGTTTGCTGTCTTTAAACGGACAACTTGATTGGGGTTGAGTAATGGATGTTGTCTTAATATCGGTATCAACAGAAGGCAAATCAAGGCCTTTAGCAGAACTCCCAGATGAGAATTCATAGTTTTCCGACAAGAAACTCTGGAACTTATGTTCGATTTTAGTGCCAATTGCCTTCCCATCAGTAACTCCAAAGAGATCTTTCTGTGGGAGATTGTCCATTTCATTGCAAAAGCGTTTTGCCTCGTTTATAAGACTATCGATTGTTAGCGGCTTCTTGTCCGGTTTCAAAACAGATATTACTTTACTCATAAAAATCTGGATTATATTATGACAGCGAGAAGATTTTGATCCGATTCGCATGCTTGGTTTTATAATATTTCTCATCGCAAATATACTAAATCATCTTGTTATTATAAACTAATTTGGCCTGGATGTATTTAGAAACTCAAAGTATCATAAACCTCTCGTAGTTCTTGTTGTCGTAATCCGAGGTATCTTCTTGTGATGGCTGTGGAGGAATGATTGAATATCTCCGCCAGTTTTATCACGGCCATCTCGCTGTTCTCTCCGGCCCTTTCCACCACTTGACGACCGAAGGTCTTACGGAAAGAATGGGTGGAGAAATGCTGGATATCTTTCAGCATATACTTTACCTTGATTTCTTTCAAGACTACATTGATGCGCTGAATTGAAATGACATCACCATAGCGGTTGAGAAATGCTTTCTCGCGTGGGTCTTTGATGCCCAGAGCCTTATAACACTCCTTGATATGTTCACGCACACCCGCATTGACCTTTATCTCCCGGTGTTTCCCGGTCTTCTTCTCGTTGAGGACAAAGCTATCACCGAGTATCTGATCCCAGGTCAGCGAAAGGAGATCGCTGATACGAAGCCCGAAGAAGCTGCCACAGGCAATGAGAAGGCTCATCCTGTATTTGCCATCCTTGTATAACCTATGCGTCAAGTTCAGCATCGTGTCCCACGGCAGATAATCGGCGGTTGTGTATGAATGTTTCTGGCTCATTGTCAATACTTTTATGTGTTTATTCTTATTTGTATATGCAAAGATATGTATTTATTCATAATTATACAAGGTTTCATTCATAATTTTTGTGGAATTTGAATAAAAGTTATGAACATAATCATAATTTATGTATATTTGCATCAAGCAAGAATAGCAATCATAAATGGGACTGAACATAAAGAAGGTCTGTAAGGAGAAGAATATCTCCCTTACAGAAGTGGCACAGCATATCGGCATAAGTCCGATTTCCTTGTCGCAGAGTTTGAACAACAACCCGACATTGAGCAGGCTACAACAGGTGGCTTCCGCTCTCGGTGTTGAGGTGGATGACCTGTTTGACAAAGAACCAGACGCGAGTGTCCACGGATGTCTTTATGTCAATGGCGAACCGGTTCTTGTGAAGTCAAAGAAAGACATCGAGAACTTACTCCATAATTTGAGATAAGTCAGTGATTTTTCGATGGATAGTCATTATCAAGTTTCAGCCATTTCAAAAGTGAAACAGACTACCCATTTCAGCCCCGATACGGCAGGCTATAATTACAAAACTTTGATAATAAGATAATTACAAGAATACCTTGGCTGATTTAACGAAGAGGAGTATTGATTGATAATCACAAACATGCAATTCCGTAGCAGCATCGCAAGAATACTCCGGGGATTGAGACAAGACTGAATGCCGCGGCACCTTGAGTCCGCAAAGCGAGTTAGGTTATATCGCACCTGACTCGCTTTTTTGTTGTGTCGAGGTGACATGCGGCCAGAGCAGAATCCGAGAATGTAAACTTATCCGGCGGATTGGCGTTCTGCCGGACAAAGTGCCTCTCAACGGCGTTTTCTCCGTGGAATAGCGCTTTGGCCGGACAAAATCAGGGTAAGCACCTACGCAATTGCGTTGCGGCCGCTTCAGGTTAGAGCATTTTCCACATCTTTTGCTATAACCCGAAAGCACGAAAGCCACAGGATGACGATTTTAGGGCCAGGTTATGGTATTCTGCCGTCATTATGCTATAACCCATTATCCCCGCAAGAAAAAAAATGTACAATTGCCGTTTTTCTGTACAAATTCTGACTATATTTGAAGTTATCGAAGTTGATTCGGACATTGATTTTAGTAAGCGGCAAAAAATAAGTTGCCGCAGATTTGGCAAAGATTTTTGAGGATAGATTACTTTTTGAAGAAGGAGTGTGCCGGTGGCACATGACTGATGAAAAAAGGAATATAGACCAAAAAGATTGCCCCAAGGTGATGCAACTTATTTTTTAACGATTACTTAGGCAAATGACACAGATTGAAGCGATACGCGCCCGCCATTCGGTGCGGCGATACAGTCCGGAGGCGATTCCGGATGAGTCCCTTGCCGCTTTGCGGGAGGAGATTGAAAAGGTCAATGCGGAAGGACATCTTCATGTCCAACTGGTTACGGATGAGCCGAAGGCGTTCAGCGGTCCTATGTCATACGGAAGTTTCTCCGGAGTGAGGAACTATCTCGTGATGGCCGGGAAGAAGGCGGATGACCTGGAAGAGCGCATCGGCTATTACGGTGAGCGGCTTGTCCTTCTGGCGCAGCAGCTCGGCCTGAACAGTTGCTGGGCGGGATTGAGCTACCGTAAGATTGCCGGCACTTACCGCCTTGAGAAGGATGAGAAGGTTGCCTGCTATATTGCCCTAGGCTACGGGCAGACGCATGGCGTGCAGCATAAGAGCAAAGACATCCGTGAAATCAGCAACGTGAGTGACCTCACTCCGGAATGGTTCGGAAGCGGAGCCGAGGCTGCACTTCTCGCCCCGACTGCCATGAACCAGCAGAAGTTCCGCATCGAGTACATCGTCCGCAAGGGAAACAGTCTCCCTTATGTCTCCATCAAGCCGGGACGGTCCATATTCGGCTATACAATGATGGATATGGGAATAGCCCGGCTTCACTTCGAAATCGGCACGGGGAAAGAAAACTTCGTCTGGGTGGAGGACATGACTCATCATGAGGACAAAAGTGCGGAAAAGCAGACAAATAACAATAACACTATGGCAGACAACAAGAGAATCACACCTCGGTACATAACCTCTCTGAAAGACGGAGAGGTGTTCGTGTTCGGAAGCAACAAGGAAGGCATGCACGGTGGCGGAGCTGCACGCATCGCCTATGAAGAGTTCGGTGCGGAATGGGGCGTCGGCATCGGGATGACGGGCCGCTGCTATGCCATCCCGACAATGGACGGCAGCATTGACATTATCCGCAGGCACGTGGATGACTTCACGGCATACGCAAATGCACACCCCGAACTGACATTTCTGGTGACTCCGATAGGCTGCGGAATCGCCGGATGGAAGGCAGTCCAAATTGCCCCTCTTTTCGCCGGAGCATCATCTCTGGACAATGTTACTCTCCCGCAAGAATTCTGGGATGTGCTCAACAAAAAGTAATATTGCCAGCATCCGCAATTTCATCGGCGGGCGCTCAGGATGCGAACATAACCTATAATCATCCACCCCTTATTCCCCGAAAATTTCATAGCTTTGCTGAAAATCCACAAATATGTATCTGCATCAAAAAAACTGGTGGAACTTCAATTACAATAAGGAAGCCGTTATGAACAGGCTTGGCACATCAGGGCTATGCAGGGGCTGATGCTTGGCCGGATGACTTCTCTGGGATTTGATTTTCAGGATGAGGCTATGCTCACCACAATGTCATTGGAACTTGTGCGTTCCAGTGAGATTGAAGGTGAGGACATAGCAGTCAATGAAAGGCAACGTAAAATCATCAATATGCAGTTCGATGGATTTTTCGGGAAACTGACATCGGGCAAGTGGGCGAAAATCGGGAAATGTTTGACAGACACGGCTCTCAATGATATTCGGGATCTTGTAAATAAAGGACTATTGAAGAAAAACGATGAAGGTGGTCGAAGTACAAACTATTCCTTGGTCATTGAGCCTGCGGACAATGGATAGCCACATTCAGATCTCCGCCCAGATACGTAAGCGTCTCCGCGATTGCGTTGCGGCCGCTTCAGGTTAGAGCATTTTCCACATATTTCGCTATAACCCGAAATCACGAAAGCCACAGGATGACGATTCCAGGGCTAGGTTAGAGCATTCTGCTGTCATTATGCTATAACCCATTATCAAACTGATTTTACACGGAATCAAGGCGAATGTACGAAAGAGAAAGAATAACTGCAACTTGGATAGTCACTATCAAGTTCCAGCCATTTCAAAACAGACTGCCCATTTCAGCTCCGCAAGAATGCTCCGAGGATTGTCACAAGACTGAATGCCGCGGCACCTGACTCGCTTTTTGTGTTGTGTCGAGACGACATGCGGCCAGAGCAGAATCCGAGACTGCCCACTCTCCGGAAGATTGGCGCTCAGAAGAGAAGCGCCTCACACATATTCCACAAGCCAATCTTCCAGAGACCGTGTGGAAGAGGAAATGTTCACACCGACTTTCACCAACTTCTTGCCGGTCTCACTCCTGAACGGAATCATATACCCTCTGTCATCTATCTGTCGGAGAGCCGCTTCAGCTGAAGAATCCACCTTGAACTCAAACACATAGACCGCATCATCCGCCACACAGACGGCATCGGCCCGACCGACGGCGGATTTGACTTCTGTATGAATATAATAGCCGAGGAGTGAGAATATCAGATAAATCATTGTCTGATAATGCTTTTCAGTCTTGTTCTCAAGATCATTCGGCATCGCCGACATGTAGGTCTGCATTCTCGTCAGAGCCGCGTTTATGTCTCCTTTTCTTAAAGCGAGACAGAACTGAAGCACAAATGAGGAACCCAATGGATCCTGACTGCGATAGCGTGCGAGCAATGATTTCAGAAAACCGTTCCTGACCTCCTTGTTCGGATAGCCCAAAGTGTACGAGTCAAAAGTCTTATCATAAGACTTAATGGTCAAATAGCCAGTCTGGTACAGCATCGGAATCGAGTCATCGCTCAGTTCCGGAGAGACATCGAACGTGTCGAGGGATATACCCGACATTCCGTCAAGAGCGCGTTCGTCAATCGGGTGCCGCTCAAGTCTTTCCACAAGACAGGTCGGGGTGCCGGACTCATACCAATATGAGCCGAAAGACCTTGTCGCGAAGCATTTCATCAGACTGTAAGGATTATAGATGTCCTCCGATTTCTCACAGAAATGATAACCGTCATAATTCTCCTTCAGCAGGGCAAATGCTTCCGGAACACTTATTCCCTGATCCTCGGCCAGTTTTTTGGCCGATTCCTGAAAATTCGTCTCAAGTTCCGTCTGCGAGATGCCGCAGATAGCGGAATATTCAGGGATCATCGAAATGTTCATCAGATTATTCAGTTCACTGAATATGCTCAACTGCGCGAATTTGTTGATTCCGGTAATGAACACGAAGCGGAGATACGGATCCAGACTTTTGATGGGGCTGTAGAAGTTCCTCATTATCTGACGCATCGGAGAAAGTTTTTCCCTGTCGTTCATCACGTCAAGCAGAGGAGCGTCATATTCATCAATAATCATTACAACCTTGGATCCAGTCTGTTCAAAAGCAGACTTTACCAGAATTTCCAACCTTGCATTGACATCCACACTGTCTACGCTTAGAGATATTCCATAATCAGACTCATATTCCGAAAGTTTATAATCCAGAACACGAAGTAACTGCTCCTCGTCAAGATATTTGGCCGTTGACATGTCGAAATGAAGCACAGGATGTCTCTTCCATTCCCTCTCCAACTCCCCGGCCTTCAATCCTTCAAACAGTTCCCTCTCCCCGGCGAAGTAGCTATGGAAAGTGGAAGACAGCAACGACTTGCCGAACCGCCGTGGCCTGCTCAGGAATATATATGAATATTTTTGAGCAAGGTCATACACATAGCCGGTTTTGTCTATGTAAAGATAGCCTCCCTCTATAACCTTCCCGAAAGTCTGCACACCTATCGGGTATAATATCTCCTTGTTCGCCATATCGTCCGTCATTTATACTGAAAACTCAAGCCCTGCATAACTTTCAGCGCCAAAGCCATCAAGTAATCTCTGCCAAATCTGCGGCAACTTATTTTTGCCGCTTACTAAAGACAAAAATAGTAAAATTTGCCTTAAAAATTTAGTGGAGCAATTGGCCATAAGTCTTATACAACACTGCTTTTCCAGGAACGCAGATGACCGCTTCAGGTTAGAGCATTTTCCACATCTTTTGCTATAACCCGAAAGCACGAAAGCCACAGGACGATGATTTCAGGGCCAGGCTAGAGCATTCCGCCGCCATTACACTCTAACCTGAAACCGGAAGTCGGGAACCACAAGCAATTCGTTCGCTCGCCCATTTGACACTAAAGCCAAGGTCAGCTATCTGCTCGGACACAAGAACTAATTCCGTAAACGCTCTCTATACATGTCCACGCGGTTTATATTAATTATTTTGACTATCAATACATTAAATAGGGCGATCTGTCCATACAGACAAAGAACGGAGAATAGGATTACCTTGTAAATTTGCACTCACTATCAGATACTAAAGATTTTATATGAGAAAATTGGTTTTATTGGGAGCGATCCTGCATTTTGTGATCGGCGCGGGGCATCTGGCTTGTCTGTTTTGTTTGGAGACTGTATTCCATATCTATGGGATAAATAGTATAATGGATGAGATAGCCACACATGGGGCTGCCCTGCCATATTTGATAACTGTCTGCATCGCAATGGCGTTTTTTCTCGCCGGGAGTTATGGATTATCTGTTTTAGGACTCATCCATCGGATGCCGCTCCAAAAGGCCGCAGTCATCACGATGTTAATTGTCTTCTTCGGAAGAACAATCTGGGGCTTAACTATGCTGATCGAGAATTTTTCATGGCTTGAAATGTCATCCACAGGTGTCGCGTTTCTGCTTGGAACCTGCTATGTTCCTTGCCTGAGCATTATCCGGGAAGAAGACTGAAGAGGATTTGGTGGAAAATGACATTTTACCATAAAAAAATCTGGTGGAGCAATTGGTTGTTCTATATTTGGGCATAAATATGATGAGGAGCGGAACAAAATGATATTTACTTCAAGCGAAAGATTTACAATACCATGCTCAAATGGAAGTCAGGAGTACGGATATGTTTCCGATTGTAGCCATAAGTCTTATACGACACTGCTTTTCCGGTCCGCCAGTATGGAGCCAAAGTTCTCTATAGCCCAGCCGATAAGCGAGCCAATGTGAGGAAGCAGGCGCGGCCTCGGTAAAGGTCATTGAAGCACATCGTGCCGTTCCGCCCCAGGTGACCGCTTCAGGTTAGAGCACTTTCCATATTTTTTGCTATAACCCGAGAGCAGAAAAGCCACAGGACGACGATTTCCCAGCTAGGTTAGAGCATTATGCCGCCATTACACTCTAACCCGGAGCCGAAGGAGATGTCTGCAAACATCATTTTGTGATTTTGCGCTGCAGTGAACGTTCAGTATCGGCAACAAGTCAGACACTTGCGCAACTTGGATTACGAGTCTACCGCCTGATACATTCCAATATCGGGTCAAGGTATTTTTTGTCAGTCCAGTCGCATTTGTCATCCCCGGCTTCCATCAGCGCCTTTTCCCACAGTTCGTATTCTGACGGATCTTTCTTCTCTACCGACTTCCTGAGCAATTTGCATAATGTTCTGTCTTTAAAGGACATTGCGTCCAAATTCCACGCACCTCGGCAGTAAAAGAGAGGAATATCAGACAAGTCACCTTTCATGTTGTGCTCCCTGATCTGTTGGACTGCCTTTTCTTCATACGGAGATGCCCCGCAACAAAACACGACAATCTTTTTACCCGCCAATTTTTTGATATTCTTTTTCAGAAACGACAAGCCGGCAATACCGGAAGCGTATATCGCTCCTCCTAAAATAATGGTGTCGTATGTAATGATTTCATTGATGTCAGCCTTTCTGGTCTCCACACACTTGAAACCGGTTTCTTCTGAAAGCCAGTCGGCGTACCTTTTTGTAGCACCATACTTCGATTGGTACAGGATTACTCCATTCATGATTTTATGATTTTATAATTTTACTTTCTTCGGCAGATCAGCAACATCTTAGCAATGGGGACACCGCTGCTTTCAATGTCGATCTGGGCTTTTGTGAGGCCGTCCGCCTCGGAGATCTTGTGGATAAGCACCCGTATCAGAGGGCTGTCGGGATGAAGAATACTCAGGAACTTCACATTCTTCACGCAGCACAGATTCAGTTCTTCACCGCTTGCATCTGACAGCAGTTCAACGCCTGTCTGGACCAGACAGACTCCTGGGGTAATGGGGCTTCCGGGGAAATGCGCCTTATATATCACGCACTCCGCGTTCATGCTGAGTGCATAAAGCCATCCGCCGTCCGCCGGAGTCTTTGACTTCACAAAATATAGACTGTCACGCAATCTCATATACTACTTTCCGTCATGGCCAGCTTTATCTGCCCCGAGGCGATCACTTCGCCGTCACATTCCACGATGGCCGATGCGAGCGTCACGCCAAGAACTTCCTCGATGAGTCTGACAGTAGTCCTAAGTGTGGATCCTGCCCTGACGTTGCCGGAAAAGTTGAAATCCCGGACAGCTCCGAGCAGGCCGATCCGAATGTCCTTATGTAAAATGTATTTGCAGCAGTATCCGATATGGGCGGCCCATGTCTGGGCGACGTTCTCCAGGATGCCGCAAGGGGAGAGGATGCCGTCGTCCACGAACAGGCAGTCCTGCCGGATCAGCGTCTCCGTGGTACAGGAGTCCGGTGTGTACCCGACAATCCTGTCAACCATTACGAAAGGCTCCTGCTGTGGGAGCAGGTCGTGTATGTCCATCGGAATCCCGGGCATCGGCTAATTCAACCTCGATTCGACGTAATCGCAGAATTTCGAGCAGGTCTCAAGTCCTGCCATGTCCTCCGGCTTGATCTTGAAGCCGAATGTCTTTTCGACAAGGACAACTATGTCAACGAAATCCAGGCTGTCAATTCCCAGATCCTCGATCAGTCTCGCCTCTGGCGTTATTTTCTCCTCGTCAACCTCGAACTCGTCCACGAGGATTCCTTTTACCTTATCTTCGATTTCTTTTCTGTCCATTTCAAGTGGGGATTAGATTTTTTTGATGATCAATGTGCTGTTTGTCCCGCCGAAGCCGAATGAATTGCTCAACACTGTGTTGACTTTTGTATCGACTGTCCGGCGGGCGATGTTGAGATCTCTGGAGTATTCGTCGCCTTCTTCGAAGTTGATGTTCGGGGCGACGAAATCATTTTGCATCATGATGAGCGAATAGATCGCCTCGCTGGCGCCTGCCATCCAGCACTCATGCCCTGTCATGCTCTTGGTGCTGCTGATGAGGGCATGCTCGCCGTTGAATATCTGCCTGAGGGCCTTGGCCTCGCTCATGTCGCCCTGAGGCGTGCTTGTCGCGTGGGCGTTGATGTAGTCGATGTCGCAGGGTTTCATGCCGGCGTCCTTCAAAGCTCTCAAGATGGATCTTGTGCAGCCCTCGGGGCTTGGCTGGCTTATCACCGGGGTGCCGTTGGACGAGAATCCGTACCCGACCACTTCCCCCAGGATGTCCGTGCCGCGTGCCACGGCGCTGTCGTAGTCTTCAAGCACCAGGGCTGCGGCCCCTCCGCTCGGGACAAGCCCGTCGCGGTCCTTGTCAAAAGGACGGCTGGCCTTGGATGGGACGGCATAGTTTTTCGAGAACGTGCCCAGCGCGTCGAACGAGAACATCGAATAGTAGTTCGTCTCCTGGGCGCCTCCGCACAGGATCATGTCCTGCAGCCCGTCCCGGATGAACATGTAGGCAAGGCCTATCGAATGGCTTCCGCTCGCGCAGGCGGCGCTCACGGTGAAGTTGATGCCCTTCAGACGGAAGATCGTGCTGATGTTCATGCTGACGGTGGAGTTCATCGACTGGAAGATGAAGGACTGTCCCAGCAATTCGGTGTCCTTTTTCTCCTCCATGATTTTCGCCGCCTCGATGACAGGCCGGGCGGAGGAGTCATTGCCGAATATGCATCCGATCTCGTGGCTGTCGAGACAGCTGTTGTCGATCCCGGCCATCTCCAGGGCCTGGGAACTGGCCATGAATGCGTATTCCGCCTCTTCAGGAAGGCTTCTGCGCAGGTGGCGGTCGAGCACTCCTTTAAGGACGGGTCTCGGGACAATCCCGGTGAGCGGCGAGCGGAATCCGTATTCAAGCCTTTCGGCTTCTATCCCTATGCCGGATTTTCCCCTGTACAGGGAAGCCTTGACCTCGTCGATGCTTGTCCCTATGCAGGACCATATTCCCATGCCGGTTACTACTACACGTCTCATATCAGAAAAGTCCCCCGTTTATGCTGATGACTTCGCCCGTGATGTAGTCCGCCTTGCCCGAGCAGAGGAAGCAGACCAGCTCCGCGACTTCTTCCGGCCGGCCGAAGCGCTTCATGGGGATAGTCTTCCTGATTTCCTCCTCGGGGAGGTCTTTTGTCATGTCCGTGGAGATGAAGCCCGGGGCTACTGCATTGACTGTGACGTTTCTGGAAGCCGTCTCCTGGGCAAGGGCTCTCGTGGCGCCGATGACCGCCGCTTTCGCAGCGCAATAGTTCGTCTGGCCCGCCATTCCCTTAAGGCCCGAGAGGGACGACATGTTCACGATCTTGCCGCCATGCCCGCGTGCCATCATCTTGGGCAGAAGGTGACGGGTGACGTAGAACAGTCCGTTGACGGATGTCCCGATCACCGAATTCCATCCGTCGTCTGTCATCCTGAACATGAGCTCGTCGTGGGTCACTCCGGCATTGTTCACAAGATAGGCGATGTAATCATCGGGATGCGCGGCCTCCCAATTGTCCAGGGCGGCCTCGACGCTGTCCTTGTCGCTGACATCCAGACGGAGCACGAATGCCGAGCCGCCATTATGAATAATAGTATTACGTACTTCTTCGGCAGCACTTTCATTGGAACGGTAGCCTACCAGCACGGGAATTCCGTTTTCCGCAAGTTTAAGGCAGATGGCCCGTCCAATGCCCCGGGAGCCACCGGTAACTAACGCATACTTTTTCGCCATGACGCTGTTTTCCTGAATTTTTTACAAATATACGAATTTACCCTTATGGAAAAAGGATGTCCGAACATTATCAGGATAAAAACGCCACCTGCGCAACAGAAATGCGTCGCAGGTGGCCACAAAAAGCCATGTTCACCGGTAAAAAAACTACCGGAAAATATCATTCAGCACTGAAGCGAGGCGGAGGCCGGCACGCAAGAGTTGGTTTTCAATCACCGGTGCCCATCTGCTCACATAGTCGTAAGACAGCTTAGATCCGACAGGAGTCTCATCGTAGACTGTCTTGCAGATCTCATAAGTCTCTTTCGCCCATGACTCCGGAGTCCCTTCAGCGAGTTCCCGATCAACTTCCTTGCTGTTGGTGTCGATCTGCTCGACCCACTCGGTATACGTCCATTTGTGGGCGCTCTCGATGATCGATGAATCCCAGATGGAATGAAGGTTGGTGCCGTTGCCGAAATACTGCACCTGCCATCTGTTGCCGCCGCGGTCGGACTTATGCCCCATGTGCATCGGGCAATGCAGATCCCCCATCAGATGAACTAGGAACTTGAGCGAAAGGACCTGCTCATCACGACTCAGCTTTCCGCTTTTCAATGCAGCAATCTGCTCATTGATAGCACGGATGACATCCCCGTTCTCGTTTAGAGCCGCGCTTTCAAAAGTCTCGTCAGCATCAATATTCTTGTAATGCCAGGTGCTTGTATAGCTGTATTCGGGGGTGTGGCTGGCGTTGTCCATCCAGTTTGCCCAATAAATGATTGATTTTCCGTCAAGAAGCTCGGTAATCTTCTTTTCCGCTTTCTTCGTGAGATGCTTCTGTGCCACGGCACAAGTCACGTCATGACCTTTCTGTCCCCATGAATAACCGTTGACAGACAACGCGAGAAGACCCGCCCCCAGGCAGATCATCTTCAAAAAACTGCTTATCCTTTCCATGCCTGCAAAGATGCACAATTTTTTTCGCTTGCATACCTTTTTTGTTGCACCAGGCTCACAGAAAAAAGGGGCCGGCCGATCCGGCCAGCCCTTAATCATCTCAGTTTCTTGCAGGCTTGACGGCACCAAGGCTCTGAGGAAGCCATACGGACATCTCCCCGTCGCCACGATGGGCCCAAGCATAATACGGGATCATCGACACTTCCACCTCCCTTGTCTGGAGCTGTCCCTTGTCATTATAGTAAAGGGACTGGCCGGAAGTCTTGATCATGTCGATGCCGTTGAGCTGTTCCGGCTTTTTCTCGACCTTCAGCACCGGATTCTCCGGCAGCAGGAGGCTCTGGAGCTTGAAATCGTTGTCAGGCCATTCCGCACAATATACAAGCGGCCCGCGCTCCACTGCAACCCTGCCCCTGTCGGCCTCCACCAACGGGTTGGCCTCCACGATGCGCGGCTCCATGTCGAACTCGATATCGACCTTGTCGCCCTTCTTCCAGGTCCGGTCGATGCAGAGGTAGCCGTTGTCCATCCTCTTCTCCACTTCGGCCCCGTTCACCTTGACGGTGAATCCGGACTTGGCATTATCGGCGAAGCTGTACAGATCACTCGGAACAACCTCGTCCTGCAGCCATCCAGGGATTCGGAGCCTGAGGGTGAACTGCTGCTTCCTGCGTGGTGCGACCTCAACCTGCATCTGTCCGTCCCACGGATAGTTTCCCGTCTGGGCGAGGGCCACCTTCTTGCCGCCAACTTCAATCTCCGCCTTGTTGCTCATGTAGAGGTTGACATAGACATTGTTGTCTTTCACGGCATAGAGGTATCCCGGCAGTGAAGGGATGAAACGGCTGAGGTTGGAAGGACAGCAGGCGCAGCCGAACCAAGGCTGGCGGTGGGCCGCACCCTGGCTGAACTTGTACTCGCCGTCAGACTCCAGCGGATTAGGGTAGAAGAAAGTGCCGCCGTCCATTGACACGCCTGAAATCAGGCCATTGTAAAGGGTACGCTCCAGCACGTCGTAGTACTTGGACTCGCCGTGCAGGAGGAAGAGACGATGGTTCCAATAGACGTTGGCGATGGCTGCACAGGTCTCGCAATAGGCGGTCAGGTTCGGAAGTTCGTAGTTGTCCCCGAAAGCTTCGCCATTATGGCGTGCACCCAGACCTCCGGTGAGGTAGAGTTTCTTACCAGTCACGTTGTCCCAGATCCTGTCGATGGCATCGATATAGGCCCTATCCCCGGTGAGGGCGGCCACATCAGCCATGCCGGAGTACATGTACAGGGCACGCACGGCATGGCCAACAGCCTCATCCTGCTCAAGTACAGGCTTGTGGGACTGGCTGTACTCCCGTTTCAGTTCGGTCTTGCCCCTGTTTTCAAGGAAGAATTCGGCGAGGTCGAGGTATTTCTTGTCATGGGTGACAAGATAGAGTTTGGCAAGCGCCATCTCTGCGATCTGGTGGCCAGGTACCTTGACCTGCTGGCCGGGGCCGTTGCCGATTTCACGCGCTACGCAATCAGCATATTTGATGGCGATGTCCAGAAAGTTGCGCTTGCCGGTAGCCTGATAGTAGGCCACGGCACCCTCGATCATGTGTCCGAGGTTGTAGAACTCGTGGCTCAGATCCTCCACCTTCTCCCAGCGCTTGCTGCCCATCCACTCGTGAGGGTGCTCCGGATTTCTGGTGCGGAAGGTGTTGAGGTAGCCGTCAGGCTCCTGTGCCGCAGCCACAATGACCAGCACGCTGTCGATGTAGTGCTCCAGCTTCTTGTCCGGATGGGTCTGCAGGGAGTATGCGGCACCCTCTATCGTCTTGTAGACATCCGTGTCGTCGAAAGAGAGACCCTCCACACTGTTGTCGGGACTTGGATTGGCCGCCATCATGAAATTCTTGTAGCGCCCGGACTCCTCGCATTTGCTGAATGCCAGAGGGATGGTCACCTCGCGGCTGGCCTTGAGCCTCTGTCCCCAGAAGTTGTCCGTCACTTTCACCGAAGTGAAAGGCACCGGAGTTATCGGATAATCTTGCGCGACCGCAGTTCCGGATGCGATGGCAAGTGTAAGAAACAATGCTTCAAATTTCATTCTTTATAGTGTTATTTTGTGTATCCTTCGTTCTGCTTGAGGTTCTTGTTCTTCTCCCTCTGGCTTCTCGGGATCGGGAGCAGGGTGCGGTAAGCCTCATTCGTGGCATCGTGGGAGAACCATGACTTGGTGGCAAAGACCCCAAATCGGATCATGTCCTGACGGCGACGGGCTTCCTGGTTGAACTCCCAGCCCAGCTCGTCCAGCATACGCCCGTACTTGACGTCGGCTCCGCCCTCTTGGGTCGTGAGACGGTTGTCGCGCCGTCCATAGTCGTAGCAGCTGCCCTTGAGCAGGTCCGCCCCGGTCACCGTGGCCTTGTCTTTGGCTGCACCCTTGGCGTATTCGCCCTTGAAGTTCCTCTCACGCACGCGTGTCACGAGTTCCGCCGCACCGTCAGCATCTCCGGAGCGCAGCATGGACTCGGCCTTCATCATAAGCACGTCAGCATATCTCAGCAGAGGCCAGTCGTTGCTCTGCTGCTTGCGGGACCCCATCTCTATCTCGAACTTGCCGTAGCGGAAGCCATGCACTTCCTGGGACTCCGCGATGCTCGGCACCTCATTGATGTAAGACAGCGGCTTGCCGGAATATGAGCCCATCGTGCAGATAAGCAATTCTCCGGAAGCGGAGTACTGGTCGCCCTTGATCCAGTTGTTCTTGTAGCGCTCGTCGTCCTTGTCGAAGGTGTCCACGAACTGAGGCACCGCGCAGATGCCTCCGTAAGGGGCTTCGTTGAGATTGTAGGTGAGCTGGTTCTCAGGCTGAAGGGACTGGATGAAAAGGGAGGTGATCCCGAAGTCGTTGATGTACCTGTTGTCGAAAGGTATGGCGAAAATCATCTCCTTGGCATTCTCGTTCTCGACTGCGAACACGTCCGTCTGGCTCGCGTCCAGATCGAAGAGCTTGCTGCCCATGATCTCATCGCAGACCTCGATGCACTCCTTCCACATCGGGGTGCCAGTGTAGACTTCGGCGTTGATGTACATCTTGGCAAGCAGAGCCAGGGCTCCCCATTTGTTGAAACGTCCATACATTATGCCCCCGTTCTGCTCGCTGAGCAGAGGGAGGTTCTCCTTTATCTCCCCGACTATGAAATCAAAGACCTCCTTGCGGGTGTTCTGCTCCGGAAGGAAGCCCTCCGGGACATCATACTTGGTGATGATCGGGACGTTGCCGTAAAAGTCGCACAGCATATAATAATACGAGGCACGCAGCACCTTCAGCTCTGCGACGGTTGACTCCTTCTCCTCGCCTACCGGGATGCTTCCCGACTCGATCTGGTAGATGATGCGGTTGCAGTTGTTGATGCCCGCATAGAAGGTGCTCCAGTTGTTTTCAACATTGACATCCTCGTCCGTCCACTTGTGCTCATGCAGGATGCGGTATTTGCCGCCGTCCACCCAGCCGTTAGGACGGGCGGGGATCACGCTCTCATCGCTTGTGAGATCCATGATACGGGTATAGTTGTCCCAGCAGAACAGGCATTCGCGCCAGTTGCCGTAGGCCGCTCCCACCAGTGAGGAGATATCTTTTGCAGTCGGCTCGAAATCATCGGAGATGATGAGTGAATAGCTCTTGTCCTCCAGCTTGGTACATCCTGAGGCGAGGGCGGCGAGCACGAGGATACAATATGTAAGTTTCTTTTTCATCTTTCAGTTCTTTTTTCAGTTAAAACACAATGTTTGCGCCGAGGGTGAAGGTGCGTGTTGTAGGGTACTTGTCCCTCTCGTCGTTGCCCGGAGCGAGACCCACCCTATTGACCTCAGGGTCGATACCCTTGTAGCCGGTGATGGTCAGCGCATTGGACATGGAGGCGTAGAGCCTTATGGAATCCACATACTTGATTCCGGTCTGCTGGAAGTTGTAGCCGAGGGTGATGTTGTCGATCTTCCAGAAGTCGCCGTCCTCGATGTAGTAGCTGTTGAACTCGAGAGGCATCTCCTTGTTGAGGACCGCCTTGCCGAAGACCTTGTCCTGTGAAGACTTGAGACGGTTGTAGTTCATGATGCCGGTGTTCTCGTAGAACATCCTCTGGAAGTTGAGGATCTGGAAGCCGAAAGCGCCCCGCATGGTGATCGCGAGATCCCAGTTCTTGTAGCGGAAAGTATTGTTCCATCCGGCATAGAACTTAGGAAGTCCGTTGCCGAGGATGTGCTTGTTGTCCGAGTTCCTCATCCCCACGAAATCATCGTATCCCACGAGGTTGCCCTCGCCGTCGAGGTAAATCCACTTGCCCTCATCATCCACATCCACAACCTTGTATCCGAAGAAGTTACCTATCTTGTCTCCTATCTCGATGCGGTGTGTGTTGGTCTGGATAGGATCACCTGTCCAGCCCTCATAGATGTAGTTGGATGAGACCTCGTACAGGTCGTTGGAGAGACTCACAAGCTTGTCTTCATTGGTGGAGAAGTTGACGCTTGAGTTCCATGTGAAGTTGTTTGTCTGCACAGGCACGAAGTTGACGAGAACCTCGACGCCGCGGTTGCGCAGCTTGCCGACATTGGCCATGGTGGTGTTCACGAGATTCGGTGGTACCGGCACTGAGAAGTTGTAGAGAAGATCCTTGATGTCACGGTTGTAGAAGTCCACGGAACCGTTGATGCGGTCATTGAGAATGCTGAAATCAAGTCCTATGTTCCACTCGTGCTTTTCCTCCCATTTCAGGTTCGGGTTTGGGTTGCGTGAAGGCACCAGAGTGTGGACCCACTTGCCGTCGGAGAGGAAATACCCGCTGTAGGCGAGGGTGGATTTGGCAAGGAAAGACTGGCTCGGCTGGCTTCCGGTGACACCGTAGCCTACACGGAGTTTGAGATCCTCAAACAAGCCAAGAGACTTGATAAACTCTTCCTCGCTGAGCCTCCATCCAAGTGAGACGGACGGGAACAGACCCCATGCGTTGTTGGTACCCACCAGCTGGCTGGCCCCCTCGTAGCGGAGACTTCCCATGAAGAGGTAACGGTCCTTATATGAATAGGTGGCGCGGCCGAAGAAGCCGATGAGGTTGGTGCGGCCCATGTCACCGTTGAGGCTGCTGAGCTTGTTGCCGAGGCCCTCGCCGAGCTGGATCTGGGAATATCCGAAGATGTCGGTCGGGAAGTCCTGGTTCTGCACCCAGAAGTTGAACCACTCGTTGCTTGAGTAGCTGTATCCCCCGAGGAGGGAGAAATTGTGTCCGCCGATTTTCTTCTTGTACTGGGCCGTAAGCTCCATGAGCAGGTCCTTGGTGGAATCCTCGCCGTTGGAGACGAAGCCGTTCTTGGAGTCGCGCACGGTCGAGATATGCTTCATGCTCTCGGCGTATCCGCGGGTCTGGTTGTACTTGCTGTATGAGAAGAGGCCGGTCAGCGTGAGGTCAGCTATAGGGGTGAAGACCAGATTGGCGTTGAGCCTGGAGAACTGCTGCTCGTTCTGACCTGTGCTCTCCTCGATCCTGGCCACAGGGTTCTCGTACTGGAAGAGGCCTGTCTCCTCGTACCAGGTCCCGTCCTCATATTTGACCGGGGCGGTAGGGTTCATGATCTGGGCCTGACGATATGTGAAGCCGTTGAAACTGTATCCGTCACCGGTGGTGGTGTACTTGTTCTGGGTGTTGAGGATCTCGAAGCTCGCGGTGAGCTTGTCATCGAACATCTTGTGGTTGATCTTCGCCCTCGCGCTGAGGCGCTGGTTGTCAGATTTCTTGAATATGCCCTGCGCCTGGCGGAAGTTCACGTTGAGCAGGTAGTTGGTCTTCCTGTTGCCGCCCGTGAAGCTGAGGTTGTGCACATGGCTGATGTTGGAGCGGGTGATCTGGCTGAGCCAGTCGGTCTCGGATCCCTTGTCCCAGCTGGCGTCCCTGAAGCCCTCGGATATCTGCCTGCGATAGTCGGCGGCGGTCAGCATGTCCATCTTGCGGGCGATGGTCTGGGTGTAGGCGTACACATTGTATTCCACACGGTTATAGTTGGTCGCATCGGCCTTCTTGGTCGTGATGATGATCACGCCGTTGGTGCCGCGGGTACCGTAGATGGCTGCCGCAGAACCATCCTTGAGCACGTCTATGCTCTCGATGTCCTCCGGGGCAACCATGCCGAAGTCGCCTGGGACTCCATCGATGATGACGAGTGGATTGGTGTTGGAGCCGTTGATGGTGGAGCGTCCGCGGAGAAGCATCTGCGTGCTTGCGGTAGGGTCACCGGAGGTAAGCGAGATGGTAAGGCCCGCGACCTTGCCCTGTATGAGCTGGCCGACATCCTGTGACATACCTTTATTGAAAGAGTCCGACTTGACGGAAGCCACCGAGCTTGTCGCGTCTCCCTTGCGCTGTACACCATAACCTATGACGACCACCTCGTCCAGCGACTTGGTGTCATCCTTGAGCACGATTTTGAACTCAGTCTTGCCGCCGACAGCAATCTCCTGGGTCACGTAGCCCAGGGAACTGATCTGGAGAGTGGCCTTGGCGGAGGAGACTTCAAGCGTGAAGTTTCCGTCCATGTCGGTTGTGACACCGTTTGTGGTCCCTTTTTCGACCACACCGGCCCCGATGACGGATTCACCATGCTGGTCGCTCACGTTTCCTTTAATCAATAAGGTCTGCGCCGAGGCGACACCGCATAGCCCAAAGAAGAATAGCAGTAGAGATACCAGGGCACGGATGCCCGACAGGTTTCCTGTCCTTAATCTTGAATGTACCATTTGGATAATTTTAGATATTAATTATGTCGGGGATAAAGGTATGCTGTTCTGCGGCAAGTGCTTCACGGCTTTTTAAACATAAATGGCAGGCGGATGCGACAGACGTCATTTTGATAAAAATGCCATGGTTATATGCTCAATTCATCGGGGATGCCTTCCTTTTTTGGTATTCGCTCGGGGTCATGCCGAAAGTTTTCTTGAAAAGGCTGGTGAAGTGGTCATGGTCGTTGTACCCGAGCGCGGCGACGACTTCGCTCACCGTCATGGCGGGGTTTTCGAGCATCCGGCAGGCGTGTCTCATCTTGATGTCGCGGATGAACTCCAGCGGAGTCTGCCCGGTCACGGCCTTTATCTTGCGCGAAAGGGTGATACGGGTCATGTTCAGCCTGTCGGCAAGAACGGCGATATTGAAGAGCGGGTCTCCAAGGTTGGATTCCACCAGCTGCTGAGCGCGGGCCACGAGCCGCTCATCCTTGGAGGATGTCTCCAGGCTGCTGATCTCGAGAACCGACGGTTTCCTTGACGCTTCCTGCTTATGCCTGCGTGGCCGCAGCAGGTTGGTGATCTTCCTTTTCTCCTGCTGTCTTACCTTCTGCACATAGAGGTAAAGCACCATGAATACCAGACCTGCGGCCATGGCTGACCAGAGCAGAAAAGCCCACCAGGTCTCGTACCAGGCGGGCAGCCGGGTGATGCTGATACTGGAGACCCGGTCGCTCCAAAGTCCGTTCTCATCCGTAGCCTTCACCTGGAAAGTGTATTTTCCCTTACCGAGCCTGTTGTAGAAAGCGGTGTTGCCGCCGTTGGTGTAGTTCCACTCCTTGTCCACCCCCGAGAGCTTGTAGGCATAGCGGATTCTGGAGGCGTTCCAATAGTCCAGCGTGGAGAAGCTGATCTCTATGTTGTAGCTGTCCGGCCCGATTTCGAACTTGCCCTCAGACGGGATGTGCCTGTCGAAAAAGAGGGATTCCCCTCCCACGCTGACATTGGTGATGAGCGGCGTGGCAGGTTTGGCCAGAGATTCGAGCCTGTTGCTCGCCTTGATGGAGATGAATCCGGGTATGCCGCCGAAATACAGAGTGTTGTCAGCAGCCATGTATGCCGCCCTCGGAAGATAACGTTCGAGCATATACGGCTTACCCGGCACGGTATAGTCGCGGAACGAGCCGTTGTGGGGGTTGAATTCCTTGACCTGCTGGTTGGTAAGGATCCACAGGTGGTTGAATTCATCGACCAGCATCATCTCCAGCACATCGCCTTTCATGCCGCAGACGGAAGTGAAGTCCGCATAGGTGCCGTCAGAAGGGTCCAGATACAATATCTTGGAACAGAAACTCCCCAGCCACAGCTTCCCGTCCGAGGTCGCACCGATACAGGAAAGGTTCTCCCCGCTCGGGAAAAAGCCTGTCACCTCCCCATCCTCGAATTTATAGACTCCCGCCTTGCTGACACAGACCCACACTGAGCCGTCGGTCATCTCCGTTATGCCCGCGGCATTGCCTTTTATGCACTGCACAGCCGAGATTTCTCCGCTGTCCGGTCTCAAGACGAAAAGTCCTTTTGTGGTGCCCATCCACAGACATCCGGAAGCGTCCTCATAGATGGTCTCCAATGTACCGGGATCTTCACTTGCCGTCCCCAGATCGACCGTGTCCTCCCACTTCACCGACATCCCGGTCCGCCGCAGGCCGTATACGGTGGCGTAATCGGTCATGGCCCATATCTTGCCCCTCTCTTTCGACTTAATCAGATAAGGAATCTGGGCCCACGGGAAACCTTTCATCCCCGGGCTGTCGCTGACCGGCACGAGTTTCCCGGACGACGGCGAATAAAGATATATCCCGTGCCTGTCCTGGGAGAGCCAGAAAAGACCTTTTTCGTCATCCTCGCAGAGCGATACGACAGCAGGATTGACATTCAGATTCTTGCGCATCTCCGGCACCTGATACTCCGTTATATGGCTGTCCTGCAGATTGATGATAAAACTGTCCCTATCGTAAGCCGCCACCCAGAGATTACGGTCTCTGTCCTTTATCACATAACTCAACATCTTATTGCCTTCCGGCAGATATGGAGATGTGTCCACCGGCTCAAGCATCCCCTGAGCACTTATGCGGTATGCCTCAAGGTTGTTGTATGTGATGACCCAGAGCCTGCCGTCCACATCGTCTTGGGTCATGTTTATGATGCAGTTGTCATGTCGGCTTTGCCGGCTGAAGGCCGCCGGCTGCGGAGTGTATCTTTTCCCCGGTGCGGCATCCGGGTCGAAACGATGGATTCCCTCTCCCCATGAGCCGACCCAATAATATTTCCGGTTCTTGTCCTGTATGATATAGCTCTCATCGGCCTCCCCGGCGCGGGAAAAACTTTCCAAATCTCCAGTCTCCGGTTCCAGCCTGCATAAGCCCTCTCCCTCGACACAGATCCAGATCCGCCGGTCGAAATCCTCATAGAAAGAGTTGATTCTGCCCTGCCCTTTATCTATCGTGTATCTGGTCTTCAGTTCCCCGTCGGGAGAGAAGCGGCACAGTCCGCCCGGAACGCATATCCAGATGTCGCCGTCCGAGGTGGAGCCGACGCATGAGACCTTGATGCCATTGATTTCCGGACGGTCCAGCCGACTGATGCTGTATGTGGCCTTATCTAAAATATAGACACCCCGGTCAGTCCCGAACCACAGCCTATTGTTGGAATCCTCGGCGATGGAATAGATCAGGTTGCTCTGCATCAGGTCGGGAGTATGGAGGTCTGAACGGAAAACCTGCACCTTGTATCCGTCATCGCGGCACAGCCCGTCGGACGTGCCGTACCAGACATAACCTTCACTGTCCTGGAAGATACGGTGTATGGAGTGTATCGGCAGCTGGTCAAGTTGCGGCAGGTCAATTATCTGCTGGGCTATGGCGGCAAACGGGAGGATTGCCATGGCGAACAGGAGAGCAATATACTTTTTCATCAGTTCCGGTGTCATCAACGTGGCTAAATTACAAATAAATCCGGAAACGGCAACACCCGTCCCGTACAGAAAAAGGCCTCCCCTCTGTACGGGAGGCCTTAAAATCAGCTGAAACGGGGGCGGATCTAAAGCAGCCGTCCGCCCTCAATGCCAAGGGCCTTGGTGACGGGTTCAGCGTTCTCCCTCACCTCATCCGGGACAGCCTGCTTCAGATATTCTTGAGTATCACGGATTTCCCCGATACTTGTCAACACCAGACGTCCGGCGCTTCCGTCATGCTCGTACTCATAGCTGCTTCCCCATGGGGTGCCGTCGCTGTAAGCGCCCTCCAATGTCTCCCAGTCCGCCGAATACGTCCCGGTGTACTTCTGCCAGCGCGGGCTCTGGACTTTCTGCCAGAGGATGAAAGTCCCGTCAGCGCCGAGATCCAGATATGCATCGAAGCCAGATGGCTCCCGCCCCTCGAAAGACACGAGATGCCACTCCCCCGCTATCGTCTCGGCTGCAGTTGGAGAACTCTTCTTGCAGCCGGGCAAAAGCAGGATGCCTAAAAGGCCTAGACTGAGCAAAGCGGTTTTTATTGTATTTCTGTCCATAATCGTTCCTGTTTATAACCATCCTCCGTTGCTGCTCGCAGCGCTGCGGGAGATGATGGCGAAAGTCTTTTTCACCTCTATTCCGCCCATTTCCGTGCCGCTGCCAGGCTTGTCGCCTCCGGCTACAGCCGTCACGGTGACCTTGGCCGAGCCCGGCTTGCCGCACAAAATGACCAGATTACCATCCTCAACGTGCGGAGTTCCCCGCACCTCTAGCCTTTCCATATCAGCCTTGTCCATATTGACGGACAAATATGTAAGACCGGCATAGCCTTGTCCGAAGTACGCGGACAGAGGCAGCTTTTCCTCCTTTCCGGCCACCAGCCTCAGGCAAGGCGTACCTTCTATCTGCATCAGAAACTGGAAAGCATCCACAGCCCCACTACCCATCTTATGGTAATAATTTTTGTAATTGTCGTTTTTGGCCATGGCCCCGTCGATGTCGTTGACGGATGTAAGCAGCATGTCCCTGAACTCGGGCATGGTGAACTTCTTGCCGAGTTGCACCGCATAAGAGAGACCCAACGCCGCGACCCCGGAGACATGCGGACACGCCATGGACGTACCCTGAGAGAAGCCATAGTCCTCACCGCCGTTCACCTCCGAAGGCATGGTGGAAAGTACCTGGGAAGAAGTTCTGCTCTTATCCACAGCCATAAGGTAATCTCCACCCGGTGCCGCGATGTTGCAGCCCGGGCCGAAGTTGGTATAATAGGCCGGCATGAAGTTCGGAGCGAAAGCCGTCACGGAGATGTAGTCCCGGTAGGCTCCCGGATATGCGGACTGCGGCGCGGCATCGTTGCCTGAGGCGAATATGGCCAGATTGCCATACGAGAGCGCCGCGCAATTGGACTTGTGCTTCGTGAAATAGTCGATGGCCTCTTTCTCAAGGCTGCTGAGTGAAGTATATTGGTTGTCCGAGCCGAAACGTCCGGAACTGTAGCCATACGAGCACTGTATGATGGCAGCACCCATATCGGCCGCATAACGTATCGCACGCGCTATCGCCACAGCCGAGCCGGTCTTGTTCATGTCCTCACCGGAGAAAATCTGGCAGGACATGAGTCTCACCCCGTCTCCCTTACCGCTGCCTCCGGCAATACCGGCGACCCCTTTGCCGTTGTTGTTGACAGCTGCCACAGTCCCGGCGACATGAGTCCCGTGCCCGGAATCACCCTTGTTCTGGCCGGCCACCCAATACTCCTTGTTCCAGCTGAGCGGCCCGTTCGTGACAAAGTTCATCCCGTAGATGTCGTCCACATAGCCGTTTCCGTCATCATCCACACCTTTCTGCCCGTTACGCTCGGCCTCGTTGACCCACATGTTCGCCCGCAGGTCCGGGTGGCTGTATTTCACACCCTCGTCAACTATCGCCACCACCACGCCCGGGTCACCTCCGGTAAGAGCCCATGCCGGGTCGGCGTTGATGTCCGCCCCGGCCACAGCCCCCACGGCCACATCAGAAGAACCGGAGTTGTTGTAATGCCACTGCTGCGGCAGCAGCGGGTCGTCGAACATGGTCTCCGTACCGGCTGCAAGAGGCCTGGCAGCGCCATGGTACGGCGTAATCTTCTCCCAGTTGCGCTGCATCTGCACATCAAACTCCACAGCTTCGACTTCCCCCAGCGCCGACAGGCGGAGCGCAGCCTCATCCAGATCGGCATCATCACTGAAATAGACAATGTACCAGCGGTGCAGTCCGGCCTCACGCGCCTCCTGCTCAAACTTTGGAACCAACGGGAAAACCCTTTCCAACGAAGAAACCCCAAGTTCATCAAGAACATCGTCCACCGTCCCGATTCCGGAGCGGGTCAACGGTTCACCGGAGCGGGTATTGACGGTCTGTTCAAGGCTCGCCACGGCCTCATCGCCGAAGCGCACTATGAGCCGGCCCGTACCGGCATTGTCGGAAGAATGTATGATTTTCTCCTGCACGCAAGACGGCACGGGATCACCCGTGCCGCTTTCAAGCTTGTCTGTACAGGAGAGGACAGCCATTGCAAGGACTGCCAATGATGTCACTGCTCCTTTTCTCATATTTATCTGTTTTTCAGGGCCTCTGGACTTGAAGAAGCACTTCCGCTGCCTGTGAACTCCACATGGCCGCTGTAGCTGGCCGTGATCTTGTGTTTGCGTGAATCCACAAGCACATAAGAGATCTTGTACTCTCCCTCACCGGTCTTCTCTATATCGAGATATGATTCCTCCACCGGCTGGCCGAGGATAGCCTGATCGTAGTTGTTGATCTCCGGATTCCAGTGCTTGCAGGCCATGCCGTAGTATGCAGGCTTGAGGTAATATCCGCGCTCGGCCGTGCCGCGCACTCCCTTCCTCGGCTCGGAAGCGATGGTGTACCTGCCCTCAGGAATGGTGTCACGTGCTGCGAAGAACGTAGCGAAGACATCATATCCGGCTGTCAACTGGTCTGCGCTCCAAAGTTCAAGCCCCCACACAGGGGTGCCGAAATCCGCTGTTCCGCCATATTTGAGGTATGCAGCACGCACCTTGCCGAGGTCGTAGTCCTCATCAAGGAAGTCGTCATCGAAATAGTATACATTCCAGTCACGCCAGTTGTTCTCGAATTCGAGTTTGCCGGAATACTCGAATGTGAAAGTGCCGCTGTCAGAAGCCACCTGATATTCGCCCCACTCAGGATCGACTACAGTGGTCATCACGAAGCATCCAAGGGAGCCCTTGATGGTATATGTTCCTCCTGCATAGGCTACTTCCAATGTGCCGCCATCTTCCTTGACATAATTGACGGACTCGGATACTACAAGACCGTTCTTCTTGATATAGAAGCGAGTCCCTTCCAGAGCGTACTCGTTGTTAGGAGCTATGGTTCCGACTGCCGTATAGTTGTTCTTGTAAGGCTGCACGGCGATATAACTGCGGGCCGGCAGGATGATGTTGTTGTAGTCGGGCTTCTCCTCATAGAAGATCACCGTGGCACCGATCTCGGTCTGCTCATCAATGGATTTGCTGAACTCGACCTTGTAGGCGTTGTTGTAGTCACCGCCCTCATAACTTGCCTTGGCAGTATCAAAGACATAGGCCGTGCTGAAGGTCACCTTCTTCTCCGGGCTCTTCGGGCCCTCGCCCAGACCGTTCTCTCCGGCCACGGTATAAGTACCGGCCACCACGGTCTCCAAGCTGCGCTCTTCAGTGTTCTGTACCTCCTTGCCGTCGCGGTACCACTTGTATGTCTGCGCATGAGGAATTTCAGCGACAGTAAGGACAATGGTCTCACCCGCAGCGCCCTGCTCCTTGCCCTCTATGGCACCGGCCGCCTCCGGGACTTTGAGTTCGTAAGCTTCCTGGGAGATGACGACCTCGCTGGTCAGTCCGCCTCCGAGCACCTTGACAGTAGCCTTGCGCGCCTCCTCAACTTTATTGGAGTTCACCGTCACCACGAGGGTGGCGTTGCCGCTTCCCTTTTCAGGCTGCACAAGCACCCAGTCAGCAGATGAAGTCGCCGTCCAGTCCGTATTGGACTCAACGGACATGCTCACTTCCCGCCCTTCCGCAGGGATTGCCTCTGACTCGTAGATCAGATTCAATATGACCTCGTCTTTCTTACATGCCGAAAGACCGACGAACATAGCCACAAGGGCTACAAACCGATAAATGAATTTTTCCATAATGTAATACACTTGAATTTTTGCCAAATATAATTTTCGGCTTCTCCAAATGCAAGTGCCTCGTATTCTCATTATGGCAAATTGTCAAAATGAGAAAACTTCACACTGCTCAGTTTGAGAACCGCTTACGGTACTGCGATGGTGAGGTGCCCTTGATCGCCTGGAAGAGGCGATAGAAAGTGGAAAGGGATGTGAAACCCAATCCCGAGGCCACAGCTTTGATAGGAGTCTCGTCAGCAGGATCCGAGAGGATGGTAGCCGCCTCCTCTATCCTGTAAGAATTGATATAATGCACAAAGGAAAGTCCGGTATAGCGCTGTATCACCTCTGTCAGGTAGGTCCGGTTTGTCCGTAGCCGGTCCGCCACGCTCTCCCGGGTAAGACTGGGATCACGATACAGTTTATCATACGTCATCAGCTTCTGGAGACTCTCGAAAAGATCGCGCATCCTGCCCTCCTGCGAATCACTCGCCTCTGAGCGTCTGGACTTCGCTTCCGGCTGCCTGTCATCCAACTGCTCCTGGAAGCGCTTCAGCATCTGGATGTTCTGCTTGTTCTTCCGATAATATAGCACGGCTCCCAAAGCGATGAGCACAAGGATGAAGACCGAACTGATGAGAACCGCCGTAAACTTGTGTTTCCAACGCAACTCCTCCATCTCATGCTCTTTCAAGCCGTTTTCATACCGCTCCCGCTCATACTTCATTTTCATCTCGTTCACTGCCCTCTCCTTTTTCATGCTGAAAAGGCTGTCGGATTCCGCATGGAAATTCTTGTAGCAGTCGAGGGCCCGCCTGTAATCGCCGGATTTCTCGTACAACTCCGCAAGGCTGCGATAGACCAGATACGACTTCGATGAACGGTTGGCATGCTGCGGAATGCGCAAGGCCTGCTGAAGCAGGGTGATGGCGGAGTCTGTCTGACCGCGTCGGCCCAAGTAGGCGGCATAGCCCACGTGCGCATCAATATCCGAGAACCGACCGGAATCCTCCCCTTCGGAAAGCGCCTTGCGATAATAACTTACCGCTTGGTCTTCTTTCCCTTTGGCAGAAAGTATGTCCCCATAGAGAGCATATACTCCACGCTGGTCGCCATAGTAGTCCACCTGGTCCAGGACTTTACCTATATAGTGCCCGGCACTGTCGCTCTGCCCCATCATCTCATACATATACGCGGAGAGCACCGCCCCGAGATAACGGGCAAACGGATGATTGTTCTCCTCTCCGAACCGGTATACGTCTAGCGCATAAGGCAGACCGGATTCGTCTCGCCGCATATAATAGGCAAGGGCAAGATTGCTTTCCAGTGGGAAAAGACGGCTCTTGTCATCACATCTCCACGCATAGTCTATGCCTTCCGTCAAGCTGCCGATGGCCTTCTCATAATCCATCTGAGCAAAAGCCTGATAGGCGCCCTCGGTGTTGTAAAGAGTGGCCAAAGCCCACCAGTCATGCTCGCTTCTGGCCATCTCCTCACCCATGGAAATATATTTCCACATCGAGTCTTCCTGACCTGTACGCAGATAGAAGCTCTGCGCCTTGGCCACCATGCCGTAGAGCTGCACCTTGGTATCCTGCGTGTGCATCCCATAGCGGTAAAGGCTGGCGGCCAGACTGTCGATGGCATCCACATCCTGCGTGGCCAGCCCCTCTTTGAGTTCGTTGCGCAGGACTTCCACCCTTGCGGAAGCGCCATCATACGCACGCCGGACGTCACGACGTGAGCAGGCAGAAAACAGCATCGCCGCGGTCAAGGCGGCAAGCATGAGGATATTGACCTTACTGCGCATCGACGGTCACACTTTCAATTCTCAGCTGAAACGTCCCCGACGGAGCATGTACATCCACCACATCCCCGGCTTTCCCGCCCATCAGAGCTTCACCGATAGGGGACTTCAAGGAAATTTTCCCTTCCTGGAGATTCATCTCGTGAGGGCTGACAACCGTATACGTCATCCTGGCTCCAGTCTTGAGGTTGGTGAACTCCACCCGGCTCAGGAGATTGACCTCGCCCTGCGGCAGCTTGTCCGTGTCGATGACACGCGAGAACTGTAGAACCTTCTGCAGAAAGCGTATACGGCTGATAGCCTTGGCCTGGGCACGGCGCGCAGTACGGTACTCGGCGTTGTCGCTCAAGTCCCCCTGGGCACGCGCCTCGCAGAGTTCATCCTTGATCCTCGGATACTCCTCATCAATCAGTTGTTTGAGCTCGGCGACAATCTGGTCGTGACGCTCCTTCGACAGATATTCCATAACGGGCCTTTTCCTGCAAATATAAGCAGAATCCGGCAGCTTCAGCTCCTTTTCTTGAACTCCGACGGTGTGCAGCCGAACTCTTCTTTGAAGATCTGACGGAAATACGCAAACGAGCTGATACCGATGTTCCAAGCCGTCTCGGAGACATTGAACTCCCCGGACGAGAGCATCTCCGCTGCCTTGCGGAGTTTTATCTTGCGGACATAGTCGTTGGCTGAGACCCCTGTAAGGCTCTTGAGCTTACGGTAGAGGGACGAGACACTGACATTCATGTGGGCAGCCATGCTGCTGATGTCCAGCTCCTCGGAGGAAAGGTTCTCCTCTATGTAGGCCGTGAGCTTCTGCAGGAACTTGTTGTCCAGAGGAGAGAAGCCGTTGTCCTGTTTCGGCCCGGGACCCGCCGGACTGTTGATCTGATGCATATACTGCTTGGCGAGCTGGCTGCGCGAAAGGATCAGATTGGCGACCCTGGCCTTGATGAGTTCACTTGTGAAAGGCTTGGTGATATATGAATCAGCACCCACCTTGTATCCCTCGCTCTTGTCGCCGAGTGTATCCTTGGCCGTGAGGAGCACCACAGGTATATGGCTGAGACGGATGTCCGCCTTGACGCGGCGGCACATCTCAAGCCCGTCCATCTTCGGCATCATGATATCACTGATTATCACATCTGGGATGAACTGTATGGCAGCGACAAGCCCTTCCTCCCCATCCGAAGCCTGAGCCACTTCGTAATCACCGGAGAGAATGGTTGAGAGATAATCCCGGATGTCGGCATTGTCCTCCACCACAAGCACCCGCTGCGCGGAAGAATCCCCATCTGCCGGGCCAGTCCCAACCTGCTCACGACTCTGCTCGACCTGCATCGGCAGGCGCACGGTGAAACAACTTCCTCTCCCCCTCTCACTGTCCACACTGATGCTGCCACCATGCTGTTCGACAAACCTCTGGACAATGGAAAGCCCTATCCCGGAGCCGTTGATATTCTCCCTTCCCGGGACGCGATAATACCTCTTGAATATCTTGCCGAGCTGGTCCGGGGCTATTCCCTCCCCGGTATCGGACACACTGATAACGGCCTCGCTCCGGCCATCTTCACCGGATGTGTGAAGCCCGAGCGTAACTTCTCCTCTCTTCGTGTATTTGCAAGCATTGGACAGCAGGTTGTTAAGCACCGAAGAGACTATCTCCCTGTCGAATGACATGAACACATCACTTTCCACATCGAAGCGGATGTCAAGTTCCTTGTTGGTATTTGACTCGGCGAACACTTTACCGATGCTCATGACGAACCCGCTCAAGTTGCCCCAAGCCGGATTGAACCGGACGTTGTCGGTCTCGGCCATCCTGAAGTTCAGAAGCTTGTTGATCAATTCCATCAGGTTACCCGCATTCTTGTAGATCAGAGACAATTTGTGCCGCGCAGACTCGCTCAGGCTCGTATCACCGAGCATATCTTCGGCAGGGCCGAGAATCAGAGACAGCGGGGTCTTGAGCTCATGAGTGACATTGGTATAGAACCTCAACTTCTCCTCATTCACCTCCCGGATCTGGGCTATGGCGGCCTTGTCCATGCGCCGGCTCGTCACAGTCCGCACCACAAGGAAGCACAACACCCCGAAAACAATGGCATAGAAGATTATGGCCGGCATGCTCATCCAGAACGGCGGGGCAATGCTGACACCAAGAACCGCCTCACTCACGAGTTCGCGGCTCCACGGGTATCCGGCTTTCACCCGTAAAGTGTACCGCCCCGGAGAAAGCTGGAGAAACGACAGGAAACGTCCGTCAGTGCGGTGCCAGTCCTTGTCAAGTTGATCAATCTTATAATAATATCTGAGATTGTCGGCCTGCGAGAAGTCATCGGAGGTAAACCGGACCACAAAATTGTTCTGATACCACTTCAGTCTGACCTGTTTCTGGAAAGGCATCAGAGCCAGCCCCCTGCCTGCATCCTGATGATTACGGCTGTCCTTCACCTCAATGGAGGAAAAATGTATAGGAGCCGCCCTGTCGGAATCCATCACCGACCGGTCCAGAAAGACTATTCCGTCCGAAGACCCGAAAGCGATGAGGCCGTCATTCCGCAAAGCGGCGGCCCCCAACGAAAAACTTCCGTGCAGGAAACTCATTCCGGCAGTATAATCCACCGCCTTCCCGTCGCGCAGGAAACCTATTGACTTCGCCGTCGCGAACCAGATCGTCCCCACCTTGTCCTCAAGTACCGACATTATGGCCTCCGAGATCATCGGATCGCCATCTGCATATTGCTGGTACGAAAAACTGTCCGCATCCGGAAAACAGATCAGTCCGTTGTCCGTCGCCGTCCAGATCCGGCCGGCACTGTCCTGGATTATATGGTTCACCGCCCCGGACGGAAATCCGCTGTCAGAGTTGAAATGCGCAAGCATATTAAGCTCGGCATCAAATACATACAAACCCTGACGGTATGATCCCACCCAAAGCCGCCCGCGGCTGTCCCGGCAGATGGACTTGAGATAGTTGTCATAGAGCCCATTACCGGTACTCAACCTCCGCTCCGCCCTGAAAGTCTTCCTGTCGATTGACCAGAGCCCTGACACCCCGGAAGCCGCCCATATCCGACCTCCCGACTCGCAAAAACCGCGCACCTCCCCTATCTGGATGGCGGTCTTCAACTTCAAGGTGCTGTCCACGACAGCTATCCCGTTGTTGAATGTCCCTGCCCAGAAAAGGCCTGAAGCGTCCTTGAAGGTGGAAATCACATTCTTGTCCGGGAGGGAAGTCACCTCGCGGCGCATCAAGTCCGTGTCCGCACCGACAAGGCTGATTCCGCCTCCATCCGTGCCGGCCACAAGATTCCCCCCGGCGGTGAACGCCAGTCCCTTGACAAGCTTCTCGGGAAAATCCTCCGGATGACGGACCCCGAAGATCCCCGAATGATTGGGGGACTTATAATAAAGGCCCTTCCCCGCCGAACCGAGATAGATGTTGCCATACTTGTCCTCAAGCATGGAGCGGATGCCGATGTCGCTCATCCCCTCTGGCATGACGACCTGCCTGAAGCGTGGAGCCCCTTGAGAAAGATCGTCAAGATTCATAGCCCAGAGGCCTCTGGTGTCCGGTGAAGCGAGGATGCGGTTGTCGGAAGTGCGCATCACGGAAAAAAGGATACCGTTCGGCAGACCGGACGAGGCCTCGTTGAAAACCGTAAAATCCTTGGTGACCGGACGGAAAAGAGCGAGTCCACGGCCGGTGCCGAGCCAGACGTTGTTGTCTTTGTCAATGAAGATGCAGCCTATCCCGCTATTTGGAAGGCCGCCAGGCTTCCCGGTGCGGACATACTGCTCAGCCGTCATGGTCTCGGGATTGATCACAGCGAAACCCTCACCGAAAAAACCCACATATACCTTACCGTCCGGAGAGAGTTCGATGCACCTTATGTTTCCCTCCGCCATACCCTTTACAGTAGAGCTGTTGAAAGTGGTGAACGTACCGGAAGTGCTGTTGTAGCGTCCCACACAACCAGTATATGTGCTGAACCAGACATCACCCCGGGCATCCTGCTTCAGGCAGGTGATCTCATCCGAGAGCGGAGAGTCCGGGTTGTTCCTGTCGTGCCTGAAGAACATGGACTCCCCCGTCCTCCAGTCGAAATATCCGAAACCGTCCCGCTTGGTGGCGAACCACACCCTGTCTTGAAAACGGTCAGCAAGCACGGCATTCAGTTCATTGCCGGATATCACCCCGGCCCCTCTTGTATATTTCACCATCTCGGAACCGTCATAGCAGGCCAGTCCGTTCTCGGTGCCGATCCACAGCCGCCCGTAGCGGTCAAAATCCAGAGAGAGGACATAATCGCTCGGCAGCTCATCCCGGAAAGAGCCCCAGGAACACAAGAATGAATTAGAGACCTCCCGCCCGGAAAGTGAGGGCAGGAAGGACAACGTCAAGGCTATAAGGCCGGAAAGAAATGCGGTTCGGTGTGCCATGCGGTCAGTTTCTTAATACACCCCAAATATAGGAAGTCTTGGTTTAAGAGCGAACGGCAAGACCACGCCAATCCGACTGTATCTCCCCAAAAACCGCCTCAGAAAGGTCAAAAGCCGCATCCGATCCCATCTACGGCGTCTCCCGCTCCCACATGCAAAGAGAAGGTCAAGAAAGCGAAGCTCACATCAATTTCAGAACATCTTCCTTTGTGAGTCCGGAGTATTTTGCCACGGTCTCCGCCGGAACACCGTCCTCAAGCATCCGCCGGGCAATGGCGGATTTTTCTCTTGCTTCTCCGATGGCTTCGCCTT
>ERZ808242.294-NODE-294-length-37671-cov-18.547692_pt1 | contig 37671 bp, 30 predicted proteins | sample MGYA00521244_ERZ808242 | MGnify/ENA primary metagenome ERZ808242 (study PRJEB31516, sample SAMN03275573) | gut metagenome | biome: mammalia-associated habitat; material: feces | host: Papio cynocephalus | place: Kenya | collected 2012-07-27 ... | reverse complement strand
TGTCCAGCTGTGCGGTCTCAAAGTCCACGATCGTGGTGTCCTTCGCTGGGCGGATCGCTCCGATGCCGAGGAAGAGGCGTTTGCCGTCCGGGGTGAACTGGAGTCCGGTGTTCTCGTTGAGAGTCCAGCCTGGAGTGCCGTCGACCTTCGTTCCTTCCGGAACGATCACTTTCGTTGAATATGCCCACCTTCCGTCCTTGCTGATGACGGTGGTGCTGTCGGCCGCCACCGGAACAGCCTTCTTTCCCGTCTTCAGGGACTTGATGCTTGTCAGGTAGAGAGCCTGGCGCTTGTTGCGATCCTTGCCCTTGTCCTTGGATCCAAGGAAAACCAGCTGGTCCTCAGCGTCGCTCAGGGTCAGGCACCTGTAGGACTCAGAACCCTTGGCCAGTGTGTCAAGGCAGGCCGGAGCGCGGGCGATCAGCACCGCCGTGGCCGAGAGAGAGTCCTTCTTGTCCTTCTTCGAGGTCATCAGAAGCACGGTACCGTCCTGATTGAACGAGTATGCGTCAATGTACTTAAGGGTGTCCTTCCTGTCTGTGGCCGGGTTAAGGATGATGAGCCCGGACTTGTCGGTTCCTTTCTTGTCGGAGGTGTCCTTGTAGTGCTTCCAAGTGGATTTGTAGGCGATGTACGGCTTGGCTGTCGAGCCTGTGGCGTAGGAATCCACGCGTCCGTACTTCCTGACGGTCATTGTGGAGAGATCGACAACGGCCAGGGTGTCCTTCGTCATGTTCTCGGCCTTCTTCTTGTCTATCTTCTCCTGGCGGGTCTTGGCGAACTGTGGCTTGATCCTAAGGTAAAGCCATTTGCCTTCAGGGTCAAGGGAGGCCTGGTAGCCGCGTGGGACGCTGATCTCCCGGCAGGAAGGCTTTCCTTTCCGTCCCGGAGTCATATTCCTGACATAAAGAGTTCCGTCCCCTTCCTGCGGGTTGACACACCACACGAGAACGTTGCCGTCATCGCTTCTCTGGATGTCGGACACGCTCTGCCACGAATCGTAGACATCGTGGTCCATTGCCTTCTTTTGAGCCCAGACGGATGTCATCCCTGACAGGGCCGCGGCCATTGCCAATGCCGATAGTAGTTTAAAATTCATAACAGTATGATTATCTATTATTTGTATTCTTTCGCCTTATCGACTCATAATAGGCGTGGCGTGCCGGATTCTCCGAGAACCACCCTTTCAGGACCCTTTTTTCCTGCTGAAAGACCTCCAGTATGCCCCAGAAGCAAGAGAATGCCGCCGCCCCAAAGATTGTTGACAGCACATCACGTTTTATGAATATGGACGCGGCAGCGAAAGCCAAACCCACAAGCAGCAGCAGCCACCAGCTGCCTTTGCCCCAGTGATATTCCATCTTTATGACAATAGGATGACATATTCCTATTATTAGAAATGTCGCCGCGCCGACGATTATTCCGGTGAAGTTCATATTCGAAGATTTAGGGGACAAAAATACGGAAAAAATATTGATTTAATCTCTCTGGAAGTCTTCTTCCGGGCTATAATAACAAAAACTGGTATGATTTCAGCGTGTCTGCCGGAATCTATAACAACATATTGGTATTGCGGCAGTCGGTTGAGAGCCGTACCTTTGCATCCGGATAGTGATTATCGTCACAAAACAAGAATCTTTTAAGCCAAATGAAATGAAAAAAGGTCTGCGGTCGGGAGACTCCGGATCTTTTTTGTTTTGTCAGAACCTGTCGACGCGACTTTTTCAAAATATTACGAAATTCTTGTAACAATCTATGAAAAGATTCGTTTATATTGCGAAACGACAAAGAAACGATGACAAGAGAAGAGTCCATAGCATTCTACAAGGCACACGCCCGCAGGCTTTACAACACAAGCCTGCGGATTGTCCGCGACAGCGGCGAGGCTGAGGAGATCATGCAGGACACCATCCTCAAGTTCATCTCATCGGAAATCGTTCCCAAAGACGAGGCGCAAGTGGCGGTGTGGCTCAGCCGGACCTGCATCAGGAAATCCATCGACGCGGTCAGGCGGAAAAGACGTGAAAGGCTTTTCCTTGATGAATATGCCACCGATGCTTCTGGTTATGACAGCGTAAGCCCTGTTGAGTTCTCGGGGAATGCCTCAGAGGCAGCAGAGATTCGCAGGGCTATTGATGAGTTGCCTGGTAACTACAGGATGATCCTGAACCTTGTACTTCTGGAAGGGCTTGACTACGAGGAGATCGCGGCCATGACAGGAGAGCGTGAAGGCACCTTGAGGACACAGTTTTCAAGAGGCCGGGCAAAATTGGCCGAGAAATTAAAGAAAATGGAATATGACCGACTTTAAAGAATATATAAACAACAATCCAGCGGTTCTGGACGATCAGGAAGTTCCTTCTGGGCATGAGTTCCGGTTTGAGGCCAAACTTGACGCGATGCTGGAGTCCGCACAAAAAAAACGGACGGACAAGGCAAGCCGCCGGAAGAGGATATTCACGGGAATATTCAGTGGAGCTGCCGTCGTGGCCGCAGCCGCAGTCGCCGCAGTGATGTTCATAAACCGTCCTGTCGGCAAGGTTGATTGGTTCGCCGGTGTGGCGAATGATCCAAGAGCCGTGTATCTAGCATATTCAGAGAAAGTTACATCTATGTATAGAGAGATATTCACAAGGGATCTGGAAAATCATTGGGAGACGACGGTGAGCAGCATCGCTGAGGAGACAGTGCCGATGATTGATCAGTTGCCGGAAGAACTTGATGATGCGGCAAAGGCGGTCATATTAAAAGAATATTATGGAGAATTACTTGACGGACTAGACAAGATCAACAAAATAAAAGAGTTATGAAAAAGTTTATGATTTTAGGGGCTGTTGCGCTCCTTATGTTCACTGCGAACGGCCTTAACGCCAAGGCTGAGTACCCGGCAGAATCGTTGTATCTGACAGCGGCATCAAAGGTTGATGTAGACTACACAAAATGCAAGTTTAACTGCAAGAATTTCACGGAACTGGACCTGAGCGGAGTTGTTGAGGTGAACCTTGTCAAGTCAGATTCTTACAAAGTAGAGGTCACACTTCCAAGCGTGCTTCAGGAATATCTTCTGGTGTACGAGAGTAACGGAGTGTTGAAGATCGGTTGGAACAAGCAAATACCTTCTAAATTGCATAAGCGGTTGGGAAGTTGGACGTGCAAGGCTGAAATCGCCATGCCAGAGCTTCGCAAAGTGGAAATGTCAGGAGCGACGAGCCTGAGATGCGATGACACATTTGAACTTGGCAGAGGCGAGATTTCTTTGGAACTGAGCGGAGCCAGCCACATTAAAACTTTGAATGCCAATGCTGGGAAGTTAGATGCTGAGATAAGTGGGGCGTCCTCTTGCGTGGTGTATGGCAGTTATCATGAAGCAGAGCTCGATCTTTCCGGAGCGTCCAAGACAAGCCTTGACGGAGATTTCGGGAAAGTCGAGCTTGACGCTTCGGGGGCATGTGAGGTAAACCTTAAGGGGACAATAGAAACACTTGAAGTTGATGCTTCCGGAGCTTCAAATGTCAAAGCGATGAATGCAGAGACAGAGAATGCCATCCTTGAGACATCAGGAGCGGCAAATTGCAGTGTGAATGTTACACGTTCAATCATGGTTGAGGATGCGACTGGAGCGTCAAACATCAGATATAAAGCCCCTAAGGACTTGAGTGTGATGATCAAGTCCTTAGGAAGGGCGGTCTCTGTCAAGAGAGTCGATTGATGATTTCAGGCTGACAGGAATGCATTGACAGGCTCAGCGACCGACCTACGGTCACTGAGCCTTTTGATGTACTGTGGCGGCAAGAATGCCTAGAATTTTCACATTCGGATCTCTGGACAGCTGGCCAGGGTTTGTTCCCGGCTCCCCTTCCGGAACTTTCAGGCCACGGGCGGCATAGAATTTTGTCCAGAACTCAGTCACATTGCCTGTGCTGTCATGGAACGACATCGGGACAGTGTTGAAGACAAAACGCTTGGATCCGATTCCGGAAGTGTCCACATCTGCTGCTTCTCCTTTTCCTTTTCCTTCTCCTTCTCCTTTTCCTCCACCGTACCTGTCCATGAACACAAACGACTTCTGCACAAGCTCTGAACAGTACACCGCACTGTCACTCGGCATGAATATGTCATCGTAAGGTCTGCCAAGTAACCTTCTCGCATTCTCCACGCTCGCCCCGACATCCAATCCGTCTATCCTGCCGACAAGCACGGACTCCCCGTCGCCCAACCTGAGCATAAAACTATCCAGCGGGTGTTCCACTACCCCATATTCAGGAATCGCCTCAATGATGTTTCCTTGCGAGTAAACCGCCACATGATCAATTCCAAGCCCGTCCACGCCGCTTGTCACAATGGTGATGTTGTTCCCATGTCCATTCACGACAAAAAGCAGGTCACCGTCACTCAAGTTTCCGGTCGCTAAGCCATCCGTGCATCCGATGGCTCCAATGGCTAATGCTCCAAAAAGCACTTTCACCAATATCCTATGAATCCTCCTCATCATCTTTTTCACTGTTCGCTGTCCTGAAAAACGGCATGATAACTCCCTTCTGGTTATTTTTAACGCATGCGTCTAACCGATGCAAAAATAATGAAATCGCCACAGAAACAAGTCCATAATCAGACAAATGTTGCTACTCGGGTACCCTCTGTCCCTATATAACTGGTGAAGCGCGAGACATTAATCAAAGACTTAAGGCCTACCTTTCAGCGACATCGCCGCACACCTTGAAACACAACTTCTTGACAGACAACTGAATGCCACTCCAGGTGTGAATGCTTTGACACACCTGGGAGACTCAACCTATGTCTCAGGGCCTCCTGCGGCCTACGCTATCCTCAAGGTGCGAGAAACGCCGCACACCTTGAAACACAACTTCTTGACAGACAACGGACTGCCACTCCAGGTGTGAATGCTTTGACACACCTGGGAGGCACAACCAATGTCTCAGGGCCTCCGGCGGCCTACGCTCTCCTCAAGGTGTGAGAAACGCCGCACACCTTGAAACGCAACTTCTTGACAGACAACTGAATGCCACTCCAGGTGTGAATGCTTTGACACACCTGGGAGACTCAACCTATGTCTCAGGGCCTCCTGCGGCCTACGCTCTCCTCAAGGTGTGAGAAACGCCACACACCTTGAAACGCAACTTCTTTACAGACAACTGAATGCCACTCCAGGTGTGAATGCTTTGACACACCTGGGAGACTCAACCAATGTCTCAGTGCCTCTGGCGGCCTACGCTCACCTCAAGGTGTGAGAAACACCGCACACCTTGAAACACAACTTCTTGACAGACAACGGACTGCCACTCCAGGTGTGAATGCTTTGACACACCTGGGAGGCACAACCAATGTCTCAGGGCCTCCTGCGGCCTACGTTCACCTCAAGGTGCGAGAAACGCCGCACACCTTGAAACGCAACTTTTTGACAGACAACTGAATGCCACTCCAGGTGTGAATGCTTTGACACACCTGGGAGACTCAATAAACGCATCCTCCGACATACAGACGGCGGCCAAAACGGTCAGTCTATAGGCAGGGCACTGTTCTGTTAATGAACAATAGACAACGAAATGAATTTTGGAAATGGTATCACTATTGGCCCAAAAGGTATTCGGTGACATTGAGACCGGAAAGATGTTCTATGATCAGGAAGAGTTGGACAACTGAATGATCATTTTGCGATAGGTCAGCATATTCATTCGGAAAGAGGGGATGAGTACGTGGAAACGGGGATGAAAAGAGGAAAGGGAAAAAGAAAAGAAAAGGGATAGGGAAAGGGAACGAAAAGAGAAAAAGGGTTGGAAAACGGAAAGGGAAAAGGAAAAGGAATAGTGGATGGGATGAAAAAAATGGCTTGAATCCTTATGGACTTCAAGCCAAGATTTTACGTTTTATAAGCATGCTATTCCGCGGAATCATCATCTCCGCCGTACTGCGAGATGTTGTCATCCGGAAGGGCAGACTCGGCCGGGGCATCGGCGGAGGATCCGGCCACATCCTCGTTCTCGGCGTCCTCCTCTCCCTCCAGCCACCTCTCAAGAGCCTCGGCGTCATCTGTCTTCACCTTGATCTTCACCAGATTGATCGAGTCATCAGTCTCGACAGTGACGGCATAGAAAGAAGTGCCGTCCGGCTTAGGGTACTTTACAAGGTCAGGGAGATAGTCGCTGAACCCGCCTGGATATTTTTCATTGAACGCCGCGGCAAGCGCGTCTGACATATTCTCGTAGCTTACCACGTGCCTTTTCTTCTGATCTGATGTCATAGTCATATTCGTTTTCGGGTGCAATATTAAGACATTTTTCCGAATTGCGAAGCAAAGAGAGAACTATTTTCTGAAAAAAAACGATTTCTGTCTCTTCTTCTTCTCGGGATCGCGCTCAACGAACACCGGCTTCATGGTCCGGGGATCAATTCCGGTGTAGTACATCACAGAGGAGGTGGTCATCGGTGTCGGAGTGAAATCCTGCACCTGATCCATGTAGATTCCTTTCAAGGCCGGATTCCTGGACAGTTTCTCCATGTCCTTGATCGTGCATCCGGGGTGGGATGAGATGAAATAAGGGACAATTCCTGTACGCCGTCCATTCTGCGCGCAAATCTTATCGAACTCGCTGCGGAGCTTCACGAACAAATTGAATGAAGGCTTGGCTATGTACTGAAGTACATTGTCCTCGGTGTGCTCGGGAGCGACTTTCATCCGCCCCGAAGTGTGGTCGAGGATCAAAGTCTTGAGGTAAGGCTTGGAGGTCTCGTCCACAAATCCCTTCTCGTCGAGGAACAGATCGTAACGGATTCCGCTGCCGATGTAGGAATGGCGGATTCCCGGAACGGCATCAACCTTCCGGTACAATTCAAGTATCTGTTTATGAGAGCGGTTCATGTTCGGACACGGTGCTGGGAACAGACATGATTTTCTGCGGCATTTGTCGCATAAATCAGGGTTCTTCCCTCGCATCCCATACATGTTAGCGGTAGGGGCGCCAAGGTCTGAGATATTCCCGGCAAATCCTGGCATCCTTGACAGTTTCTTAACCTCAGCGACTATGGATTCCTGCGAGCGGGACTGGATGAACTTTCCCTGATGCGCCGCGATGGTGCAGAAATTACACCCTCCGAAGCATCCGCGGTGCGTGATGATGGAATCCTTTATCATGTCGTAGGCCGGAATCCTCTTCCCCTTGTAGCGCGGATGCGGCAACTTGGTGAAAGGCAGATCCCAGAACGAATCCATCTCCTCGGTCGTGGACGGGGAATACGGCGGATTGATCTGCACGTAACCGTCCCCCACAGGCTCGATGATTGTCGCGGGATGCATCATGTTGGCGTGGGTCTCAATAAGATGAAAATTCTCGGCGTAAGCCTTCTTGTCCCTCCTGCACTCCTCGAAGGAATGAAGCACCAGCGGATCCTTGGCCTTCCACTTTCCGCTCAGAAGGAAAGCGATCTGGGGAATCCTGTGGATTTCGTGAATATTCCTACGCGCATCAATGGCTCTTGTGAGTTCGAGCATCGGCTTCTCCCCCATCCCGTAGCAAAGATAATCAGCCCTGCACCACTTAAGGATCGATGGTACAAGCTCATCCTTCCAATAATCGTAATGTGACAGCCTGCGAAGCGAAGCCTCAACCCCTCCGATGACGACAGGAACATCCGGGTAAAGTTCCTTCAATATGTTCGTGTAGACACTGACGGCATAGTCAGGCCTCTGTCCGGCCTTTCCGTCCGGAGTGTACGCGTCATCATGGCGGAGACGTTTGCCTGCCGTGTAATGGTTCACCATCGAATCCATCGCACCGGCGTTCACTCCGAAATAGAGCCTCGGAGCTCCTAACTTCTTGAAATCCCGAAGATCATCCCTCCAGTTTGGCTGCGGCACGACAGCGACCCTATAGCCGAAATGCTGGAGCCACCGGGCAATGCAGGCCGTTCCGAAAGAAGGGTGGTCCACAAAGGCGTCACCAGTGAAAAGGATGACGTCAATGTAGTCCCACCCTAAGGCTTCAACCTCCTTCTTGGAGGTCGGGAACATGTAATCCGTCTCGGACATCGGAAGATTCCTACATTCTCTCCGGCAATTCGATTCCGAGGATGCCCATCGCCTTGCGGAGAACCGCGGAAAGCGTGTCGATCAGCACAAGACGCATCTTGAGCGTGTCGGCGTTCTCTTCCTTGAGGATCGGAGTGTCATGGTAGTACTGGTTGAACTCCTTGGCAAGGTCGTAGGCATAGTTGGCGACGACGGCCGGAGAATACGCCTGGGCACCCTCAGCGATCTTTGCCGGGAAAGTGTTCAGAAGCTTTATAAGCCTGATTTCCTTTGCACTCAACTCGACCTTGGGAAGAGGGGAGGCGGCATATTCAATGCCCTTCTCAGCCGCCTTGCGCAGGATGGATCTGATGCGCGCGTGGGTGTACTGTATGAACGGACCGGTGTTGCCGTTGAAGTCAATGGACTCCTTCGGATTGAAGAGCATGGTCTTCTTCGGATCCACCTTGATGATGAAGTACTTGAGCGCTCCAAGGCCAATCATGTGATAGAGCTTTGTCTTGTCGTCCTCGCTCATGTCGGCCAGCTTGCCGGACTCGTCGGATGTGGCCCTCGCCTCCTCATACATCTTCTGGATGAGGTCGTCAGCATCGACAACGGTTCCCTCACGGGATTTCATCTTTCCTTCCGGCAACTCGACCATTCCGTAGGAAAGGTGGAATATGTTGTCGGCCCATTCGAATCCCAACTTCTTGAGAATCAACTTAAGCACCTGGAAATGATAGTTCTGCTCGTTGCCGACCACATAGACATGCGAGTCAAGGTGGTACTCGGCGAAACGCCTCTCAGCGGTGCCCAGATCCTGCGTGATGTAGACCGAGGTGCCGTCAGAGCGGAGGAGAAGTTTCCTGTCAAGCCCGTCCGCGGTGAGGTCACACCAGACGGATCCGTCCGGATCCTTGACGAAGACCCCCATATCCAAACCTTTCTGTACCAACTCTTTGCCCAGAAGATAAGTCTGAGACTCATAGTAAACTTTGTCAAAAGTGATTCCGAGAGCCTTGTAGGTCTCGTCGAAGCCTTTCAGCACCCAGCCGTTCATCCTGGCCCAGAGGTCACGTACCTCCTTGTCTCCGGCCTCCCATTTCTGAAGCATCTCGTGAGCCTCTTTCAGGCAAGGAGCCTCTTTCTTGGCGGTCTCCTCATCCATCCCTCCGGCTACAAGTTCCTCTACCTCTTTCTTGTAGATGTCGTTGAAAGCAACGTACATGTCGCCGACAAGATGATCTCCCTTGATGCCGGTTGATTCAGGAGTGGCACCTTTTCCGACCTTCAGCCAGGCGAGCATGGACTTGCAGATGTGCACTCCCCTGTCGTTGACAAGGGTGGTCTTGATCACGTTGTTCCCGCTGGCCTTCAGAAGCCTTGAAACAGAGTCACCGAGCAGGTTGTTCCTGATGTGGCCGAGGTGAAGAGGCTTGTTGGTGTTGGGCGAAGAGAACTCGACCATGACGTTCTTGCCTGTCCCAGGCAGATCGCCGAAATCCTTGTCAGCGACGATCTCTCCAAAGAGCTCGTTCCAAAAGAGGTTAGAGAACAACAGGTTGAGGAAACCCTTCACGCAGTTATATTCAGAGATTTCAGGTACATTGACCTTGAGCCATTCTCCGATAGCCTTGCCGGTGTTCTCCGGAGTGGAGTGTGACAGGCGCAGCAAAGGGAACACGACCAAAGTGAAGTCTCCTGTAAATTCCTTTCTGGTGACAGAGACCTGGAGCGCGGACGGTTCGATGTCGGCGCTATAAAGTGCCTTGATGGCTTCTGAAGCCTTGGAGGCGATAAAAAGTTCCGGGGTCATCAGCCAAGATAGGTCTTAAGAAGTTTGCTCGCCGACGGCTTCTTGAGCTTGCGGATCGCCTTTTCCTTTATCTGACGGACCCTCTCCCTTGTCAGGTCGAGCCTTTCACCGATCTCCTCCAGCGTCATTTCCTGACATCCGATGCCGAAGAACGACTTGATGATCTCGCGCTCACGGGATGTAAGGATCTGGAGCGACCTCTCGATCTCGGTGCTCAGAGACTCATTCACAAGTCCCCTGTCCGCCATCGGAGAATCATCGTTAGGCAGCACATCCAGAAGGCTGTTGTCCTCGCCCTCGACGAACGGGGCGTCGACAGACACATGCCTTCCGGAAACCCTTAGGGTGTCTGAGATCTTGTCCTGAGGGATGTCTATCATCTCGGAGAGCTCCTCATTGGAAGGACTCCGCTCATTCTTCTGCTCGAACTGAGAGAGAGCCTTGTTGATCTTGTTCAGGGAACCGACCTGGTTGAGCGGAAGCCTGACGATCCTTGACTGCTCGGCCAGAGCCTGAAGGATTGACTGGCGAATCCACCACACGGCGTATGAAATGAACTTGAATCCTCTTGTCTCATCGAACTTCTCAGCGGCCTTTATCAAGCCCAGATTGCCTTCATTGATAAGATCCGGAAGACTAAGACCTTGATTCTGATACTGTTTCGCAACAGAAACCACAAACCTGAGATTGGCCCTCGTAAGCTTCTCAAGGGCTTTCTGGTCACCTTTGCGGATTCTCTGGGAAAGTTCCACTTCCTCTTCCGGAGACACCAACTCCTCACGGCCGATCTCCTGGAGGTACTTGTCCAAGGACGCGCTCTCACGGTTGGTGATTGACTTTGTAATCTTTAATTGCCTCATATCTTGAAATACACAATTTTCCCTGACGGAAGGCGCGGAGCCGTTTCCGTCAGGGAAACACTATCCTATAACCTTCTGCTATTCCTTACTGAATCCGAAGAAAGCCTTCCTGCCGTTGGCTGTCACGCCCTCGATGTAGACCGCTCTCTTTGCGGATTTGGCGATGTTCAGGACATCCTGAGGTGTGCCGACAGGCTGATCGTTGACATAGGTGATGACCATTCCCTCGGAAGCGCCCGCCTCAAGCATCTTGCCGCTGCCCAGAGACACGATCTCCACACCTTTCTTAAGCCCGAACATCTCAAGGGTTTCCTTGGACGCTTCCTTAAGGGTAGATCCAAAGAACGCGATCTCGCCGTCTCCGACGACAGTTCCATTTTCAGTGCTGCTGCCCAGGAAAGTCACCTCAAGCTCCTTCTCCTTGCCGTCGCGGATGACCTTCACATTGGCCTTGTCGCCTGGATGGAATGAGTTGACCTTTACCTGAACGGCGGAGCCACTCTTAACTTCGGTCCCGTCAATGGCCACAATCACATCACCTTCCTTGATTCCCGCCTTGTCGGCTGAGCTGCCTTTGGCTACCTCATGAATATATACGCCGTTCGCGGAAGAAAGTTTCAACTTTTTCAACATATCATCCACAGAATCGTATTTCAAGACCTTGGCAAGGCCATCATTAAGGTCGGACATGGAAATCCCAAGAACAGCCCTTTTCACTGAGCCGAAATCAATCAGGTCACCGACTATCTTCTTGACAATGTTCACCGGCACGGCGAATGAATATCCTGAGTACGCTCCTGTCTGTGAGACAATCGCAGTGTTGATGCCTACAAGCTCGCCGGTCTTGTTGACAAGGGCTCCTCCGGAGTTGCCCGGGTTGACAGCCGCGTCAGTCTGGATGAACGACTCGATCTGGATTCCGCCATTGTTCCTTTCTCGCGGATCATGCGCCATGGAACGCCCTTTCGCGCTGACGATTCCGGCGGTGATTGTCGACCGCAGCTGATAGCCCAGAGGACTGCCGACGGCAAGGACCCATTCGCCAAGCCTGAGCTGGTCGGAATCTCCGAACGGAAGGGTCGGCAGACCCTCGGCGTCAATCTTTATCAAGGCTATGTCAGTCGCCGGATCTGTTCCGATGACCTTTGCGTCGTAAGTTTTGTTGTTGTTCAGAGTCACCTGTACCTTTGTCGCGTTGGCGACCACATGGTTGTTCGTGACAATGTAGCCATCCGGCCGGATGATAACCCCTGAGCCGCTTCCCTGCTGCTCTCTGGTCTGGGGTTCCTCATCCCCAAAGAAGAAACGGAAGAAAGGATCAGACATCTGGTACTGCTGGGTGACGGTCACCTCGACATAGACAACAGCATCGACCGCGGCCTCCGCCGCATAAGTGAGGTCCGGATAGTCCGATTGCGCCAGATTGACAGTCTTGGTGACTGTTCCGTCCCCCTTTCTTGCCAAATTGTCCGCCTCATCAACAGTCGCCGCCTTGACGACCCCATAAGCCGCCAGCACGCTGAACAAGACTGACAGCACAACAGTAACTAAACCTTTTTTCATTACAGACATATTAATAATTTGTTTACATTCATCATGGCCCCGGAAGCCTTTCCGAAGCCTGAGGCAAAAAATCAAATATGATGCCATAATATTAAGGGAATATTCGTATATTTGCCTTTCACTGAGGCCCGCCCACGGCGGCCGCCACAACAAAGAATTAAAAAACACGCGAATATGAAATTCAACGTATCAAGCACAGAACTTCTGAAGGGTCTCATGGACATTTCCAAGGCTATTCCGGCCAAGTCCGCCCTTCCGATCCTGGAAAATTTTCTTTTTGATCTGAAGGGCAACATCCTGACGGTCACGGCCTCCGACTCCGAACTCACACTACGGACGGAAATCGAGGTCGACTCGACTGAGGAAGAAGGCCAGCTGGCCGTTCCCGCCCGCCACATCATCGACCTCCTGAAGGAGCTTCCGGACCAACCTGTGGCGATCCTGACCGTCAATGACAGTTCGATCGAGTGCAAATGGACAAGCGGAAACTCAGTTCTTCCGTTCTTTCCGGCCGAGGATTATCCTGAGATAAAGGGAACAAGCGAGGATGCGGAGAAGATCGAATTCCCGTCGGACAGCCTGATCGAAGGGATAAACAGCACGATCTACGCTACAGCCGATGACGAGATCAGGCCTGCGATGAACGGAATATTTTTCGATTTCAGCCCGGAATCCGCGACATTGGTGGCGTCCGACTCCCACAAGCTGATCTGCTACACGGCCAAGGAAGTGAAGGCGCGGGAGAAATGTTCATTCATCCTGCACAAAAAGCCAGCCGCCGTCCTTAGATCCATCCTTGACAAGGACAAGGAGACAGTGGAGATCTCATTTGACACAAGCACCGTTCTTTTCACTTACGGACAGACCACAATGGTATGCAGGCTGATTGTCGGGAAGTACCCCAAGTACCGTGATGTCATACCTCAAAACAACTCCAGCGTCCTGAGAATCGACAGAGCTCTGTTTCTGAACACGGTAAGACGTGTGGCCGTCTGCGCCAACAAAGCCTCCAACCACATAAAGCTGGATCTCAGGCCAGGCCAGGTGGAGATCACCGCGCAGGATCTCGGATTTGCGATCGCCGCCTACGAGAAGATCCTCTGCGACTACAACGGAGACGAGCTCAGCATCGGGTTCAAATCCACGTTCCTCACGGAAATCCTCGCGAACATGACCTGCGAGACAGTCGTGATGAAATTCGCGGACTATCGCAGAGCCGCGCTCATCATCCCGTCAGAAGATGACGAGGAGAGCGGAAAGATCTGCGCGATCCTTATGCCAATCATGGTTTAATTCCTGAGAGTCAAGACTATGGAACTTTCTCTTAAAAAACCTCTTCTTTTTTTCGACATAGAGAGCACAGGGCTGAACATTGTCAATGACTGCATAGTCGAGCTCAGCTTCGTCAAGGTGTTCCCGGACACTCATCACCTGGTGAAGACCTGGAGGGTTTGCCCGTGGGACTACAACCTGCGAAAGCAACACCCCATCAACCCCGAGGCCAGCCAGGTGAACGGGATAAAGGACGAGGATGTCGCCGGTGAAAAGAAATTCATCGAGATAGCGCCCGAGGTTGTGGAATGGCTCAAAGACAGCGATCTTGCCGGCTACAACTCCACCAAGTTCGACCTTCCGATGCTTTCGGAAGAGCTTGAGAGAGTGCGGTCGTACTGCCTGCGCAGGCTTGCCGATCCGAACAACACTCCAGAGAACAAGGCCAAGGCCAAGGCGACACTTGAAGCCACGGACATCGACCTTCACGCCAAGCAGATGATTGACGTGCAGACCATCTACCACTTCATGGAGCCAAGGAACCTAAAGGCCGCATACAGGTTCTACTGCGGAGGAAAGGATCTAGAGAACGCCCACTCCGCCGAGGCTGACACCATGGCCACATATGAGGTTCTCAAAGGGCAACTTGACATGTACCAGAAGCCAAGCAAGTACCACGAGCAGGTTCTCAAGAACGATGTTGAGTTCCTCTCCTGTGTCGCCGGACGGCCACGTACCGTGGATTATGCCGGAAGATTGATTCTCGGAAAAAATGACGAGCCGACGATCAGTTTCGGCAAGCACAAGGGAAAGACGGCCAGGGAGGTTTACGAGACAGAACCGGCCTACTATGCCTGGATCGAGAACGGCGAGTTCACAATGGACACCAAACGTCAGTTCGCCCGTCTGAAGGAGCAGTTCGACAAGGAGAAGAAGAAAGCGGCCGAGGCGCGCGAGGCCGAACTCAGTAAACCGCTTGAGGGAGAAGCACTTACCAACGCGGCAGAGATGCTTAGGAACAAATTCAACGGGGGAAGGATCTTCTAGGGTTTCCACCATTTGCCGAATCTTGTTCCATGAATATAATCGTAAAGACTTCATCCTGCCACATCACCGCGCGCCCGGACACGACTTGGGAGAAAGACAATGAGGATTTCTACCCTCCTGAGTTTGTGGATGTGCTGACATATTCCCCGGTTCTTTTCGCCCGCGTCCTTAAACCAGGCCGCAGCGTCGGCAGGAAATTCGCGTCAAGGTACTACGACTCAGTCGGTTTCGGAATGCTCCTTTACCCGGAGAACCTTCTGGACGGCACCCCGGAAGGTTATGCCCAGGCCATCTGCCTTGACCACACATCCTTCCTGCCCGCTCCGATGTTTCCGCCGCAAAGGCTGGAAGAAGATTGCCGGTTCCGCCTTTTCAGAAACGAGGTTGAGATCTTCTCATTCGATCGCCCGTCAAGGAATATGGTCGAGGTCGCTCTCGTCCAGGCCACCCGGCTGCTCTACATCCGCACCGGCGATCTGATCGCCATAGAGCTGGCCTCCCGCAAGCCGCTGACAACCCGCCAAGAGGCGACCTCTCGTCTCACCGGCACTTGCGGGCAGGACAAAGTTCTTGATTTTCAGATAATTTTCTAATCAACGATTCGTAATGGCGCCTCACTGAACTAGGGGTGGATAAGAATACTAGGGGTGGATAAGAATAAACGACAGAATTTAACCGGTTTTGCATTGCAATATCAAACCAAATAAAATACAATGGCAGCCGAAAAAGCAAAAGTCAAATTTTGGTAACGTGCAAAATTTGGCTTTTGCCTTTTTTCGGCTGCCTATAGATGCTTTGTCGCTTCAACAAGCTCAGCGACTGGTCATTTCATAATGAAGTGCAGCCGCAAGTTATGCCATCAGACGATGGAAACCGGACGCGATGCGCTCAAGGCCTTGCCGGAGGCGGGCGCGAGGGCAGGCTATGTTGATGCGCATGAATCCGTCGAGGCCGTACATCACGCCGGAGTTGATCCAGACTTTCTCATTTAGCAACAGACTGTTCTCGATGTCGTCCGCGGACATGTTCAAGGCACTGACATCCACCCAGACAAGGTATGTCCCCTCCAGTTTGCTGACAGGGAACTCGGGGAGATTTTCCTCAAAGAAAGAGAGCAAAGCGCGATAGTTGCCGTAAAGATATTCATTGAGCTCCCTGAGCCACGGCTCGCCTTCGTTGTAGGCAGCCTGAAGGGCCAGCACTCCAAAAGGATTGACATCGCAGAGCTCGTTGATGTTGATGACCCTGTCGATGATTTTCTTCCAGTCCGGATTGTTCGTGATGATGTTGGAGATTCCCAGGCCGGCGATGTTGAAAGACTTGCTCGGAGAGTTCATCGTGACGGTGTTGTCCTGCGAGGCCTGAGAAAGTGAGGCCATCGGAGTGAAGTGGTAGCCAGGCATTTCCAGTTCGCAGTGGATCTCGTCGCTGATGACGGCCACTCCGTTCCTGCGGCAGATGTCGGCGACCCTTTCCAGATCCTCGCGGGGCCAGACACGCCCGCAAGGGTTGTGAGGGTTGCAGAAGAGAAGCACCTTGGCCATAGGATCCGCGGCCCGTCTCTCTAGATCCTCGAAATCAATGTACCAAGTGGCCTGATCCCCTTCCGTGTCATAGATCAGTTTGTTGACCGACAACTCGCACAGATTGTTCTTCGCTGTGGAGAAAAAACAATTGTACGCAGGACTCTGGATGATCATCTTAGGCAGTTCTCCGTGAGATCCACGGCCACGGTCGGGCTTCTCGACCACTTCGCCGCCAACAATCTCGTACTGCGTCAACGCCTTGACAACCACAGACATCGCCGGAACCACTCCGGGAATGTAGAGATACCAGTCTTTCTCGGTGTGCCATCCCCTGCGGCGCTCCCACCAGTTGATGGACGCATCGTAGTAGGAGTCAGGCACGTGGGTGTAGCCGAAAATCGCCTGATCGACACGATTTTTAAGCACTTCCACTATCTCCGGAGCCACCTTGAAGTCCATGTCCGCCACCCAGAGCGGAATCACATCCTCTGAAATCGGCCCGACCGGACTCTCGGCGTCCCACTTGACGCTGTCAGTGCCGCGCCTCAAGGTCATTTCGTCAAAATTATATTTTCCCATAAGAAATCATAAAAAATTCAATTCGGTCTTCGAAGATAACAAAAATCCGTTAATTTTGCGAAATATGAAAATACTTGAATCCATCCTTGTCTCGGCCTCTCTTCTGGCCAGCGCGTGCTCATGCGCGCGGGACACGGGCACAGCACAGACACAGGATGCTGCCGAACCGCTGTTCATGAATGTGATCCCGGAAGCGGAAGGGGGATATTCACTGGTCTCGATCTCTCCGTTTGACGGAAGCCGGGACACAATTGCAATAGGCAGACCGCTGAGCAGATTGATAGTGATGAGCACTTCCCACATCGGATTTCTGGATGCCATCGGGGCGGACTCGTTGATTGTCGGGGTGTCAGGGGGTGAATATGTCTGCGACACATCGGTGACGGCCGGTCTGCGGGAAGGAACGGTGGCTGACATCGGTTACGAGGCGAGTCCCGACTACGAAAAGATTATGGCGTTGAGGCCCGACCTGCTCCTGACATATTCAGTCTCCCCCGTCAAATCACAGTTCCTGTCAAAGATTGAGTCGATGGGGATCAAGACGTTCATCGTCAACGAGCATCTGGAGCGACACCCTCTCGCAAGGGCCGCCTACGTCCGTCTTTTCGGAGCCTTGGCCGGGAATATGGCCGCAGCGGACTCTGTGCTGGAAGCCGTCTCGGAGGACTACACCAATCTTCGCGATTCTGTCCAAGGCGGATTATGTGCCGGCAGAACAAAACAAGACCTCCATAACGACACACTTGACACAAAAAGGAACCGTAAGTCTCGCCAAACCAGGCAGAACGGCAGCAATCATGAACCAAGTTCGGAGAATGCGGGATTGAAGATTCAAAATCCGCGAAAGATCCTGGTCAACATCCCGTACAAGGACCAGTGGTTCGTTCCCGGTCAGGAAAGTTATCTCACGACCCTGTTCAAGGACGCCGGCGGCGAGATTCTCGGAGCCATGGCCGGCGGCTCGGTCTCCGGGAAGATCTCGGTTGAGACGGCATATTCATTGTCAAAGGACGCGGACCTTTGGATGAATGTCGGCTGGTGCCGGACGTTGGATCAGCTGCTTTCAGTCAATCCTCTGTTCGAGGATTTCCTCAGGAACATCCAAGAGAACGCCGCCGCCAGAGGTTACTGTTCAGGCAAAGACAGCACAGACGCAGTCTCTACCAGCGTTGTCTGGAACGACAACAAGCGCCTCAACTCCAAGGGTGGCAACGACTTATGGGAAAGCGGCGTGGTACGCCCCGACCTCCTGCTCCGTGACCTCATCGGGATATTCAGTGAAGATGATGCCCACACTCCTATTTATTATAAACCGATAAGATAGATGACACTCCGTGCGCCAGACGGTGGCTCCCGCTCACGAAAGGGCTGGGGCCTATAGTTCCGTGCGCCAGACAGTGGCTCCCGCTCACGAAAGGGCCGGGACCGATAGTTCCGTGCGCCAGACAGTGGCTCCCGCTCACGAAAGGGCCGGGACCGATAGTTCCGTGCGCCAGACAGTGGCTCCCGCTCACGAAAGGGCCGGGACCGATAGTTCCGTGCGCCAGACGGTGACTCCCGCTCACGAAAGGGCCGGGACCGATAGTTCCGTGCGCCAGACAGTGGCTCCCGCTCACGAAAGGGCCGGGGCCAAGGCACCGCCGTGCGCCAAGTAGCGGAATACGCATAACCAGCCAATCAACTTACCGTCCTAGGACGAACATCTGGGAGGCATGGGTGCGCGGAAGGGTCTGGAGGTTGGTGACATCCTTGGCGGTCAGGCTATTGCCGCGGTCTCCAGGCTGCCTGCCGGAGGATAATGGGGACGAGGCTGCCTGGATGGAGTGGAGGGCTTCGGCTGCGGAGCCGAAAGCCAGGGACGGGGTGTTGTTGTTCTCGCTGAGGTGACAGAGGAATATGTCCCTGAGTCCCGGGTGCCAGAACCGGCGGATGGCGGAAGCGCACTCATCATTGCTGAGATGACCGTTACCCTGGCAGATTCTCATCTTAAGATCATGAGGGTAGGGGCCGCCGATAAGCATTCCCGAATCGTAGTTTGACTCGATGACGACCGCGTCCGCCTTCCGGGCATATTCAATGGCCTCGTCCGTCACCCTGCCGGCATCGGTCATCAGAAAGAACCGGACACCGGCCCATTCGATGTAGTAGCCTACGGTCTGGGTAGCGTCATGCGGGACGATGAAATGGCTGACAAGCGGTGAAACGTCCTCCGGGGCATCCCCGCGCAGGCATATCCGCAAAGGGACGCCTTCAGGGAGATCCTTCCTGAAATCCTGGATGTAATCCCTTGTGAAAGTGTGATGCGCCAGGGCATTGTGAAGCACAGTTGTGGCGTACACAGGCTTCTTCAGATGCTTGCAGTAAGAGCCAAGATGCCTTATGTGGTCCAAGTGATCGTGAGTGACAAGTACAGCCTGGAAGGAATCCGTGTCCAGGCCGTGTTCCATGAGGGTCTTTTTCAACCGTCGCACGCTCACTCCGGAGTCAATGAGAAGTCCCGATCGGCCGTCCGAAAGAAAATAGCAGTTGCCGCAGCTTCCGCTTGAAAGACTGAGAAACTTCAGCATCAGTTCTTCTCCTCCTCGCAATATTTCGAGATCACCCTGTAGGCGTCTCCGACCCCAAGCTCTCCGGCCCGGGACAGGTCAATACAGCCTTTCTCCTTATCTTTCAGATAGATCAGCACCAAACCTCTGTTATAATACGCATCACCCATGTAAGGGTAGACATCAATGGCTTTTGTGTAGTTCTCGACAGACTCCACAAATCGGGATGAGAGGCAGTAAAGGTTGCCGAGATTGAAATAGACATAAGGGATCCCGGGAAGTATCTTGTCTGCGGCCAGCATGTCGTCGATCGCTTCTGAGTAGTCGTAGGTGCGGCTGACCTGATCCCGCACCCGGGCCCTTGCCGTGCCTTTGTCATCCATGGTCAATGTCTGGACATTGCTCTCAATTGAGGATATGAAATCTATCATCTCAGCCCTGAGAACTCCCCGCTCAAGATGGTAGAACGCCTTGTAGTACTCAGAGTACTTTCCCGATCCCTCCGCGTCGACGGCGGTGTCAAAGTAGCCAAGCGCCGATGTGTACTGCTTGGACTGGACCGCGTAGAGACCGCGTATGAAAGCCCTGTCCGCATCCGACATGGAACCGGAATCGCCGGCTGACAGATATGAGTCTCCATAGAGAGAGGCGTCGATTCCGTGAGCGAAGACAGGCTTGGCAATGGAATCGGAATTCGACACGGTCAAAGGTATCGGAGAATCCGTGATGTACTTGTCGATCAGAGGATTCTCGTAGCGGTGCCGCAAGGCGAAGTTCTGGTTGTCGCGGCTGGCGGACAGACTGAACTTGTAAAGCGGCTTCAACCGGATGTTGATGTCCCTGTTCTGCAGGAGCTCGTTGTCGAAATCCTTTTTGGCGAAATCCGCGTCAAGAGCGATCAAAGAGCTGTATTTTTTCGTGGTGTCCGCGAATGAGCCCTTGTCAGACGCGTTCCTGGCACGATATTCCTGGACTTTCTTTTGCGCTATGTCATAATCCTGCTTCGAGGATTTGGTCCTCCCGAGCATATTCTTTACGTAGGACCGGTTCAGGTAAGCCTTAGCGAAGTCCGGGTAAAGCTCAATGGCTTTGTCATAGTCATCAAGCGCATCGTTCCAGCGTCCCATTCTTACAAAGTAGGACGCGCGGTTGTAGTAGGCAAGCACATTTTCAGGATTGATGTTGATGACATGGTCCATGTCCGCGAGGGCGTCATCCATGTTCCCTACCTGAGCGTTGATAAGACTGCGGTTGTACAATGTCAAAGCATTGCCCGGCTCATCCTTCAGGACGCGGTCAAGGTCTCTCATCGCAGCGTTGTAATTGTGCTGGTCATAATACATCAGAGCCCGGTTGAAATAGGCGAAAGTGTTGGTAGTGTCAAGTCCGATCGCCTTGTCCATGTCCGCGATGGCGTCCTTGTAGTCCTTTTTCAAAGCGAACACCCGCCCCCGCCTTATGTAGCCCTCAGGGTCGAAGCGGTCCAACTTGATGGCTTTGTTGTAGTCGTCAAGGGCCTTGGTGGTGTCATTGAGGAAGAGATAGCAGGCTCCGCGGTTCAGGTAGGCGGAAGGATCTTTCGGATCTTTTCGTATGTAGCGGTTGAAATCATCCACCGCCTTGTCAAACTGCCGGGCAAGGAAATATGTCACTCCCCTGCTGAAATAGAGGCCGTTAAGTCCGGGGCGAAGCTCCATTGCCCTGTCCAGGTCCTTAAGTGCCTGGTCATACTTTCCGAAACGGCTCAGCGTGATCGCCCTGAAATGGTACCCGTTTGTGAAGACCGGGTTCAGACGTATGGCCGTGTTGAAGTCATTCTGCGCGCCCCGGAGATCTCCGAGGTTGTACTTGGCGATGCCTCTGTAGAAAAAAGTCCAGCAATCCGTCGAGTCAAGGCGTGCCAGAACATTGAACTGGCTGATGGCCTGGGAATATTTTCCCTCCGCCAAGGCCTGCCGGCCTCTGAAGCTAAAGACATCCTTGTCGTACTGCGCATTGGAGACCAAAGCCAGACACAACAGGAAAAACAGAGTCAGCATGGACCTTTTCATACAAATATATTTTACTTTAAGCCTTAAAATTCCTATTTTTGTCGTTTGCAAAGATAAACATTTATCGTGCCTTGAAGACGCTTTTAAGTAATTTTTTCATTTTGATTCTCCTCGTGGCCGGCGCAGGGGAACTTCCCGCGCGGCGGTCAGATGTCAAATTTGTGCCTTCCGGGCGCAATGCCGAGAAAATAATCAACGCGGACAATCTCCGGATGCAGGTGGAGTTTCTGACCGACACGACATTCAAGGGACGCGCGACAGGCTCATTGGGCGCGGCCGAGGCGGCTCTTTGGATCTCAAGGCGCTACGTGGACGCCGGGCTGATGCCTATGGGCGGGAGCTGGAGCCGGTCCTTCAAAGTGGGCGACGCAGTGGGGCGCAACATCATCGGGTTTCTCCCCGGAAAGAGAGAGAGCGTCAAGGAAATGTACACCATCGTCTCCGCCAACTACGACAGTCATGGAGTCATTGAAGGACATTTTTACCCGGGAGCCGACAACAACGCGTCAGGTGTGGTGGCGATGATAAGCGTGGCGGAAATGTTCGGCAAGATGAAGTCGCTTGGCCGGTCCTACGGGAAAAACATGATATTCGTGGCCACAGACGCCAAGGAAAAAAACTCCGCGGGAGCCGAGGCCTTGATGGAGGAGATCCGCTCCGGAAGGCTCAAAGACCCGGTCAGCGGAGAGACCGTCACTCTGGAAAAGATCCACTCAACTGTTGTCCTGGACATTATAGGGAGCACTTTGGAGCCTCTCCACAAAGACAGGGAAGACTATCTGATCATGCTCAGCGGCGGACAGTACACCTTTGATTTCCTGCGCGCCAACGAGGAAAAGGGACTCGGTCTCGACATCTCGACAAACTATTACGGGAGCAAAAGCTTCACCGAGATGTTCCACAGCAGGTTCGGGGACCAGAAGATCTTCGTCAGGGACGGTCTGGTCTGCGCGGTGTTCACATCAGGAATCACGATGAACACAAACAAGACTAGCGACACCGCGGACACGCTGGACTATGAGGTGCTGCGCAAAAGAATATTCCTGGTCTTCCATTGGCTTGAAAAAATACTCTGACTATGAAAGAATTCTGGTCCATGATGAGGCGTTATGTGGCGCCGTTCAAGAAATATCTCATCGGCTCGGTAGTGCTGAACATCCTGTCGGCCGTGTTCAACATTTTCTCGTTCGCGATCATCGTGCCGATCCTGCGCATCCTCTTCAAGATCAACGAGACGGAATATTCCTTTACCCCATGGGACGAGGTTTGGAGAATGCCGTTCAATGATTTGGGGGACGCTTTCATGGCAAACATCTACTGGATGCTTGAGCGGCAGATCTCTGCTTTGGGCGCCTCCACGGTGCTGCTGTTTCTGTGCTTGTTCCTTATCGTGATGACCGCCCTTAAGACAGCCTGCTACTTCGGTTCGTCCGCCGTAATGGTCCCGATCAGGACAGGGGTGGTGAAAAACATCAGAATGGACATCTACAACAAGATACTGGCTCTGCCTCTCGGCTTTTTCTCGGAGGAGAAGAAAGGGGACATCATCGCCAGGATGAGCGGAGACGTGCAGGAGGTCGAGAACTCGATCACCGGCTCGATCGAGATGTTGATCAAGAATCCGATACTGATCATTCTCTATTTCGTGGCCTTGCTTGTCATAAGTTGGCAGATGACAGCGTTCACAATCCTCTTTGCCCCTGTCATGATGTGGGTTATGGGTGTCGTCGGAAAGAATCTTAAGAGGAAATCCCTTGAGGTCCAACAGCTTTGGAGCGATGTTATGGCCCAGGTGGAAGAGACGCTCGGCGGGCTTCGCATCATCAAGGCTTTCATCGCGGAGAAGAAGATGTCCGGAAGGTTCGACAATGTCACAGAAGCGATGAGGAGGAAGAGCAACCGTGTGGCCATACGCCAGTCACTCGCCCACCCTATGAGCGAATTTCTGGGAACAGTGCTGATCATGATCGTGCTTTGGTTCGGAGGGACCCTGATCCTTGGAGGAAAGTCTACGATCGACGCCCCGATATTCATTTACTACATGGTGATCCTCTACAGCATCATCAATCCTATCAAGGACTTCGCCAAGGCAGGCTACGCTATTCCCAAAGGAATGGCCTCGATGGAGAGGATCAACAAGATCCTGGACGCGGAGAACAACATCACTGAGCCATCGGATCCGAAACCGCTTGACGGCTTCAATGAAAAGCTGTCATTCAACCATGTGAATTTCCGCTACCCTGACGGACACAGATTGATTCTGGATGATGTCAGCCTCGAGATTCCTAAAGGCAAGACCATCGCCATTGTGGGGGCATCGGGAGCAGGCAAGTCTACCCTCGTTGATCTGATTCCAAGATTCTACGATCCTACCGGGGGCTCGATCACGCTTGACGGGATCGACATCAAGGATGTCAGGACAACGGATCTGAGGAGCCTCATAGGGAACGTCAACCAGGAATCGATCCTGTTCAATGACACTATCTTCAACAACATCGCCTTCGGGGTGGAGAACGCGACGATGGAGAGAGTGGTCGAGGCTGCCAAGGTCGCCAACGCCCACGACTTCATCATGGAGAAAGATGGCGGCTACGGTTTCAACATCGGAGACCGCGGAATCAAGTTGTCCGGCGGGCAGAGGCAGAGGATAAGCATCGCAAGGGCGATACTGAAGAATCCTCCGATTCTGATCCTGGACGAAGCCACGGCCTCTCTTGACACCGAGTCCGAAAAGATCGTGCAGGAGGCTCTGGACAGGCTCATGTCCAGCCGTACCACAATAGCCATCGCCCACAGGCTCTCCACAATCAGGAACGCCGACGAGATCATCGTCATGGACGAGGGACGGATCGTGGAGCGAGGAAGACATGACGAGCTGCTGGCCTTGAACGGTCACTATAGAAAGTTGAACGACATGCAGGCCATTTAGCCGGACTGGTTGTTATATGAGAAATGATGAATAATGTTATTAAACGGGTCAGGGTTCCTTTTATTGAAGGGCTTGAAGGTATGAACCTTTCGGAATTGGACCTTGCGATGGAGAACAGCGCGTCCAAGTTCGCGGTCTGCGAGCGGAATTGGCCCAAAGACGCCCCCTATGCTCCTGATTGCAATGGTTCGATCGCCCGATCGGCGACCCATCTTGCAGTGATGTTCCACGTCAGAGGCCTGGATCTTCGCGCCAAGGCGCTTGAGGACAACGGGAAAAGTTGGGAGGACAGTTGCTGTGAGTTCTTCGTGACCGATCCTTACGATGGCACTTATTACAATCTCGAGCTAACCTGCATCGGCTCTCTGCTGGCGTCAAAGAGAACAAGCCGGACCAACAAGACAATGATCCCCTCCACACTGCTGTCAAGCGTCATCCGCCATAGCTCCCTTGAAAGAAAGGAAATCGACATCAAGGACAGAATTTTCGGTTGGACGACTGCGATGCTGATACCTTTCGAATTGATAGGACTGGACAGGAACAACCTGCCTGTCAGCCTTAGGGGAAATTTCTACAAGTGCGGAGATTCGACCGCGCATCCTCACTACCTGAGCTGGAATCCGATAAGGACACCCAAACCGGATTTTCACAGGCCGGAGTTCTTCGGTGAGATTATTTTCAAATAACGTGAAGAAAATGAAGGTAAGAAATGTCTTGTCTTTAATCCTGTTCATCGCTTACCTCGGAGCGGTGGCCTACTGCTGCTTCGGGTATTTCAGCGACCTTCCCGATGTCGGGAGCGAGACTTTCCTGGGGATACCGATGGACAAGGTCGTACATTTCATCATGTTTTTTCCATTCCCGATTCTTTGCCACCTGGTCTTCTCCGGACGGGCAAGAAAAAGACCTTATGGGACATTGATCTCGGCCGGTTGTGTCTTTCTGGCCGGCTGCGCGATAGCGGCGGCGACTGAGATCGGGCAATACTACACAGAGTACAGAAGCTGCGATGTCAAAGACTTTATCGCAGACTGCCTCGCCCTGACCTTATCGTCACTTGTCATTCTTGGAATTGAGACACTCATCGCGAAAAAAAGAAAACAAATATGATCAAAAGAATACTGACTGCCGTGGTCCTCGCCGGGATCATGAGCGCAAGCCTTGGCGCCCAATCCGTGAAAGATTTCAAGGACGCCGTGGATTCACTCCAGACACTGCTCATCGGCAGGTCAAGGGTGTCATCGCAAGTCAAGGCAAACAAGGTTGTGCGTAGGGGCTACTCGCTTGATTTCTATTTTACTCCTTCGTTGGGCGATTTTCCCTGGAGGGGACAAGACGTTGAATGGCTTAGGGAGACCCTGACGGAGCTGATGCCGGAATCATGCTCCAAATACCACATAGGCGACATTTTCGTGGGCAAGAACAAGATTGAGTCCTACGTTACTCCCCGGCCGGGGAACGACGGAAGACCCTCCGACAATAGGTTCAGGACCAAGGACCTGCGCAATGTCGAACCATTCATTGTAAAGCAAGGTGGATTGGATTTTGCCAACGGGCTAGCAGGGCGCAACATAGCACTCTGGCAGAGCCACGGGCGCTACTTTGAAGAGGAAACCGATCGTTGGGAGTGGCAAAGGGCTCCGATGTTCCAGACTGTCGAGGACATGTACACGCAGAGCTACGTCCTGCCGTTCCTTATTCCGATGCTGGAAAACGCAGGCGCCTATGTGATGACTCCGCGCGAAAGAGACCCCCAGACCAATGAGGTCATCGCGGACAACGATCCCGCCTTCGAGACTGGCCGGGGAGAGGGTGTCAGAATCGAAGGAAGGTACACCGAGAACGGGACATGGTCTGACGCAGGTGTCGGATTCGCGGACGCCAAACCGACATATTCAGGGCTCGAGAATCCATTCCGGATGGGTACCGCAAGACAGTCTGGCTGCAAAAGGAACCCACGAGACAAAACATCCGAGGCGCGTTGGATCCCGGACATTCCCCAAAGGGGTGAATATTCAGTCTACATTTCCTACAAAAGCCTGCCGCACAGTTCTCCTTGCGCCCACTACACGGTCAAACATCTTGGAGGCGAAAGCGAGTTCACCGTCAATCAGAAAATGGGCGGAGGAACATGGATCTACCTCGGGACCTTCGAGTTTGACAAAGGCACAGACGGCTGCGTGATTCTCGACAACGATGTGCCCAAAGGCTTCAATGTGGACAGAAACTCCATCATAACAGCCGACGCAGTGCGCTTCGGAGGCGGAATGGGCAAAATAGCAAGAGGCCGGAAAGACCAGCCTGTCAGTGAATATTCCACCTCAGGTCTTCCATCCTTCACCGAAGGCGCCCTGTACTGGATGCAGTGGGCGGGGACAGACTCGACTGTCCTCGGCAAATTTGAGGACGACTACACCTCAGACTACGGAGACCGCGGGGCGTGGGTAGGATGGATGACCGGCGGATCAAGGACAAATCCAAAGGCCAAGGGCCTTGGAATTCCGATAGACCTGTCGTTCGCATTCCACACGGACGCCGGGACAACCCCGAATGACTCGATCATCGGGACCCTGTCCATCTACACCCTGATGTGCGACGGGAGCGACAAATTCGCGAACGGAGAAGACAGGCTCCAGCAAAGAATGTACGCTGATTTCGTGCAGACAGAGATTGTGAGCGATGTGCGCGGTGGGTTCGACCCGGACTGGAGCCGAAGGGGCCTGTGGGACCGTTCCTACAGCGAGTCCCGGACAGCAACCGTTCCCGCCATGCTGCTTGAGCTTCTTTCGCACCAGAACTTCGCAGACATGAAATTCGGCCTGGACCCGTCATTCAGATTCACTGTCAGCCGAGCCATTTACAAAGGTATGCTGAAATACCTGAGCGCCCGGTACGGCTGCGGGTACAGCGTGCAGCCTCTGCCTGTAAACTCATTCGCGTCTTCCTTCTCAGGGGCTCCGTCCAATGGCCGGATCAGGCTTTCATGGAAGGCGACCTTCGACGTACAGGAGCCGACAGCCGAGCCAACGGGCTACATTCTCCAGACGCGTCTGGATGACGGGGCGTTCGATTCAGGAAGGGTTCTGAAGGACTTGGACACATCCGGAGACGAGATCTCCACAGAGGTGACCATCAAGCCGGGGCACATCTACAGCTACAGGATAACAGCATTCAACAACGGCGGAAAGAGTTTTCCTTCCGAGGTTCTCAGCGTGGGAGTTCCGGAAGACGGATGCGGCAAAAGTGTCCTTGTGGTCAACAATTTCACCAGGGTCTCTTCTCCGGCCTGGTTCGATTCCCCCGAATACGCAGGATTCGACGGGGACCTTGACGCCGGGGTTCCTTATGTGAAGGAAATCAACTTCATAGGACAACAATACCAATTCCGCCGCGGGCTTCCATGGCTTGACGATGACAATCCGGGGTTCGGAGCCGCATGGACTGATGAGGCAGGCAAGGTCTTCGCCGGCAACACATTCGACTACTGCGGAATCCATGGCAAGGCCATCATGAAGGCCGGTTACGCCTTCCATTCCTCAAGTGTGGCCGCCTACACGTCCTCCGCTGAAGATTTGGCCGGGAATGACATGGCACTGGATCTGGTCTGCGGCAAGCAGGTCACAACGGTTGTAGGCTCCGGCAAGGTACCTGACCGGTACGAGGTCTTCCCTACCGCCTTGCGCCAGGCAATAAGAAATTACACGGACAAAGGTGGGAATGTGATTGTTTCCGGGGCGAACATCGGCACGGATGTCTGGGATGGCATCTACCCTGTCCGGAAAGACAGCATCAACACTGTCTCCTCCAAAGAGTTCGTGACGAAGACTCTTGGCTACAGGTGGATGACAAACTATGCCAGCCGAAACGCAACCGTGGCGGCAAAGGGCGACAGCCCGCTTAAGCTTGAGCAAAAGGAGTTTTCTTTCCACAAAGATCGCAATCCCAAGATTTACAACGTGGAGACTCCAGACGGGATTGTTCCTTCTTCAGAAAGGTCGCGGACATTCCTTCGCTACACGGACACAAACATCTCGGCGGGAACATGCTTTGAGGGCAACGGCTACAGAGCTGTCTGCATAGGCTTTCCTCTGGAGGTGATAAAGGAGCAAGACACTCTGGAGTCACTAATGAAGGACGTAATGAATTTTCTTGACAGATAAGCCATGACGCAAAGGGAAGCCGAACTCATAGAATTGCTGCACAAGGAAGTAAAACCTGCCCTGGGATGCACAGAACCGATCGCGGTCTCGCTCGCCGCCGCCAAGGCGATGGAAACCCTGAGAACAAAAGTTTCTGAAATCCCAGACATTGAGATCGATGTGGAGGTCAGCGGGAACATCCTCAAGAACGGGATGGGTGTCGGGATTCCGGGAACAGGGATGGTCGGGCTGTACATAGCCGCGGCATTGGGGGCGGTCTGCGGGAAAAGCAAGTACGGTCTTGAGGTTCTCAAGGATCTGTCCGACAAGGATGTGAAGGCCGCAAAAGACTTGGTGGACAACAGAAAGGTCCGCCTCAAGGTCGCGGACAACCCGAAGATCCTTTACGTCAAGGTCGCGGTCGAATCCGGAGGACAAAAGGCCTGGGCCGTCATCGAGGACGAACACGACAGGATAGTCGAGACAGGACTCGGCTCATCGGCTCACGACCTCCGGAAAGGTTGTGACGGTGAAGCCGAGCCGGGAAAGTGTACATTGGACTACAATCTGACTGTCAAGGAGATATATTCATTCGCCAAAAGTGCCGCATTCGAGGACATCAGATTCATTCTGGAAGACAGGGACCTGAATCTCGCACTCGCGAATGAAGGGTTGAACGGAGACTACGGCCTTGGCGTCGGGAAGGCGATAAGAGAGAACCAGCAGGAAGTTTTCGGAGACGACTTCGTCAGTTTTGCCATGGGAATGACCGCGGCGGCCTCCGACGCCAGAATGGCCGGCTGCAAACTGCCTGCCATGAGCAATTCCGGCAGCGGAAACCAAGGTATCACTGTGAGCATGCCAGTGATCGCCTACGCCTTGAAGTACGGAATTGATGACGAATCCCTCGCCAGAGCCCTAATTCTCAGCAACTTGGTGGCCATCCACATTAAAGGATACCTCGGGAGGCTTTCCGCCCTTTGCGGATGCGTGATAGCCTCCACCGGATCTTCCTGCGGGATAGTCTACCTTCGCGGAGGAGGCTACGATCACGTTTGCTCCGCAATCAAGAACATGATCGGCAACATCACAGGCATGGTTTGCGACGGAGCAAAGGTTGGCTGCGCGATGAAGGTAGCGTCCGGAGTCGCGTGTGCGGTACAGTCCTGCGTCCTCGCCCTAAGGGGAACCTGCGTCGGCGAGACGGACGGAATCATTGACAAGAGCATTGAGAAGACGATCAGAAATCTTGGGAAGATAGGTTCTTACGGAATGCGTTCCACTGACCATCTTATCCAGCAAATCATGATCTGCAAGGAGTAGTCTAAGTTCAAATCAAGCAGCGGGGCTACACTTAATGTAATCCCGCTGCCTGAAAACCTTGCACCGCAATGCCGAAAAAAAATCAGTTCACCACAAAAATTCATCAATGAATATCAAGGCGCGACCCAATGAATATCATGACCCGACCGAGGTTTTCTTTCACCCACACCGTAACGGGCGGCCCGCACGCCTTGACGCGACCCTAAGAGCTACTTGTCTATCAGGACTTTCCTAAGCCTCCTGAATATGTCCGTGTTGTCCATTACACCGCTGAATTTCCAGGATGAGGCTCCGTAGGCGTAAAGGACAACGGGAGTGGCGGAGTGCCCCGTTGTCGAAAATTTTATCTCTAGTCCGCTCTCTCCCTTTGTGAAGTCCCTGCTTCCAGGAACAAGAGTGACGCCTCCTGTCTCATGGTCGGCCGTGACAAGGACAAGCGTGCCTTTGTGGGTGTCAGCGTAGTCGAACGCCGCATTGACAACCTTGTCGAACTCCTCCATCCACCACAGCAGATCCTCCGGATTGTTGGCATGGGCCGCATGGTCGATCAAAGAGCCCTCGATCATCGAGAAGAAACCCTTCTTGTTTTTCTCCAGGATTCCCAGAGTGTGAGACGCAAGCTCAGTCAGCAGATCCGAGTCAGTCTCCGCCGCCTCAATCTGCGAATCCTCATCGAGAAGTCCGAGGATAGGCGTGGCCTCGGTGTCGTAAAACTCCTCTGGAGTCTCCACGTAGGTGAAACCTTTTGCTATTGCCGTGTCAACCAGATTCACATCCGTGTATTTCCTGCGTGTGAAGTACTTGCGGCCTCCACCAACGATCACGTCCGGTCTGAATGCGATAAGATCCTCGGCTATGTCCTTCATGTCGTTGCGGCTCTTCACATGGGCGTAGAATCCCCCCGGAGTCGCGTCAAGCACGAAAGAAGTGACAACCAACCCGGTTGAAAGCCCCTTATCCTTGGCCAGCTTGGCGATACTCGAAGGCTTGGTTCCATCAGGCAGCATGCCAAGCATCCCGTTGTTCGTCTTGAATCCGGTCGCGATCGCAGTTGAAGCCGCCGCGGAATCAGTCGTCCTGCTGTTGGCCGAATAAGTCTTGACTACGGCGGCGTACTGAGCCCTGTCAAAACAAGTCGGGCCATAGTTCTGATTGATCATCCATGAACCGGTCGCGGCCAATCCCATACCGTCCCCGATGATCAGAATCACATTCTTGACATTCTCGTTTTTTGGTGCCTTGTCCTTTGCGGTTGATGGGCAAAGGGTGAGGAAAACAAGAAGCGCAAAGACAATTGTTTTTTTCATAACTATACTATTATTGTTGGTTGGATTACTATGCGAGAATAAGAAAAACGCACGGGCGTTTGCCTATCGTAAAGGGGGTCCGCCGCCAATGCCTGACCGATTTGGTAAGGATGGTCTCGTCCGGAAGCGTGATGTCCGCCGCGACGCAGAGGCGTGTCTCTGGTTGCAGGGCCGCGAGCAGATCCGCCATCATCGAATCATTGCGGTAGGGAGTCTCAATGAAGATTTCAGTCTGGTTCAATTGAGAGGATCTCCTCTCGATCTCCCGGATGGCCTTTCGGCGCTCGTCAGCCTTTGCGGGCAGGTAGCCGCAGAAGGCGAAACTCTGGCCGTTCAGCCCGGATCCCATAAGAGCCAGCATCAGCGAGGAGGGACCGACCATCGGCACGACCTTTATTCCATGATCATGGCAGAGCGCGACCAGTCGCGCCCCGGGATCCGCCACCGCAGGAAGCCCGGCCTCCGAGACAAGTCCCACATCGGTCGGCGAACCGTCAGGATCGGAGAACATCGAGAGCAGCGCCTCAACCTCGGCAGGTTCCGTGTGCTCATTCAACTCATGGAATTCAAGTTCGGCGACATGCCCTTTAAGCCCGGCTGCGGAAAGGTAGCGGCGGACGGTTCTGGCCTCCTCGACTACATATTTCCGAATCTCCTTCAAGCGCTCCAGCACCTGAGGCGGGATGACCTCCGAAGGATCATATTCCCCCAAAGGCGATGGAATCAAATAAAGTTTCCCTTTTGCCATATTCGGCAAAGTTACAAATACATTTTGAATATCATCGCGTGTCGTCAATGTCTTGTTTGACGAATTTCACGGATTTTTGCCTAAATTCGCGGAAGATTATTATGACTATGGACTACGACGGAATAATAGAGCTTGAGGGCATGGAGTTCCACGCCTTTCACGGGTGTCTGGAGAAGGAACGTGAGGTCGGCAACACCTTCACCGTGGACTTCCACGCCGAGCTGGAGCTTAAAGAAGCCGTGAAGACCGATGATCTGGGCAAGACCGTCGACTACGGCCGGATCTACGACATCGTCGCGGAACAGATGGCCGTACCTTCAAACCTGCTGGAAAATGTGGCTGGAAGGATTATCGACGCCATCCACGATGAGTTCAAGGATTTTCTTTATTGCAAGGTGAGAGTGTCCAAGAAGAATCCGCCGGTGAACGGATCATGCGCGTGGTCCCGCGTCACAGTCATGTACGGAGAACCAATCTGGAGATTCTAGGATGAGGATAGCGTTTCTGACACTCGGCTGCAAGCTGAACTACGCCGAGACTTCGACTTACGAGAGGGGGTTCACAGCCAATGGACTCACGGTCGTGCCGTGGGAGGAGAAGGCCGACATTTACCTTGTCAACACGTGTTCTGTCACGGAAAGGGCTGAGAAGAAGTGCAGGAACGTCATCAGGAAAATGCACCGCGCCTCTCCTGACGCCAAGATCATTGTCACCGGCTGCTATGCCGAACTCCACCGTGATGACCTTCAAGCCATTGAAGGAGTCGCCCTTGTGTTCGGGGCCAAGGAAAAGTCCCAGGTGGTTCCTGAGACCATGAGACTCCTTCGTGGGGTCGCTGAGCCTGTCGAAGCGACCGTCTCGGCCATTCGACAAGATCAGGGACCGAAAGGCCAGAAGCCGATGAGCGCAGCGGAGTACAAGGAGATCTCAAAGGAGACGATGGCCGCGTTCTCATCGGAGGAAAGGACAAGATCGTTCTTGAAGGTTCAGGACGGCTGCAACAACTTCTGCGCCTACTGCACAGTGCCTTACGCCCGGGGGAATTCCAGGAATATCCCGATTTCGGAGGTGGTGGAACAGGCCCGGAAGATAGCGGAATCCGGAATCAAGGAGATCGTCATCACGGGGGTCAACACCGGGGATTTCGGCAGGACCACAGGCGAGAGTTTCCTTGACCTGCTCAAACGTCTGAACGATGTCGAGGGAATCGAACGCTACCGGATCTCGTCAATCGAGCCGAACCTCATCACCGAGGAGATCATCGACTGGATAGCCTCGGGAACCAAGTTCCAGCCACACTTTCACATTCCTTTGCAATCAGGGTCGGACACGATTCTCAAAAAGGTGGGCCGCCGCTACACCACGGACTTTTTCGCAGACAGGATCGACTACATCCGCTCCGTGATGGATCCCCGTCCGGAAGACACGGACAAGCCTTTCGTCTTCTTCGGCATTGATGTCATCGCTGGGCTTCCAGGAGAGACAGATGAACTCTTCGAGCAGACATATTCATTTCTCCGGGACCGCGTCAGGCCGGCGTTCATCCATGTGTTTCCATACTCCCGACGCCCGGGTACTGCCGCCGCCGCATGGAATGATCAGGTCAAAGACTCATTGAAGACGGAGCGAGTGGCGAGACTGGAGGAGTTATGCGCCGCGCTGCATACTGAATTTGTCGCGGAAAACCGTGGCAGGCGCTCGCGGGTGCTGTGGGAATCGGACGTCAAGGACGGAATGATGGGCGGCTACACGGGCAACTACATCCGCGTCGGGAGGCCTTACGACCCGGCGCTTGTGAATATGGTGGAGGACATCACGATCTGACCCTGGTCCGGACTCATGAGACAAGCCGCACACATGGAGCAAGATAAGATTCTCACCCCAAAGAGATTTTCGTCAACAATTCATAAAGGATAAACGATATGGGCAAGGCAAGACTTACATTTCTGGGCACCGGAACCTCGCAGGGCGTTCCGATAATCGGATGCAAATGCGATGTGTGCGGATCTCCCGACCCTAGGGACAAAAGGTTCCGCTCATCTGTGTTCGTTGAATACGGCGGGCTGAACATCCTTGTCGACGCCGGGCCTGATTTCAGAATGCAGATGCTCGCGCACGATCTCTGCCATCTGGACGCTATACTTTTGACGCACAATCACAAGGACCACACCGGAGGCCTTGACGATGTGCGGTCGCTGAACTACATCGACAGGCGCGCCGCCGAGATCTATTGCGAGTTCAATGTTCTTGACGAGCTTGTCAAGGAGTATCCCTACGTCTTCTCCTTCCCGAAATACCCGGGAGCCCCGGAATGGCATCTCCACATTATTGACGAGAATCCGTTTCTGGTCTACCCGAACGCGAAGGACATGGAGCTTGTGTGGGTGCACGATGCCGGCTACCACTACAAGACGCCGGACGGAAGGCTGATCCCTACCGGACGCAGGCTGGAGGACATCATCGACAAGGCCGATCCTGCCTCCATGGCCCCATCGACGGGTGGCGTCGAGGTCATTCCGATCCGCGGCCTGCATGACAGGCTGCCGGTTCTCGGTTTCCGTTTCGGGGACATCGCCTACATCACGGACATGAGCTTCATTCCGGAGAGCGAGTTCGCGAAGTTGACCGGTCTGAGGCATGTAACCCTCAACACTGTAGGCTACAAGAAGCACCATTCGCACTTCAGTCTTGACGAGGCGCTGGCAGTCGCCGGCCGCATCGGTGCAGAGCACACTTGGCTCACGCACCTCTCACACACATTTCCCCGTCACGAACAGTTCAGCAAAGATCTTGAGGCCCTTTGCCGCGACCGTGGCATCCGCTCAATCGTCCGTCCCGCCTACGACGGCCTTGTCATAGAATGATCACCTGTACATCGGGACATCGCCGTTGTCGATGAGGTTGCGGAGAATGTCGAGGTAGTCGGGGGAATAGTTCTTTGAGGGGTTGCCGAACTCGGAGACGATCTCTTCGAGGGAATATCCGCCATCCTTAGCGCTGATATATCCAATCAATTTTTGCCGGGTCGTCTGTTGGAGGGTGCGGGCCGGCATGGAGGCGCGGCGGGCGCGGCAGATGTCGCAGGTGCCGCAGTCTGTGGTCTCGGTCTGGCCGAAATAACGGAGAAGGTAGCGGGAACGGCACTCGGAGGTCTCGCTGACATATTCAAGCATCGCCTCGCTGCGGTCGTGGTAAGATCCTTTGAGCATAGCGTAGCGGGTCGGCATGAGATTGACATTGCCGGGGCGCAGACGGTCGTGATGGAGAAGGACCACATCTGAATGATCCGCCGGGACATAGGTGATTACGTGCGCCAACGAAAGGTGGTAGAGCGACTGCCGGAGCCGGGAAACGGTCTGGCCGGCGCGGCGGGCGACATATTCCTCGTCAATCTGCTGGAGGAACGAGAATATCCCAGTGTAGCTCCGCATAAGGGCCTCAAGGACATTAGCCTGATCCTGATCCGCCAATTCTATGTCATACAAGGCTTTTCTGTCAACGCTGATCCTGACTTTCGTCTGGATGTCAACTTCTTCTGAATATGTCAGGTGCTCCGTGCGCTCAAGGTATTTCAGCGCGTAGAACACCGGAGCCCTCTGAAGGGAGAAGCGCTTGCAGAAATCCTCGATTTTGAATTTAAGCTGCCTCCCTATTCCTGTGTCGTACGGAATCTCAAAGAACACGTGAAGTTTCTGATAGATGTCCTCGGTATATTCAAGTGAAGGGAAAGAGACCTCCTCTATCTGCTTCATTCTGCGCACATCGACTCCGTTCCAAAGCTGCACGGCGAAAGATCTCCTTCCATCGCGGCCCGCGCGGCCCGCCTCCTGAAAGTACGCCTCGGGACTTTCAGGCAGGTCATAATGTACCACGAAGCGCACATCCGGCTTGTCTATTCCCATTCCGAAGGCGTTCGTGCAGACCATCACCCTGACCGCTCCGCTCTTCCATGCCGCCTGCCGCTCCGCTCTTGTCTGGCCGCCAAGGCCCGCGTGGTAGAACGATGCAGACACACCCTGGGCCTTCAGAAACTCCGAGAGTTCCTCGCATTTGCGGCGGTTGCGTGCGTAGACGATCCCGGTTCCTGGCACACCGTTGCAGATGCCAAGGATCTGCGAGTACTTGTCCTCAGTATGACGGACGATGTAGCTCAGGTTCGGCCTCTCGAAACCGCTTTTGAGCAAAAGCTTGTCCTTAAAGGCGAGACGCTCCATTATGTCCTGCGCGACTGTCGGAGTGGCAGTCGCTGTCAGGGCTATGACGGGGGCGCCGATCCGCTGACGCAGCTCCCCTATTTTAAGGTAATCGGGTCTGAAATCATAGCCCCACTGGGAGATGCAGTGAGCCTCGTCGACCACGATGAAACTGATGTCCAAAACATCTAAATAAGACTGAAACAGCTGGGTTCCAAGTCTTTCTGGAGAAAGATAGAGAAACTTGTAGTCTCCGTAGGCGGCATTGTTCAAGGCCAGATCAACCTCGTGGCGGCTCATCCCGGCGTGGACCGCCAAGGCGCGCACCCCTCTGTCACACAGGTTCTGAACCTGATCCTTCATCAATGCTATAAGCGGAGTCACCACAAGGGTCAGCCCGTCTTTAATCAATCCTGGTACCTGAAAACAAACCGACTTGCCGCCGCCCGTGGGCATTATGGCCAGCACATCCTTTCCCTCCAACGCGGCGGTGATGATCTCCTCCTGCATCGGACGGAAGCCATCATAGCCCCAATACTCTTTCAACACTTCTGACGGTGACATATTCAAAGCGCTTTATAAACCGTTTTATCACAACCTTTTGCGCCCCAAGATGGCAAACTATTTGCAGTGGAGCACAGCCGGCGAAGGCAAATGTACGAAATTAATCAATCACTCATTTGAGTTATGAATAAAATTTCCTTAAATTTGCGGCGCTTTTTTAGAGAATAAGTTTAACTTAATAAAACACATTTTACTATGCCTAAGATGGATTTAAGCAAGTACGGAATCAAGAATGTGAAGGAAGTCCTTTACAATCCGACTTACGAGGTTCTCTTCAATGAGGAGACAAGGCCTGATCTTGAGGGTTACGAGAAAGGCCAGATCACCGAACTCGGCGCAATCAATGTGATGACCGGCATCTACACCGGACGTTCTCCCAAGGACAAGTACATCGTCATGGACGAGAACTCAAAGGACACCGTCTGGTGGAACACTCCTGAGTACCCTAACGACAACCACCCGATGTCAGAGAAGGTTTGGAAGGTAGTCAGGAAGACCGCCCAGCAGGAGCTTTCCGGAAAGAGGCTTTTCGTTGTTGACGGTTTCTGCGGAACCCACAAGGACACCCGCATGAAGGTCCGCTTCATCATGGAGGTGGCGTGGCAGGCTCATTTCGTGACCAACATGTTCATCCGTCCAAAGAACCAGGAAGAGTTCGACCAGGAGCCTGATTTCGTAGTTTACTGCGCCTCAAAGGCCAAGGTCGCCAACCACGAGGAATTGGGTCTGCGCAGCGACACCTGCGTCGCCTTCAACGTCACCAGCAAGGAGCAGGTGATCCTCAACACATGGTACGGCGGTGAGATGAAGAAGGGCATGTTCTCAATGATGAACTACTTCCTGCCTCTGAAAGGCATCGCCTCCATGCACTGCTCGGCCAACACTGACATGAACGGAGAGAACACCGCGATTTTCTTCGGTCTCTCCGGAACCGGAAAGACCACCCTTTCAACCGACCCTAAACGTAAGCTCATCGGTGACGACGAGCACGGCTGGGACAACAAGGGAGTGTTCAACTTCGAGGGCGGCTGCTACGCCAAGGTCATCAACCTTGACAAGGATTCAGAACCGGACATCTACAACGCCATCTGCCGCGACGCCCTTCTTGAGAACGTGACCGTCGACAAGAACGGCAAGATCGACTTCTGCGACAAGAGCGTGACCGAGAACACCCGTGTCTCC
>ERZ808242.291-NODE-291-length-37972-cov-14.432919_pt1 | contig 37972 bp, 23 predicted proteins | sample MGYA00521244_ERZ808242 | MGnify/ENA primary metagenome ERZ808242 (study PRJEB31516, sample SAMN03275573) | gut metagenome | biome: mammalia-associated habitat; material: feces | host: Papio cynocephalus | place: Kenya | collected 2012-07-27 ... | reverse complement strand
CGGGTAGGAGCGGAAACGCCGGAAAAGGCTCACACCCGGACGGGGCAACCGCCACGGAGACAGCCGCAGGGCATAGGAGCCTGCGTTGGCCGGTGGCGTGCACGCGGGAAACACTCGACGCACACATGTGGGCCGCCGTGCCGGGTGGTGTGCAGCGAAGGGGCAGAGCAAGAAAAGTTTTCAAAAAAATTCGGAAATATATTTGCGCTTTTAAGATTTTGCCGTATATTTGCAATCCCGAAACGCGAGTTAGGGCAAACATTCCTCTTTAGCTCAGTTGGTTAGAGCACCTGACTGTTAATCAGGGGGTCCTAGGTTCAAGTCCTAGAAGGGGAGCCAAAACGGACAAATCATCAGAAATGGCGGTTTGTCCGTTTTTCGTTTGCGCGTGGGGCTGACGGTGGCGGACAAGTGTCAGATAATGAGACACAAAGCAGTATGACCTATGTCCATATCAGGGGAGGCGAAACATTTAGTACGCTGATTGATAGCGGTTTATCCGCCACCGGTTCCGCATCTCTTCCTGACGCATTCACCTGAAAGGCATTGATCTGCGCTCATCCCATAACACCTGCCAGGCCGCCTTCGCCCCGTGCGCACGGGAACGGCAAGAGACCGGGGCAACGGCCACAGAGACAGCCGCAGGGCGGGCGGCAGGGCCAGGTAGGAGCGGAAACGCCAGAAAAGGCTCACACCTGGACGGGGCAACGGCCACGGAGACAGCCGCAGGGCGGGCGGCAGGACCAGGTAGGAGCGGAAACGCCAGAAAAGGCTCACACCTGGACGGGGCAACGGCCACGGAGACAGCCGCAGGGCAGGTAGCAGTACAGGGGCGATGCCGCAGGAAAGTCGGGGAAGAAAGCGCCAGAAACACCCCTACCTTTGGCAACGGGATGCCGTAGAGGGCAGTACAGGGGCGGTGCCGCAGGAAGGTCGGGGAAGAAAGCGCCGAAAATACCCCTACCTCCGGCGCGGGAACGTGGAAACAGGGAAACGAGAGGACACCGCAAAACCGCAAACCCAACCAAACCCCAACCACAAACCCCAACCGCAAAACCCCAGTCCCTGAAATCAGCGTTTCCGGTACTGGGACGGAGAGACCCCGAACATCTCCTTGAAATACTTCGCAAAATACTTCTGCGTCCCGAAGCCCACAGCCTCGGAGACCTCTACGATGCTTATGGACGGATCCTCGGACAGAAGCTGAGCAGCCCGCTTCAGGCGCATGGTCCGGATGAACACCGACGGGTTCATGCCATACAGGGACTGTATCTTGCGGTACAGGCTCATCCTGTGCATGCACACATCCGAAGCCAAGTCCTCGACAGAATAATCCGGATTGCCCATATTGGCCTCCAGCTTCTCCATTATGAGGGTCATCAGCTTCTGGTCCACCGTCGTGACCGTCACATGCATAGGAGACACGTCCGCCTTGCCTGAAAACGAGCGCATGCGCTTCTCCCGCTCCTCAAGGAGATTCGAGATGCGCGCCTCCAGCATCTCCATCCTGAAAGGCTTGGAAAGATACGCATCGGCCCCGCAGTCATACCCCTTGATACGGATGTCCTCCGACATCCTCGCCGTTATCAGGACCACCGGGATATGCGAGGTCTCCAAATCACCTTTCAGACGCCTCGCCAGCTCAAAGCCGTCCATATTCGGCATCATGACATCGCAAACTATGATATCCGGCATGGAGGAAGGCAGTTTTGCAAGACAGTCCTCCCCGTCACAAGCCGTGCAGACACGGTATTTCCGAGAAAGCTCATCACGAAGATAATGCCGGAAGTCAGCATTGTCATCAACCACCATAATGCACTTCCTCCCGTCGGCAGGCACGGCCACCAAGCTGTCCTCGGCATCTTCAGCGACAGGAGGCACTACGGCCAAAGAAGCCGGCAACATTACAGAGAACACCGTTCCCTTGCCCACCTCAGATGTGACCGACACACTCCCGCCATGCATCTCCACATACTGTTTCACAAGGTTAAGACCTATGCCGGACCCTGTCGAAGACCCTGCATTTGAACTGCGGTAGAAACGATCGAACACATGCGGCAGATCAGACGGAGGTATACCTATTCCGCTGTCTTCCACATCAAGGCAGACCGCCCCATCCTCCGTCCTGGAAAGACGCACCTCTATAGACCCTCCTTCCGGAGTGAACTTCATCGCGTTGGAGAGAAGATTGTTGACGACTTTCTGCATCATGTCGCTGTCGAAAGACATCAGGCAGTTGTCCGAAAAATCAGTAAATCTCAACCGTATACGTTTCTTCTCCGCCCCGGCCCGGAAAGATTCCAGCACACCGGCCACGAACTCGGAAAGATTGCCCTGACGCAGCTGGAGCTTCTCCCCTCCCATCTCAAGTTTCCGGAAATCAAGAAGGTGGTTGACCATGTCCAGCAGGGATTTGGCATTGCGGTGCATAGTCTCCAGACGGCTGTATTCATCAGTCCCCTCCTTGTCTTTCATAAGGCTTTCAAGCGGCAGGATTATCAGGGAAAGCGGTGTCCGAAGTTCATGTGAGATATTGGTGAAGAACCTGAATTTCATCTGGTTGAGTTCCTCTTCCTGCCGGCGCTGGTCCTCTGCCCGTTGCAGGGACATCTTGCGCCGCGCCCGATGATAGAACAATGCCACAGCGCCCCAGATGCCTGCCATCATCAGGAAAGCATAGACGAACAGGGCCGGAGTTGACCGCCAGAACGGAGGCCGTATCAGGATCGGCACACTGGTGCAGCCGCTCCAGTCCATACCGTTGTTGGAGGCCTCGACCTCGAAAACATATCTGCCCGGCTCAAGGAAGGTATATTCCGCCACCCCGAGAGGAGACGATGGCGACATGCGCCATCCATCCTCAAAACCGGAAAGCCTGTAACGGTAGCGACTGTGCTCCGGATTCGCATAGTTCAGATTGGTGAAAGTAAAACGCAAAGACGTCTTGTCATACGGCAGTCTGACATCCGAGACGGACATCTCCTCCCCTCCGGCTGTGAAAGACGAAATCCTCGGAGCCACCCCATAGTCAGGTATGCTCAGCAACCCCGGAGCGATGACGCACATCCCGGACGATGCACCGAAATAAATGGTCCCGTCAGAATGCTTCAGCACGGATTTCGGGAAGAAAGAGCCGCAGTCAAGACCATCTTCAACACCGTAGTCTGTCCTCTGGACAGAGCCGTCTTCAGCCACTCTGACACTGGACACACCGCTCGTGGACATTGCCCAGATAACCCCGTCATCATCTTCAGCCATACCCATCATGACTCCGGAAGAAATTATCGGGCGGGACTCTGAAGCACCCTCCCTCATAGAGAGACCCCCGGACTCGGCCAGCCAAAGCCTGCCTGAAGAATCCTCAAGAATCTGGTTGGTAAAGGCAAAAGAATCCTCCTTTCTCATATCCACGACCTCATCCGCGAGCGGATCATAGCGGAAACGCCCGTTGTCCCCCGAAGCGACGATGGTGCCGTCATCCATGATGAATATGTCGCGGATCATCATATAGCGCTCAAGTTCGGGATGCGCATCCCGGAGGAGGGAAACCTGTCCGCTCTCCGGATCGAAGCGGCCCAGACCGCCATAGACAGAAATCCAATACTGCCCGTCAGCATCTCCGGTAAGGGCACGCACGCAGTTGAGATTCGGAGAAGCCTTCTGATATGACACATCGACGGCGAACTGCTGAGGCCAGACATAGTGGCGCACCCGATGCCCATCTATGCAATAAAGTCCATTGTAGAATGTCCCGGCCCATATCTTCCCGGAAGGCTCCACATACAGGCCGATAATGAGTTCATCCCGCAGTTCAGGCCACGGGGACTCCATTGCCCAGGCTGCAGGATCATACCGCAGCAATCCGTGTATGGTGCCGACGAGCACCTTGCCGTCGGGAGACTCGGCCAGACACTTGACACTCTCGTCAGGCATGCTGCCGCTTTTGAGGGTCGAGCCGTTGACGGTGTTTATGCGGACTATGTCCGGATGCCAGAACAGAAGCCCCTCCTGCTGGGTCGCTATCCAGATGCCTCCGCGCGGATCGGCGTATATCCTTGATATGTCAAGATGGGGATATACCGGAGCCGCCCCGATCCTCTCTAGACAAGGGAAGCGGTACACGGTCCCGTCCTTATAAAATATACGCACACCCGAACGGGCCGAGCCGACCCACAGATTGTCCTGCCCGTCCACGGCTATGGACGTAAAAAGATCATCGCTGCCCTCCGGTATATCCTCGATGTTGGAGATCCTGCCGTCATCCGGATCAAAACACATGAGATGCTTGTCCGACATGAACCAGCGCTTGCCCGAGGATGCCTGTGCCGTCTGCGTACGGCTGGAGCTGCCGTCACGGAAAAGATGGCGGAGCGTGTCCCCGGGAGCGGCTGAAGGCTGCGGAATGTCGTAGATGAACTTTTCCGTCTTCCGGTCAAACGCCCATATATGATCACGCGCATGTAGAATCACCCTGTCGCTGCCGGAATCATACACGACATGGTCCTGCCCGTTGTATTCGGTATATGGCACCATCTCCTGATCCCAGCGCCAGTTCTTGAATCCGGCCCCGTCATAGAAGCACAGCCAGGAGGAAGTCTGGATACACATGAGGCCGTCCGGAAGCATCAGCATGTCCCTGACATTGTTCTCCGGCAAGCCCTTGGATGCGTCGAGCATGCGGAACACATACGGCTTTTCCGCTCCGCGGGCACTGAACCCGAGAAGCAGAAAAGACAACGCTATGGCCGCAAGACGCCTCATTTCTTATCAAAAACCGACAGATCCCATTCATCCCTCCAATGCAGGATGAAGCGCCCGTCCTCAAACTCCACAGGCAGCCACACGTAGCGTCCGTCTATGGCGTTGTCCGGAGTCCAGCGGTCACCCATATATATGTAGGCGTCCTTCTTGCCGGCCACCGGAATGAAGAATGTGCTCTGCGAATGGTAGGTGGTCTCGCTGTCGGCGTCCACGCAAGGGTTGCCGAGCTGAGTCCATGGCCCCCAAATGGACGGGGCCACGGCGGAGTGGCCAGGATTCGGCCTCCAGCCCGTGCACTCGGAACCCATGAAATAATACAGCCCGTCCTTCTTGAAGATGGCCGGAGCCTCCATGCGGTCCCCTATGAAAGCGCGCACATATTTGCCGCTGAAATCGAGATAATCATCAGTCAGTTCGGCGATATGGATGACGCTGTTGGATTCTGAAGAGCAGATGTGGTAAGCCTTGCCGTCATCATCGACGAAGAGGGTCATGTCACGGGAATGCTGGCCCTTCTCGAAGTCGCGCCCGAGAGTGTTGACTGAGTCGGGATGCTCCCCTTTCGCAAGATTCGGTCTGTCACTCCAATTGGCCCCCTCCGGACGCACTTTGTGCAGCGGGAGCACATTGACCGGCCATGTACGGACCACTGTCCTGGTGGCACGTATGAACTCATACGGGCCCGTGACCTTGTCGGCCTGCGCTATCCCCACCATGGCTCCGCCGTATCCTGCGCCCTTCGGCTCCAGGTGGAACCACATCACGAACTTGCCGGTCGAGGCATTGTAGATCACCTTGGGACGCTCCAATATACATCCGTCCGCCACCGGGGACTCCGGATCAGGGCTCACCTTGAATGCTATGCCCTCGTCTTTCCAGTTGTACAGGTCCGTGGAGGAATAGCAATGCACCCCGACGTGGGCCTGGTTGCCGGCGCGCCCGGCAGTCTTGTGTTCCCCGAACCACCAGTATACTCCATCGTGCAGAAGAATCCCGCCGCCGTGGGCGTTGATATGCACACCTTTGTCGTCAGGCCAGATTTCCCCCGGTCTGAAAGAGCTGCGCTGGGCAGAGGCCGGCAGCACAAGTGACAGGGCTGCCGCGAGTGTAAGGAAAAGTTTCATTGTAAACAGGTTTTTATCCATATTACGCGCAACTGTGTAAAAATACTCAAATAATTTTTATTTTCGATGGAGTGAGTAAAACACCTGCTCCGTCCGTATATGTAGACATGAAACTGAAAAGATTGCTTTTTTCGCTGCTCATAATGGCTGCGATGCCGGCCACGGGGCAGGATTTTGTGCACCCCGGGATCCTGCACGACACCCAGGATCTCTCACGCATACGCACTTATGTGGATGAGAAGACCAGTCCGGCATACGGCTCCTGGGAGAAACTCATCGCCGATCCGAAATCATCAGCTGACTACAAGGTCCAGGGGCCGTTCCCAATCATCTCAAGAGCCGACGAGTACGGCTGGACCAAGAAGCCATGCGAGGACGACTTCAACGCCGCCTACTACAATGCGCTCATCTGGACAGTCACCGCCGACAAGGCCCATGCCGACAAGGCCATGGAGATCATCCGGAAGTACTCGGCAGTGCTGAGGAAGATCACCCCGAGGGACGATCCCCTGTGCGCAGGACTTCAGGGCTTCATCATCACCAACGCGGCCGAGCTGATGCGATACACCTATCCATCAAGTACTTACAAAAACGGCTGGACAGAAAATGACACCCGCGAGATGGAGACCATGCTCCGCGAGGCGTTCATCCCGGTGTTCACCAAATTCCACAACGACCCCGCCTACACCAACGGCAACTGGGGACTCTCCGTCCTCAAGGGCATGATCGGGATGGGAGTGTTCCTCGATGACCGGGCACTCTACGATGATGCCGTCAGAAGATACCTCGAAGCCGGCTATGACAACGGCTCCCTCCCCAATTATACCGACCCGTCGGGCCAGCTCCAGGAGAGCGGGCGCGACCAGGCGCACTGCATGCTTGCCCTCGGCTGCATGGCGGAGATCTGCGAGGTGGCATGGAAGCAGGGCAGAGACCTCTGGTCGGCCCTCGACAACCGTCTGATGACCTGCTACGAATACCTCTCCCGCTACAACCTCGGCGACGACAACATGCCATTCTTCACCTGGAAGGACAAGACAGGCAAATACTGCCGCTGGGACAAGATAAGCCCTCAGGCACGCGGGCAGTTCAGGGCGGTGTTCGAGATAGCCTACGCCCACTATGTCGCCCGCAAGGGGCTGAAGATGCCGTACACCGCCCGGGTGCTGGAGAAAATCCGTCCGGAAGGCCAGGCATGGACCTGCGACAATCCGGGATTCGGCACCCTGCTCTTCTGGCTCGGAGACGACGGCATATACAGGCGGGGCTGGATCGATTTCAACAAAAACGGGGTCAAGGACATCTACGAAGACCCTTCAGCCCCGGAAGAGGAGAGGGTCAGAGACCTCCTCTCAAAGATGACCCTTGAGGAGAAGACCTGCCAGATGGTGACCCTCTACGGCACAGGCCGCGTGCTCAAGGACGACCTGCCTACCCCGGAATGGAGCAATGAGATATGGAAAGACGGCGTGGGCAACATTGACGAGGAGCACAACGGGGTCAAGAACCCCTCTTCGCCTTATGCAGCCGACTTCAAAAAGCATGTCGAAGCGCTCCAGACCATCCAGAGATGGTTCGTGGAGCAGACCAGGCTCGGCATCCCCGTGGACTTCACCAATGAGGGGATAAGGGGACTTTGCAGCGTCGGCGCCACATACTTCCCGGCCCAGTGCGGGCAGGGAGCCACATGGGACAAGGAGCTCATTTCCGAGATCGGCAAAGTCGAAGCCCGGGAAGCATATCTGCTCGGCTACACCAACATTTACTCCCCTATCCTCGACATCTCGCAGGACCCGCGCTGGGGACGCTGCGTGGAGACCTACGGAGAAGACCCGTACCTCGTGGGCCAGCTCGGCAAAAGGATGATCCTCTCCCTGCAGGAGGGCGGAGTCGTGTCCACTCCGAAGCACTTCGCCGTCTACAGCATCCCTGTCGGAGGACGTGACGGCAAGACCCGTACCGACCCGAAGGTGGCTCCGCGCGAGATGCGCACGCTCTACCTCGACCCGTTCCGCGTGGCCTTCACTGAAGCCGGAGCTCTCGGCGTGATGAGTTCCTACAACGACTACGACGGAGTCCCTGTGAGCGGCAGCAGCTGGTTCCTCACCGACCTGCTCCGCAAGCAGTGGGGATTCAGAGGCTATGTGGTCTCCGACAGCGAAGCTGTGGAATTCCTCTACGACAAGCATAAAGTCGTTGACTCCTACGAAGATGCTGTGGCACAGTGCGTCAACGCCGGCCTAAACATCCGCACCACTTTCCGCACCCCGGAATCCTTCGTGCTTCCGCTCAGGGACGCTGTCCGTCACGGCAAAGTCAGCATGGAGACTCTCGATGAGAGGGTCGCAGACATACTCAGGGTAAAGTTCCGTCTCGGCCTCTTCGACAACCCGTACAGGGGCGACGGCGACCAGGCCCTCAAAGAAGTACACAGCCCTGAGCATCAGGCTCTTTCGCTGCGTGCCGCAAGAGAATCGATGGTGCTGCTCAAGAACGAGGACAGCATGCTCCCTCTGTCCAAGGACATCAGGCACATAGCCGTCATCGGCCCGAACGCCGACGAGAGAGAACAGCTCATCTGCCGCTACGGCCCGGCTGCAGCACCGATAAAGACCGTGCTGGAAGGTGTCCGTGAACTTCTCCCGGGAAGCAAGGTCAGCTATGCGAAAGGCTGCGAGATCATAGACCCGCATTTCCCTGAGAGCGAACTCATGAGCTTCGAGAAGACGGCAGACGAAAAGCGACTTCTCAAAGAAGCTGTAAAAACAGCCAGAAAAGCCGATGCCGTCATACTCGTACTCGGCGGCAACGAACTCACTGTCAGGGAAGACCGTTCCCGCACCAGCCTGGAACTGCCGGGCAGGCAGCAGGAGCTCATGGAAGCGGTCGTGGCGACCGGGAAACCGGTGGTGCTGGTGCTTCTCGACGGAAGGGCATCCAGCATCAACTGGGCGGCACGCAACGTCAAGGCCATCATCCACGGCTGGTTCCCTGGAGAATTCTGCGGGCAGGCCGTAGCCGAGACCATCTTCGGCGACAACAACCCGGGCGGACGCCTTGCGGTCACCTTTCCGAAAAGCGTGGGACAGATACCTTTCGCCTTCCCGTTCAAGCCGGGCTCAGACGAATCATGCGAGACCTCCGTATGGGGCGCACTCTATCCTTTCGGCCATGGGCTGAGTTACACCACTTTCGAGTACTCCGACCTCTCCGTCAGCCCGCGCGAGCAGACCCCCGAGGGCAGCATAGAAGTCCGGTGCACAGTCACCAACAGCGGCAGACGTGCCGGGGACGAAGTCGTCCAGTTATACATCGACGATGTGGTGAGCAGCGTCACCACCTACACCAAGGTGCTCAGAGGCTTCGAGCGCATCAGCCTCGCTCCGGGAGAAAGCCGGGAAGTCTCATTCACCCTCACCCCGCAGGACCTCGGCCTCTGGGACAAGGACATGAAATTCTCAGTCGAACCAGGCCGCTTCGATGTGATGGTCGGAGCATCATCCACTGACATACGTCTCAAAAGTTCATTCAACATAAAATGAAAAGATTATTATATTCCCTTGCCTGTCTCACCCTGGCCCTGCCGGCTTTTGCCGGGAACGGGTATGTGGACAAGGTCAACCCCTTCATCGACAGCCACAAGTCCCGGTGGTTCTTCTTCGACTCGGCCTCGCTCCCGTTCGGGATGGTGAGCCTGAGCCCAGATACCGGCACCGCCCATTCCTGGGGTTCCGGCTACCTGTATGATTCCCTGCACGTGCGCTGCTTCAGCCACATCCACAACTGGCAGATGTCCGGAGTGGCCGTGATGCCGACGACAGGAGAATTCAAGGGCCATCTCGGGATGGGCGCCTACCGCTCCGCCTTCAGCCATGAAGGCGAGATCGCTAAACCCGGCTATCACAAGATACATCTGGACGACTACGGGATCACTGCCGAACTCACCGCCACGACCAGAGTCGGCATGCACCGCTACACCTTCCCGCAGAGCTCGGAAAGCACGATAATATTCGACAGCGGGGCATTCCTCGCCCACGGCCCGACCTCCTACTCGGAGGTATGGCAGGTCAATGATAGCACCATCGCCGGATGGGAGATAATGGAAGCCACCGGACGCAGGCCCAAGGACACTCCGGTCTACTTCTGGGCCGAACTCTCAAAGCCCGTCTCCGAGGTCATCTGTTGGCGTGAGGGCAGCATCATCAGGAACAGCAGCCCCGCACGCGTGTCCGGCAAGGATGCCGGCCTCGCAGTCAGGTTCTCCACTGCAGAAGGAGAGCAGGTGCTGATGAAAGTGGCCATCTCATACACGAGTGTGGAGAACGCCAAGGCCAACATGCGCACCGAGCTCCCGGGCTGGGACTTCGACGGCACACGCCAGGCAGCTTATGACGAATGGAACGAGAAGCTCGGACGCATCGATGTCTCCGGCGGCACTCACGAGCAGCAGGTCAAGATGTACACCGACCTCTGGCACGCCCTGCTCGGCAGGCACATAGTCAGCGATGCCGACGGGCATTACATGGATCTCACAGGAGACGCTCCCGTGGTCAGGAGAATCCCTTGCGGTGAGGACGGAAAGCCATTGTACAACCACCACAACTTCGATGCCTGGTGGGGCAGCCATTGGTCTCTGGACATACTCTGGACACTGGTCTACCCGGAGATCGTGGACGATTTCTGCAACACGATGCTGGACTACTACCGCAACGGAGGCCTCATACCGCGCGGCCCGTCCGGAGGAAACTACACCTATGTAATGATCGGCGACCCGGCAGTGAGTGTCTTCGCCGCCGCCTACAACAAGGGCATCCGCGGATATGACGCCGCCCTCGCCTACGAGGGGCTCCGCAAAAACGCTTTCCGCGGCGGCATCCGTGACCACGCCGGATATGACCACCACAAGGATGCCACGTCCGGAGGGATGGCATACTACGAGGAGCGCGGCTACGTGCCGGACGGCAGGCCGGGAGTGAAAGCCATGCACACCACCGGGGCTTCCATGACCCTGGAATATGCCTACCAGGACTGGTGCCTCGCCCAGCTGGCCAAGGCCCTCGGGAAGACTGAAGATTACGACCTGTTCATGGCACGCTCCCGCAACTACCGCAATGTCTGGGACCCGTCCGTGGGCTTCATGAACGCCCGCGGGGTGAACGGGGAGTTCTTCAAGGACTTCGACCCTCTCGAAATCTCCGAGAAAGACGGGTTCTGCGAGAGCAACGCGGCCATCTATTCCCACTACGTACCTCAAGATGTGCCTGGGCTGATGGAGCTTTTCGGCGGCCGGGACAAATATATAAAGCGGCTTGACGAGCAGTTCAGGCTCAGCGAGCCGGGAGGGTTCTTCCGTTATTCAGATCCCGCCATGAAACAGTACAACTGGACAGACTACGGCAACCAGCCGGGCACCGGGATGGCGCACATGTTCAACCGGGCCGGGGCACCGTGGCTCAGCCAGAAATGGGTGCGCAAGGTCAAGGCCGCCTACGGGGACATCACCCCGTACGGGGGTTACCGCGACGATGAGGACCAGGGGCAGATGGGGGCGCTCGGGGTGCTGATGGCTATCGGCCTGTTCGAGGTGGACGGTGGATGCAGCACCAGCCCCGCATACGAGCTCACCTCCCCAGTGTTTGACCGTGTCACCATCTCCCTCAACCCGGACTACTACCCGGGCGGAAAGTTCGAGATCCTGACCCGCAACAACTCGGAGAAGAACATGTACATCCGCGGTGCCAGGCTCAACGGCGAGAGGTGGGACGACTGCGCGGTGCCGCACTCGCTTCTAGTCAAGGGAGGCACCCTGGTGCTCGATTTGGGCTCAAGGCCAAACAAGAAATGGGGAACAAAAACATTCACGAAATGAGAAAGATACTTTTGACATTGGCCTGCGTGGCAGCGGGTCTTCCGGCATTGGCGGAAACCGTGACGATGACCTCCCCGGACGGGAAAGGAACTCTCACGGTCAAGGATGATTCGGGAAGAATCGAATACAGCATCTCCTGGAACGGGAAGACGATTGTGCAGCCTTCCGTGCTCGGACTGGAAGTCGGCAGGCCGCTTCTTGACGGGCTCACGATAGCCTCTGTCCGCTCCCTGGGAAAAAACGATGACACCTGGCGGCCTGTATACGGTGAGAGGGCGGAGATTCCGGATGTCTACAACAGCTGGGAAATCGACATCAATTCCGGTGACAAACGGGCTTTCACCCTTGTTCTGAGGGCCTACGATGAGGGCATGGCCTTCCGCTACCGCATCTACGGAGGTTATTTCAAGGTGACAGACGAGTATACAGAGTACACCCTCCCGGAGGGGACGCTCGCCTACTTCACCCCGCGCGCCCAGACGGAATATTCCGTGCTGCCGCTGCGTGACTGGCCCGGCGACGGGGAGTCAGACCGTCCTCTTCTGCTCAAACTTCCCGATGGGAGTTTCGCCTGCCTGGGCGAGGCCGGAGTCGTGGACTATGTCCGCACCAAGTTCAAGCTCTCTCCGGACAAGCCCAACACCATAAGGGCCGCGATGTACGGCCCGGTCGAGGACGTGGCGCCTTACGATGCCCCGTGGAGGTTCGTGATGTACGGCAAGAAAGCCGGAGACATACTCGAGCACAACTATATCCTGTACAACCTCAACCCGCCTTGCGCCATCAAGAACCCGACATGGATAAAGCCGGGCAAGGTGATGCGCGAAGTAACCCTTACCACAGAAGGCGGCCGGAACGTCGTGGACTTCGCCGAGAAGCACAATCTCCAATATGTGCTCTTCGACGCCGGCTGGTACGGATTCGAATATGACAAGGCCTCGGACGCCACTACCGTGACGCTCGACCCGCGCCGCAACCCGGATCCTCACGCGCTCGACCTGCAGGCCGTGATCGATTACGCCCGCTCCAAGGGGATCGGTGTCCTCCTGTATGTCAACCAGCGCGCACTTCAGCAGCAGCTCGATGAGATCCTGCCTCTCTTCAAGTCATGGGGAGTCGCCGGAGTGAAGTTCGGCTTCGTACAGGTGGGCTCGCAGGTGTGGACACGCTGGATGCACGAGGCTGTGCGCAAGTGCGCCGAATACGGGCTGATGGTGGACATCCATGACGAGTACCGCCCTACGGGTGTCAGCCGCACATGGCCTAACCTGATGACCCAGGAGGGAGTGAGGGGCAATGAGGAGTTCCCCGACGCGTTCAACAATACCATGCTCCCGTTCACCCGGTACGTGGCCGGCCCGGCCGACTACACCATCTGCTACTACCGCCAGGATTTCGGGAAGCTTGCTGCGGACGAGGATGCCCACGGAGTGCCACGCTCAAAGACCATCAAGACGACCCCTGCACATCAGCTAGCGCTTGCAGCCATCTACTACAGCCCGCTCCAGCTCCTGTACTGGTACGACAAGCCGTCCGACAGCCAGGACGAGCCGGAACTCAAGTTCTTTGACGATGTCTACACCGTATGGGACGAGAGCAAGGTGCTCGAAGGCGAACCGGGCGAATATGTGACCATGGCCCGCAGGCACGGGGACGAGTGGTTCATCGGGAGCATCACCAACGCCGGCAGGAAGGCTGAGGTAAGCCTCGACTTCCTCCCGGAAGGCAAATTCGTGGCGGAGATATACACCGATGGGGACAAGTCCATCCCGACACGCACCAAGGTCCGCGTGTCAAAGTATATGGTCTCTTCCGGCGACACCCTCCGCTTCAACTTGTGCGACAGCGGCGGCGCGGCAGTCAGGATTGTCCCTGTGGCCGGAAGTTCCGAGAACATTAAGAAGTATAAGAACCAAGCATTATGAGAAAATACATAATCGCTTTTATCATCCTCACCTTGTCCTGCCTGGCAGCCTCTGCCCAGGATGGAATATGGCAGTGGAAGACCGACCTGCACAACACATCCAAGGCCCCGAAATACAAACATCCGGTGGCATATCTGTGGATTCCGGAGAACTGCCGTGAGGTGAAGGCCATCATCGTCTCCCAGCACAACATGGAGGAGATCAGCATCCTCGAGGACAAGGACTTCCGCAAGGAGATGGGCCGCCTCGGCGTAGCTGAACTCTGGATCTGCCCCCGCTACAACCTCTTCTTCGACTTCACCGACGGAGCATGGGAGGGACTCGACCAGGCTCTCGGGGATCTGGCGAGAATTTCCGGCTACAAAGAGTTGGAGACCGCCCCGATCATAGGTCTGGGGCACTCCGCAGCGGCAAGCGCACCATATTATATGGCGGCATCCCGCCCGGAGAGGGTTCTCGCCTGCATCTCCACCAGCGGACAATGGCCATACCACCGCGACGGCAACTTCTGTCCGGACATCTGGGGCTCCCGGACCATTGACACAATCCCCTGCCTTGAGACCATGGGCGAATACGAATCCGCGCAGAACTGGGCGTTCAACGGGCTGAAAGAGCGCTCAGAGCATCCTCTGACACCTCTCGGCATGCTCGCCTGTCCTGGAGAAGAACGCCTTCATAGCCCTGTTTATCCGCAAGGCCCTCAAGTACGGACACCAGGATCCGACCAAGACAGGCTGGCTCGTCGAAAGATGGAAAGGAGATGAGGCTCCGTCATTCAGCCCAGCACCAGTCGGCAAATATAAGGGCGACCCTTCAGAGGCTTTCTGGACTTTCGACAAGGAGATGGCACAGGCCACCATGAGGTACGGTGCACGTTTCAGAGGACTCAAAAGACAATTGGTGGGAGTGATGCAGGGAGGTGAACCCGTAAAACAGCAAAACACGCACATGCAGCTCCATCCAGCGCTCCGTACTGAAGAGGACGGGCTTACTTTGAACCTCAAGCCGTTCTTCTACGACAAAGTGGACGGCGGCAGCCCGAGACACAAGATGTGGAGCCGCCAAGAACCTGGAACTCCGATCGGACATGCATCCGGAGAGCCGTATCTTGAAATAATAGCTGCTCCGGCCGTGGTGTCCAACGACACGACCTTGACCATCTCGTGGAACAGGATGGCCACCTGGGAAGAAAAAGAAGTGTTCATCGACTTCTGCATCAAGCACGACGGCGACAGCGAATATCGTCCTGCCGTGCAGCAGGCACGCATAACCCTGCCGATACGGCTTACGGAGGGGAAAGAGCAGCATATCAATTTCGCTCCTCTCGCCGATGTCAAGAAAGGGGCCAAATCCATTCCTTTGGCCGCTTCCTCGGACAGCGGGCTGAAAGTCGGTTTCTATGCCGAGAGCGGCCCTGTACGCGTGGAGGGAGACAGGCTCGTGTTCGAGAAGATGCCGCCGAAGGCTAAATATCCTGTGGAAGTCTCAGTCGTGGCCTGGCAGTACGGACGTACCGGAGAGAACCCTGTCAAGACGGCTGAACCTGTAAGAAGAACATTCTTGATTTATGAATAGGACATTGATTATGGCCTGCCTCGCCTGCCTGTGCACCGGGGCAGCCGCACAACAGCTCAGTTCTCCCGACGGGAAGGTCGAGATAGGTTTTTCCCTGCTGCGTCAGGCCCCTTCAGGAGGCCCTATATACCCCGGAGACTCCCCTTTCTACGAGATCAGGTACGACGGAAAGCCATTCCTGCTCCCCTCCCACCTCGGCTTCGACCTCGGGGGAACAGCCGAACTGAAGCATTATCTTGCCGTGGAGGATGTCAAATACTCCGAACACCGCAGTGAATGGACTCCTGTATACGGAGAACAGTCCACTTACCCGGACAACTACAACGAGATGCGGGTCTCCCTCAAGGAGACTCTCTACCCGGGACAGCGCATGGACATAGTTTTCCGGGCCTACAATGAGGGGGCCGCCTTCCGCTACGAGATCCCTTCCCAGCCGGGGCTTGAGAAAATCGTGCTGACGGGCGAGAACACGGAATTCTCATTCCCCAAGTTTTCTTCAGTTTGGGAATCCCACGGACATGAGGGCAAATACTACAAGGTCTACCCGTCCGAAATCGCCCCGGGATGCGAACTTCCGCTCACATGCAAGACTGCGGACGGAATCTACGGAGCCATCATGGAAGCCGGCTGCAACCACTATCCCCGGGCTTATGTGGACGCAGCTTACGGACGCGCCAACATATTAAAGATCAGACTGCGCGGTGAGGCCAAGGGGGATGACGGGCTGACGAGCGGCTGGCGGGTCATCAGTCTGTCCGACAAACCCGGCGACCTGATGATCAACAATTACCTGACCTACAATCTCAGCGAGCCGTGCGCCATAGAAGACACGGAGTGGATAAAGCCCGGCACCGCCATGCGCGAGACCACAATCTCCACCCCGGAAGCCTACAAGATGATAGACTACTGCGAGTCCATGGGCATAGACTATATGATCTTCGACTGGGGATGGTATGGCAAGGCATTCTCCCAGGAATCCTATCCGGGCAAGGTGAACGTCACCAACCCGTCCACCGGAGAGCCACGCCCGGGCCACCCGGGACTCGACCTGCAGGCCATCATAAAGTACGGCCAGGAGCACAATGTCGGCATCTTCCTGTATGTCAACCATGAGGGCTGTGAGAGATATGCAGACGAGATTTTCCCTCTCTATGAGAAATGGGGAATCAAGGGCATCAAACCGGGTTTTGTCAACGTGGGCACGCAGGAGTGGCAGGAATGGACGGAGGAGCTCGTGGCAAAAGCGGCAAAATACCACCTTCTTGTGGACATCCACGACGCCTACCGCCCTGACGGGCTCAGCCGCAAGTGGCCTAACCTTCTCACCCAGGAGGGAATCCACGGCACGGAGCAGGAGCCGAACGCCGACCATTCCACTATGCTTCCGTACACCAGATACACCATCGGTGCCGGAGACTTCACCCCCGGATTCGCACGCAAGACTCTGCAGACGAGCTTCGCGCACCGGCTTGCGCTCGCCGTCATCTACTACAGCCCGGCCCAGTTCCTCTTCTGGAACGAGCGCCTGACTGAAGACCACTACCGTCCGGAGCTTGAGTTCTGGAAAGATCTCCCTACCGTATGGGATCAGACGGAGTTCCTCTGCGGAGAGATCGGAGAATCCGCCGTTGTGGCCCGTCGCAAAGGCGATGTCTGGTATGTCGGCGGCATCACCAACACCAACCCGAGAGCGCTCACTTTTGACTGCTCGTTTCTCGGAAAAGGCAAGTTCGAGGCCTGCATATATCAGGACGGGGAGGACGGAAGTGTGGAAATAAGCCGCAAGAAAGTCTCGTCGAAGTCCACCTTGGATTTCGATCTGATCCCTTCTGGAGGATTCACTATGAAAATCCGGAAGATCTGACGGGGCCGGCAGTCTGACTTTTCAGAGCCGCTAGCCGACCCACGGAATAATCTGACGGGGCTGGCAGCAGGCATCTGATCCACCAGTCTGCCATCCCGACAGCCCGTGGAACAATATGGCGGCGTGGAACATCGCCGTGCGCACGAAGCTGATACGGTGCGCACCAGACCCCTTGGTGCGCACGGCAAAAGTTCTCCGCCATTCCCGTGCGCACGAGAGCCCTTTCCACGCACGGTATTGACTTCGTGCGCACGGGACAGAGGGTAAGAGAGATAAAGCGCAGGAGGTAGTCGTATAGACAGACGGCAGGTGCTGCAGGGCACAGGGGGGGGGCTGGGGCTCGAAACAAAAGCCTCGCCACTGTCACCTTCGTCCATGCGAGGACACCAGCCATAGGTTGGGGTATTTATGGCTATTTTTACCCCTACCTTCTGGAGGCACCGCCAATGCACGGCGCTCTGCGGCATCCAGTCGGCAAAGGTTGGGGTGTTTTTCCCTCTTTTCTCCCCTACCTCAGACTAGCTTCAAGCACCTGCACCGCTCCGTACGCACCTAAGTCCTCTCCCGTGCGCACAGGATGTGACGGAAGGGCTCGGAATGTGACGAGAGGCACACGGGACAAGGTACTCGCTGGACGGAAGGTTTGCGCAGGAATCGGGAAACATTGAGTTTGCCGGGCAAAAATCAAGGCAGGCCGGAAGCCCGGCCTGCCTTAAGCAATCGTTAAGTAATCTTTAAAAAAGTTGCCGCTTACTGAAATCAGCAGTTTCAACAACTATTCCCAGCCTGGATTGTTGTGGAGTTCCTTGCCGTTTGACAGGGAGTTCAGCCAGGAGAGCGGGATAGGACGGAGGCTGAACTTGACGTTGGTCGCCGCGCTCAGGTCGGTCTTCATGATGCCGCCGTAGATATTGTTGACATCCCAGTTGTACTCGAGAACCCTCTCGGCGAGCTTGCCGGTACGGGTAAGGTCGTTCCAGCGGGACACCTCCCCGAAGAGTTCAAGAGCCCTTTCCTGAAGCACGTCATCGATGGTGACTGTCCCCTCATAAAGCTTGAGGCCAGGCTCCGGAGCATCGAAGGCAGCCCTTTCACGCACCTTGTTGATGTACCTGAGGGCCTTGTCGTTGTCTTCGAGATTGACAGCGGCCTCGGCGGCAATCAGGTAAGTCTCGGCCAGACGGGCGAGGTATATATCCCTGCTGCCATAGGAAACGGTTCCGGAAGCATTGAACTGGGTGTAGCAGTCTTTGAACTTCCATACCGGGTTCCAGGCCCTTGAAGAAGCATTGCCGCTCTGGTAGCCGGTGATGTAGTAATCATCGTTGCCGGCATTACGATAGGACTTCTCTGCAAGCGAGCCGGTCGGGTAGTTGTAGATATAACGGCCCTCGGTCTGCGCAGCGCTCTTCTCGGAAGCGGTGTAGAAGTGATTGTTGTCGAAGCTGACGCTTGACCCCTCTTTCTTGGAGAATGTCTTGCCGTCCTGCGGCACAGGGAAGAGGAGAACCGGGTCGCCCTCCGGCACGGTGCCGTTCTTGTTGGTGCTCTGGAAATAGTTCACACCATACTGGCGACCGTCGATCGAAGTGGCCGCATCCCCGTTGTACGGAGACATGAATGTCACCTCGGCCCTGTGGTCTTTCTTCCAGTCGAAGAGCAGATAGGCATACTTCGTAGGCATCACGGAAGCCCAGTCGTTGCAATAGATGGAAGAGAATGCTATGTCCTGCCATCCCTCACGGTAGACGAAGAGGTAGAACTCGCTCCAGATGTTAGTGTAAGCGCCAGGAGCATTGTTGAAGTTGAGGCAGAAGATGATTTCGTCATTGACCTCATTGCTCTGGCGATGTACCATTGCATAGTCGTCAAGAAGGGCGTGGCCGGACTTCTCTATCACCATCTCGGCATCATCAAGGGCGAGATCGAAGTCGCTCTTGCCTTTGCCATAAGACTGATAGCCACGTGTCAGGTACACCAGAGAGCGCAGATGCAGGGCGGCGGCCTTCGATACCCTTCCATGCTCGGAAGCAGGCTGTCTCATCGGAAGGTCTGAATCCAGAACATCCTGAAGATCAGAGAGTATCTGGTCGTAGAACTTCTCCGGCCCGTCAAGTTCCGCAGTGGTAGAAGGAGACATAGTCTCTTCGAGGATAAGAGGCCCCTGGCCGAAATTGCGCACGATCTCGAAAAGGAAAAGCGCACGCAGGTACTTCGCCTCAGCCACTCTCTTGGCAAGGAGCGACGCATCCATACCGTCACGCGGATCCGTCTCTTTGGTGATTACGGAAGAAGCACGGCCGATGGCAGCGTTTGCATTCTTGAGTGCGGCATACAGGGCATCCCAATAGGCGCTCACTGTCGCATTGTCGCTATAGTAGGTGACATACTGGTTGAGCTGGTTCGTGGAATTTCCGTTGTTCTGTGTCGAAATGTCCGTCCCGAGCTGGCTCAAAGAGTACCAGGTGGTTGTGTTGTATATGCTGGCGAGACTGTTGTAGGCACCGCGCACAAGGCTCTCATATCCGGCAGGCGTAGCGAAGTATGCCTCAGCCGACTGGTTGGAGATGTTTTCCTCATCAAGGAAAGACGAGCAGGATGACAAGGCGGAAGCCATGGCGACAAGCGCGCCGATAAGAATGTATTTTGTTTTCATCTCATTCTGAAATTAAAATCCGACATTGACTCCGAAGATGAGGTTGCAGGTCATGAAATCCGAAGAGTTGATCGATACTGTCATCTGCTCCGGATTGAAGCAGTACCTGTCACACCAGATATACGGATTCTGGACTGTCGCATACACGCGGAGGTTGCTGAGTTTCAGCTTGTCAAGTAGCTTCTTGTCAAAAGTATATCCGAGAGAAGCGTAGTTGAACTTCACGAAATCGGTCTTTGAGAGACGATGCGAAGATGTGGCCATATTCTCATTGTTGCCCCATGTGGCGCTGCGGTAATTGGCATAGATACCGGCATTGCTCGGCTGATGCCGCTCATTGGACGGATTCTCCGGTGTCCAGTAATTTCCTTTCAAGTTGTTGAAGTTCTGGGTATTGCCCTCAAGAGCGTAAGAAACATAGAACTGATTCCTCATCTTTGCCCCGCTCTGGAAAGACATCTGGAAAGAGAGGTCGAAATTCTTGTAGCGGAAGGTGTTGGTCATACCTCCGGTCCAGTCAGGAGTGCGCTTGCCGTTTATCACACGGTCAGCATCGGTGATCTTGCCGTCCTTGTTGAGATCGAGCGGCTTGTACTGTCCAGGGGTGCAGCCGTACTTGGCAGCTTCCTCGGCCTCGTCAAGCTGCCAGATACCAACGGTCATGAGACTGTAGTTGATATCGATAGGCTGGCCGATGATCCAGAGGTTCTTGTAGTCACCCTCCATGCCCTGGAGAGACTCGCCATAAGTGGAAAGGTCCTCCTTGAACTGGAGATCAACGATCTCGTTGCGGTTGTAGGCGAAGTTCAGCTGGGTCACCCAGGAGAAGTCGCTCGTGCGGATGTTCTCTGTATTGAGAAGAACTTCGACACCGGAGTTGCGTACCGAGCCCACATTTGCCTTGACGGACTTGTAGCCCGAGGTGGACGGGATGGTCTTGTTCATGATGAGGTCGGAGGTGAGACGGTTGTAATAGTCCACAGAACCAGAGATCCTGTCTTTCAGGAAGCCGAAGTCAACACCGACATTGATTTCGCTCGTACGCTCCCATCCAAGATCGAGATTGCGCAGGTTGTTAGGGACGTATGCCGTGCTGGTGGAATTTCCGAAAGTGTAGTACAGCACGCTGCTGATCGAGCCTTGGGTCTGGTACGGGGAGACGTTGTCGTTTCCGGTCTGACCGTAGCTCAGACGGAGCTTGAGATTGTTGACCCATGAGAGGTCTTTCATGAAATCCTCCTGCGTCACCCTCCATGCAAGGGCCACGGAAGGGAAGGCGCCCCACTTGTGTCCGGAAGCCAATTTGGATGAGCCATCGTAGCGGACGCTGGCAGAAAGATAATACTTGTCAGCATAGACGTAATTGGCCCTGAACATATAAGACATCAGGCTGTACTTCGAATAACCTGAAGTAGCGGAATTTTCCTTGGCACCGCCCTTGAGATTGTACCACAAAGAATTGTAGCTCAACCCGTTTCCAACGCCGCGAAGAGCCTCGTACTCGTTCTGTGCCATCGAGAAGATGCCGGACACGTCAAATCTGTGCACCCCGATCTCCTTGCGGTATGTGATCTGGTTGTCCCACACCCAGTCGGTGGTGGAGTTCTTGGCGTAGTTGCTGGTGGCATCATTGGTGCCCTTGTTGGCCTTGGTATAACGGCCCCTGTACTGCCCAATCTCGGCTATACGGATATTCGGGGAGAATGTGGTCTTGAGAGACATCCCCTCAAACGGGAGGATTTCCAGGAACGCATTTCCGAACATGTTGTAGGTCTTTGTCCTGTTGGTCTCGTTCTGCTGGGTGACAAGGGCATTGTACTGCCCGTTGGAGTATGCCCACTCTTCTTCACCGGTGATGAGGTTGGTCGGATGATAAGTCGGGCGGAGACGGACAGCATCCTGAAGAAGATCGGAATTGCCCGTGTTCCTCAATGAGTACGTCCCGTACATGTTCACGCCGAACTTGAGATAATCCACAGGCTTCACGTCGATGGCTGCCCTGACATTGTATCTGGAATATTCCTGAGGGTCAATCATTCCATCCTCGAAATAATAGCCGGTCGAGAGGGAGTATGTTGCCTTGTCGCTTCCGCCCGAGGCTGAAAGGGTGTGGTTCGTCATTGCAGCCGGGTGGGATATTGCGTCCACCCAGTCATAGTAGTTGTGGTCCTGGATGGCCTTGAGTTCGGACGCGGTGAAGATCTCGCTGTCCGGAGCGTACTCATAAGTCGTCTTGTTGCGTTTCGCCTCGCGGGCGATCTGCACATACTCGTCGCCGGACATCATCTCCGGCATGTTCGTATACTGGCGTACTCCGACATAGCCGCTGTAGTCGATCTTGACACCGCCGGCCTTGCCGCGCTTGGTGGTGACAAGCACTACACCGTTGGTGGCACGTGAACCGTATATGGCTGTGGATGAGGCATCTTTCAGAATATCGATGCGCTCGATGTCGTCAGGGTTGATGCTCGAAAGGGATGCGCCCTGCACACCGTCCACCACAACGAGCGGAGACGTGCTGCCGCTGATGGTGTTGAGGCCTCGGATGAGGATGTTGTATTCTCCGCCCGGTTTGCTGTTGGAGCGCTGGATCTGTACTCCCGGGAGGGTTCCCTGCATGGCGCCGACAGCATCGGCCATTCCTCCCTTGACAAGGGCGTCATTGGACACGGAACTTACTGAACCTGTAAGGTCTATCTTTTTCACGGAACCATACCCAACCACGACGGTCTCTTCGAGGAGGGTGGAGTCTTCGGTGAGCCTGACGGTCATGGCGTCCTTGAGTTTGGCATGCGCTTCCTGGTAGCCCAGGATGCTGACAATAATAGGAGTGCCCTCGGCTGCGCGGATGGTGAACTTGCCGTCAAGGTCGGTGGAGACTCCGTTGGACGTCCCCTCGACGATCACGGCCGCACCGGCCACGGGATTGCCTCCCGCGTCGACGACCTTGCCCGAGAGCGGACTCTGCGCAAACGCCTCCATGCACGGCAGCATCAGCGCCGCGGAAAGTATCGCGATCAGAGCTTTCTTGATTGAGATCTTCATACTCTTTGGTTTTTGAAGTGTTAATTTGATATGGTCTTGAGCCTCATCAAGGCTTCAATATAATAGTAATCGGCATAACTGATCGATGCATCGATCTCATACCCGTTCGGCTTGTGGCCGGTGGCATGGAGAAGGAAGGCTGAGCACTGGTCTCCTGCCCTGTACGGAGCTGCGGAGAGGGTCTTGAGCGTGCGCTTCGCCTCCTTAAGGTAGCGTTTCGCCTGATCTTTCGGGAGATAGCTCTGGAGTTCGAGGAGAGCGGAAGCCACGATGGCCGCCGCCGAGCAGTCCCTCGGCTGGTCCTTGAGCTGCTCCCCGGCCTCGAAGTCCCAATACGGGATCCCGTCCTCCGGCAGGCGTGCCAGATAGGTTTCAGTGGCATGCACGGCAGTGTCAAGGAAACGTTTGTCCTTGGTGAAACGGTAGGCCATGGTGAACCCGTACACGGCCCAGGCCTGCCCACGCGCCCACATTGTCTCATCCTTCCACCCCTGGTGCGTGTGGCCGGCGAGAAATTCTCCCGTGTCAGGATCGAAAACGGTCACGTGGTATGTGGACCAGTCCTCACGGAACTGGTATTTCATCGTCGTCTCGGCGTGGCGGAAAGCTATCTCGTACAGATCCGGGCGGTCGCAGTTCTGTGCCACCCAGAACAGGAGTTCGAGGTTGAGCATGTTGTCTATGATGGTGTTGTGCCTCCATCCCATCTTCTTGACCATGTTGGGCCATGAGAGGATGGATCCGACCTTGGGGTTGTAGAGCGTGGCGAGAGAGTCCGCGGCGCTCACCAGGGCATCGAGGTACTTCTTCTCGCCCGTGATGCGGTAGGCGCTGCCGATGCTCGGCATCACCATGAATCCCACATCGTGGCTGTGCGGCGTGCGGTATGCGACCGGCATGATGGCATCGGTGACCTTCAGCGCGTTGTCCCGGAACAGGGTGTCGCCCGTACCCTCGTAGAGGTACCAGAGCTCCCCGGGCCAGAACCCGCATGTCCAGCCGCCCGGACGCGTAAATTTCCAGGTGGACGAACCCGCGTCCACGGAATTCGGGATCATATCCGGAGATGAAACAACTTCCAATGTCCGGGCGGCCTGCTTCGCACAGTAATCTATCGCCGACTGCACAGGGGAAGAGCACCCCTGCGCGGCAGCGAACCAACCAATAATATTAACCAAAATCAGAATCCTTTTCATATTCTCTTTAACTATATTGCATCTTTACGGTCTGGCGGACATCGCGGCGGGCGCGGAAGATATGGTTCTCCACTGTCCGGCGGCTGATCTCAAGGCTGTCCGATATGTCCGGCACGGACCAGCCGCGATGGACATACAGCACGAACACCTCGGCCATCTTGGAAGGCATCTTCCTGATGCAGTCCGCCTCTATGCGCTCCAGCTCGTCCGCAGCCACCTGCTCGTCCGTCACACGGCTTGAACGCTGGGCATGCCCGGCAAAATACTCCTGCGCCTTGCGTATGCTGGCATGATGCCTGAGAAAATCGATGACCTGGTTGCGCGCGATCGTATACACCAGACGCGGGGCCTGCTCCCTGTCGATCTCAGTATCCGAAGTCAGCAGCCTGACGAAAGTGTCTTGTGCGAGATCCTCTGCATCCGCCTGACGACCATCGCCTATACGACGGAGAATGTAACGTCTAACGGCATCATACATCTCAGTGTAGATGTCGGAAACAAGCTTATCCCTGTATGTGAGGAGACAGTCCATCGTGCCATTAATCGTGTGGTGCAAAGATGGGGAGATGGAGCCGGACGGACGGCCACAATATCGCACAAAAAACGGGACATTCTGTAACATGCCCCGTCCACAGCGCCGTAGAACAGCGTTTTTTCAATAATGGCCTACTGCATGGCCATGACATCCTTTATGAAGCCAAGCAGGACAGCACTGTATTCCGGGTCATCCTCCGGGATGCCGAACGAAGCGGTGATGAAGTGCTCGTCACCGTCCACCACATAAGTCCTCAATTTCGAAGTGGCCGATTCGGCACGGGCAAACAGTTTCTCGAAGCACATGAACGGCACCTGTGAGTCTCCCCTGCTGTGCATCAGCAATGCCGGACGCCCGTCAAGATGCCCGATCGCCTCATAGGGTGTGGCACGGAAAGCGTTGACCCCGAACTTGGAGCTCGCAGCAAGAGCGGATGTGAGTTTCAACGGCTCCGCCAGAAACGGAGAAATGAACCTCCCGGCATGCCAGGAGATAAAATCCTGCAGGGACGAAAACGCAGACAGGGAAATCAGGGCATCTATATCCTCATTCTCCGCCGTGGCCCGTATTGCAACCGCAGCCCCCATGGAAAGCCCCATGACTATTACGGGCAAACCTGGATAACGGCTATTCACGTAATCCGTAACAGCCTTGACATCAGCAGTCTCCTGATAGGCAAGGCATATCCGCTCCCCGTCGCTAGCCCCATGTCCACGGACTTCCGTCAGAAGACTGACAAGTCCCAGCTCTCTGAAAGAGCGCACATGACCATAATACGCCGTGACAGACGGGTTCTCTATGCCTGTAAGGCAGATGATGACCCCATTCGGGGCCGACTCCGGAGCGATTTCAAGGGTCTGTATACGATAGCCGTCAGATGTCAGCAGAGACAGAGTATCTGGAGCCGGGAGACCGGCCTCAGCCGCATCATAGACACGGTGATACTCGACATGCTTTTCACATAACACATGCAGAATCACGACCGTGCCGAACGTGATGATAAACAGGTAGGCAGCAACCACCCCGACCAATGTCCATTTCATAACTTTCGATTTCATGGCCGCAAAGTTACTTAAGCATTCCCCCACGACAATGGAAGGAATATGGACAATATCAGAATGTAATCACCTATCTATAAATATATTACGACATACGCCCATGGACAAGCCTCTCCATAGGCACCCTGCTCCTTCCAAGGGACAAGCCCCTCCTCGTCCCGCAGGCAGTGGTATCTTTCGCATTCTCCACCCCTACCCCTGCAAGCGCCAAGCCCGGACGCGCTCTAGAGCCAGCAACCCGGCCCTGTGCCATGTAGCGACAAATATCCCCGGTGACGGCTAACACACTGACTATCAACGCAATAAACGATAAGCCTCCTCCGATTTCGGTATAGGCAAACAAGCTTTATCATTGATAGTCAAATTGTTACCCGCCACCTGCCAAAGCAAGAAAACACTCTCCTTCCGCGCAGATCTGATACGTCAAGAGCAGGCAAGCGACTCCAGACAGGCGCAGGCGCAAGGTCGGGGTAAAAAGTGCGAAATACACCCCAACCTTACGCAAATCCTATTTTCATCTTGAGAATCTCGGCATAACATTATAAATAAAAATTGAGATTTTCGGCAATTCTACTGAAAATAATTTCGGGACACCGAAAATTAATACTACTTTTATCACACAAAACAAAAATGATATGAGTGAAAGAATATTCAAACGCAAACTTTACGACACAATGCTGAAATGGAAAACCGAGAGAAACGGCTCCACCGCCTTGCTTATCAAGGGCGCACGGCGCGTCGGAAAATCCACACTTGCGGAAGAATTCGCCAAAAATGAATACGAAAGCTACATCCTCATAGACTTCGTCGAATGTAAGCCTGAAGTCAAAGACCTATTCAGCGACATATCAGATCTGAACAAACTCTTCTTCCGTCTGCAATTTCTATATGATGTCCAGCTGAAAGAAAGGAAATCCGTCATCATCTTCGACGAAGTCCAGAACTGCCCGCTCGCAAGACAGGCCATCAAGAAGCTCGTAAAAGACGGCAGGTACGACTACATCGAGACAGGAAGCCTCCTGAGCATAAAGAAAAACACAAAAGGCATAAGGATTCCAAGCGAAGAGACAAGGTTCACGCTCTACCCGATGGACTTCGAGGAATTCTATTGGGCAAGAGGAAACGAAATCACGATCCCTATGCTACGCAATGCTTGGGAAAACAAAACGCCTTTAGGAGATGCAGTCAATCGTAAGATAATGGATGACCTCCGGCTATATATGCTCGTCGGAGGGATGCCTCAGGCCGTGGACACCTATCTCGAAACGAACAATCTGAGTATGGTCGATGCCGTGAAAAGAGAAATCATCGAACTCTACGCTGACGACTTCCGCAAGATTGACACCTCCGGCAAAGCCACCAGCCTGTTCTACGCGATTCCGGCACAGCTCACCGGCAATGCTTCCAGATACCAGGTCAGCAGTGTCGTGGAAGACGGCAAAGTCGATCGGCTCAGCGAAACGCTTCAGGATATGGAAGACTCGATGGTCGTTCTCATCTCCCGTCACGCCAACGACCCTTCCGTAGGGCTTTCACTGCACAGGGACATCGAGCAGTTCAAGATGTATGTGGCTGACACTGGGCTGATGATTACTATGGCCTTCTGGGACAAGTCCGTGACCGAAAACGAGATATATCAGAAACTCCTCACAGACAAACTTCCCGTCAATCTCGGCTATGTCTATGAGAATCTCGTGGCCCAGATGCTTAAAGCAAGCGGCAACGAACTGTTCTACCACACCTGGCCCACAGAGAACCGCAAGCACAACTACGAAATAGATTTCCTCCTTACACGCGGCACGAAATTATGCCCAATCGAGGTGAAAAGCTCCGGCTACAACACCCACAAATCGCTGGACGCATTCTGCGAAAAGTTCTCATCAAGAATCGGCTACCGCTACCTGCTCTACACCAAAGATTTGCGAAAAGACGGACAGACCACCTGCGTGCCGGTCTATATGACTGAACTGATTTAATGTAGAGAACTGAATATATAAAAAACCGGACTCATCACCAGCACTTATGTCTAGGAGCCCAGCACCCCGACCCCGGTGGCACTGTCCGATGACGGCGCTGTCCGGGTTGCGCTTCTCGGTGGTACTCCCCTGTGGCACTCCCGATGACACTCCTGGCGGATGCAAGTCATAACCTTTCACCAAGAAAAATGAAAGGACGGGATGCGCTGGCGGGGACGGGGGCAACGACGCCGGACAGGAACAAGGGAAAGTTTTTCGGAGGGATGCTGGGGCAAGCTAGGGGTGAAAAGCGCGAAAAACGCCCCAACTTTCAGGGCATCGGCAAGAGGAAAGTTGGGAGATGCAGCACCGCCGGCGCACTCGGGTGTCTCAGCTTCTGTCGGCTTTCCAGCCGTCGATGGTGCGGGACTCGGAGGAGAAGTTGATGCCGAGCTTTATTATTTCCTTGCCGCTTGAGAGGAACGGCTTGTCGTAGCCCTTCGCCTCTATCTGTTTCAGTGCTTCTTCCGGCGAGAGGTCGCGCTTCAACTCGATGATATATACATATTTATCGGTATCGAAGACTATGTCAATCCGCCCGTTGGAGGTGCGGTACTCCGTCTTGACGTACAGCCCCATCATCTTGAGCATCACAGACATGGTGTTCTGGAAATACAGTTCAAGGTCGCCCTGGAGCTCATAGCTGTTGTCCGAGAGGAACGAGGTGAAGCGGTCCATGAAGCCCTGCACATCGCCGCGCTCGATGTCGCGGACAAACTGGTACACCGAGAATTCCCCCTGGATCAGGGCAGGAGCATACAACTGGCTCAGTGAGTTCAGAAAACCGGCCTTGACCTCCTCGTTGGGGTAATCGAGATTGTAAGTTTTGAAGCGTTCATCGTAGCCCGCAATGGTCAGGTAGCCGGTCTGGTACATCAGAGTTATCGGGGCCGGGGCCATGTAGTTCGCTCCCGTCAGGGTCTCTACCGGAACATCATCTTTGGAGATGTTGTCCAGATTACATTTGATCTGCTTGAGATAGCGGACAAGGAAAGTCGGGGTGCCGGTCTCGAACCAGTACATGCGGAATCTGTTAGCTTTGAATGTGTTGAGCAGGCTGAACGGATTATAGATACCTGCAGCGCCTTCGCTGAAATGATAACCGTCGTACATCGTCTTGAGCTTGGCGTAGCATTCCTCCCGGCTCATCCGGCAGGCTTCGGCCAGCTCCGTCACGCTCCCGTCGAAATACTCTTTCAGCTCCGCCTCCGACACGCCGCAGATGTCCGAAAAAACAAGATCCATCGAGATGTCGTTGAGATTGTTGAGCCCGCTGAAGATGCTCATCTTCCCGAGCTTGGTGACTCCCGTGAGGAAGGCGAAACGGATGAACTCATCCTTTCCCTTGATGACGCTGTAGAAGCCCTGAAGCTCGCGGCGGAACGCATCCATTAGAACTTGGTCGTCGATGTTGTCCACTATCGGCTTGTCGTACTCATCGATGAGGATCACCACCTTGCGCCCAGTCTTGCGGTACGCCGCGTCGATGACGGCCTTGAATCTGGCTGCCGGCTCAGTGAATTCATCGTCCTTTCCGTACGTCCTTTCCCATCCCGACAGGTGAAAGGACAGATTCTCCCGCAAATCATCCACCGAAGTATACCTGCTCCCAGTCAGATCCAAATGCAGCACCGGATACTCGAGCCACTCTTTCTCCAGACCCTCCATCGCCAGTCCCTTGAAAAGATCCTTACGACCACGGAAATATGCCTCCATTGTCGAGACAAGAAGGCTCTTCCCGAAACGCCGCGGCCGGCTCAGGAAATAGTACTTGCCTGTCGATGTGAGGCTGTAGATCAACGAAGTCTTGTCCACATAGACATATCCGCCATTGCGAATCTCAGAAAAACTCTGTATTCCGATAGGGTACAACATAATTCACAAATATAATCTTTCGCCAAGAGAAATGAAAGAGTAAGGGGAGAGATTGCACAAGCGCGGATTCCGTGACCATGTCCCTGTGACGGCGGCCCGCCCCCAGTGGCACTGCCCGATGACGGCGCCGTCCGGGTTGCGCCGGCGGGGACGGGGGCAACGACGCCGGACAGGAACAAGGGAAAGCTTTTCGGAGGGATGCTGGGGCAAGGTTGGGGTAAAAAGTGCGAAATACACCCCAACCTTCAGGGCATCGGCAAGAGGAAAGTTGGGAGATGCAGCTCTGCCGGCGCACTCGAGTGTCTCAGCTTCTGTCGGCTTTCCAGCCGTCGATGGTGCGGGTCTGAGATGAGAAGTTGATGCCGAGCTTTATTATTTCCTTGCCGCTTGAGAGGAACGGCTTGTCGTAGCCCTTCGCCTCTATCTGTTTCAGTGCTTCTTCCGGCGAGAGGTCGCGCTTCAGTTCGATGATGTAGACGTATTTGTCGGTGTCGAAGACTATGTCTATCCGCCCGTTGGAGGTGCGGTATTCGGTCTTGACGTACAGCCCCATCATCTTGAGCATCACCGACATCGTGTTCTGAAAATAAAGTTCAAGATCGCCCTGTATCTCATAGCTGTTGTCCGAGAGGAACGAGGTGAACCGGTCCATGAAGCCCTGCACATCGCCGCGCTCCACATCTTCGACAAAGTTGTAGACTGAAAATTCTCCTTGAATCAGGGCTGGGGCGTAGAGTTGACTTAGGGAGTTCAGAAACCCGGCCTTGACTTCCTCGTTTGGATAGTCAAGGGTGTAGGCGTTGAAGCGTTCGTTGTAGCTCGTGATGGTCAGGTAGCCGGTCTGGTACATCAGAGTTATCGGGGCCGGGGCCACGTAGTTCGCTCCTGTCAGTGTCTCCACGGAGACTTTGTCTTTGGAAATGTTGTCCAGATTACACTTGATCTGCTTCAGGTAACGGACAAGGAAAGTCGGGGTGCCGGTCTCGAACCAGTACATGCGGAATTCATTTGCCTTGAATGTATTAAGAAGACTGAACGGATTGTATACCCCCGCCGCTCTATAGTGGAAATGATAGCCGTCATACATCGTCTTGAGCTTGGCGTAGCACTCCTCCCGGCTCATCCGGCAGGCTTCGGCCAGCTCTGTCACGCTCCCGTCGAAATACTCTTTCAGCTCCGCCTCCGACACGCCGCAGATGTCCGAAAAAACAAGATCCATCGAGATGTCGTTGAGATTGTTGAGCCCGCTGAAGATGCTCATCTTCCCGAGTTTGGTGACCCCCGTGAGGAATGCGAAGCGGATGAACTCGTCCTTTCCCTTGATGACGCTGTAGAAACCCTGAAGCTCGCGGCGGAACGCATCCATTAGAACTTGGTCGTCGATATTGTCCACTATCGGCTTGTCGTATTCGTCGATGAGGATCACCACCTTGCGCCCAGTCTTGCGGTATGCCGCGTCGATGACATGCTCAAAACGTACACTCGCCACTTTTTCGGAAGTCCGGATTCCGTAGATTTCTTCCTGGGCGGACAAGAAAGAGTTGAGTTTCGAATGAAGCTCCTCCACTTTGGAGTAAGCGGCTCCAGTCAGATCCAAATGCAGCACCGGATACTCGAGCCACTCTTTCTCCAGACCCTCCATCGCCAGTCCCTTGAAAAGATCCTTACGACCACGGAAATATGCCTCCATTGTCGAGACAAGAAGGCTCTTCCCGAAACGCCGCGGCCGGCTCAGGAAATAGTACTTGCCTGTCGATGTGAGGCTGTAGATCAACGAAGTCTTGTCCACATAGACATATCCGCCATTGCGAATCTCAGAAAAACTCTGTATTCCGATAGGGTACAACATAATTCACAAATATAATCTTTCGCCAAGAGAAATGAAAGAGTAAGGGGAGAGATTGCACAAGCGCGGATTCCGTGACCATGTCCAGGCGACGGCACTTCAGGTGACGACCCAGTGGCGAATAACTGTCTGACTATCAAGCAAAAGAGAACTTTGCCTCCCCGCAAATCAGCATAGGCAAATGAGCTTTATCGCTGACAATCAGCTCGTTATCCGCCACCGGCAGATGCAAGTCATAACCTTTCACCAAGAAAAAATGAAAGGACGGGATGCGCCGGCGGGGACGGGAGCAGCGGTGCCAGTCTTCGCATCAGGCCAAGGCAGGCGCGCATCAGGGAAAGGAGGCGGTAGATCGACATGGTCTTGTCCACGTAGAATATCCACTCCACCATGCAAGGCCTCCAACTGATGACTTATCCAGGCAATGCATCATCCTCCAGATTCTGTAGACCACTTCCAGTGAATCTGTCAAAATCCGACCGGAACAATCTGTCCTGAATGACACGGTACTTCTCAAACTCCGATTCCGCAAAACTTTTCGCAAACTCAGCAGTCACAGTTCCGGCGTTATCCAAAATTCTGTCGCCGCCAGCTTCTATAATGATGTCTATCCTCTTTGCCCAGTCCTCCATTGTCATCGGGATATGACGGTCAGCCATACGTTCCGCCATGTCCAGGACCGAATTCACGAGTTTGCCCATATCCTCCAATTCCAATCCATTCAAATAATTTTTGGCGATGCTCACATCTGATTTGACAATTTTCCCATCTGGAGCGTTCTCCCACGTGATCAACCCCATGTGCTCTTTATCAGAATCAGCTCGCTCCACTATCAATTCAGCAGCAGTATGACCATGAACGGCATAGTGAATCTTATTCTGGACTTTCTTGTAGAAACGTCTGGTGGTCGGAGCATCACGGTTGTAATCTATGGACGTAGCATATATATCCGTGAGCTTTTGGTAAAAGCGTCGTTCGCTCATCCGGATTTCCCTGATTTCAGCAAGCAGGTGTCCGAAATAGTCTTCTCCTATAAAGCTGCCGTTCTCCATCCTCTTCTTGTCCACCACATAGCCTCTTATGGCAAACTGCCTCAACACGCTCGTACACCACTGCCTGAACTGCGTCGCACGGATTGAGTTGACGCGATAACCGACAGAGATGACAGCATCCAGATTATAAAACTTTGTCATATAAGACTTCCCGTCAGCCGCAGTTGCCGAGATTTTCTCGGTAACTGAACTTTCGTCAAGTTCGCCGCTTTTGAATATGTTCTTAAGATGAAGACCGATGTTGTCGGAAGTGCAGTCAAAAAGCATAGACATAGCTTTCTGTGTCGCCCAAATGCTTTCATCCTTATACAACACCTGAATTCCGTCCTCCTTTCCCTCCGCGATGAAGGTAAGGAATTCCACCGTACTGTTTCTAATAATCCTATTCATTCTCTCTGCAACAATCAGGAACTCTCATTCGCACATTGTTGCAAATATAACCTTTCACCAAGAAAAATGAAAGGACGGGATGCGCCGGCGGGGACGGGGGCAACGACGCCGGACAGGAACAAGGGAAAGTTTTTCGGAGGGATGCTGAGGCAAGCTAGGGGTGAAAAGCGCGAAAAATACCCCAACCTGCGGAGAGGGAATGCCACAGGACGTTGTGTGCAGGCTGACCCAGTGAAAGGTAGGGGTGAAAACAGCCGAAAATACCCCAACCTTACGCAAATCCTAATAGAAAGAACGTGTTGAGATCACACAAGCGCAGACGGGACAGGAGGTGGCAGGGGCGAGGCTTTTGTGTTGAGCCCCTGCCACCTCCTGACCAGCGCGCGCCGTAGATGCCAACCTGTCTGCATCGGCTTCACCGTCAACCCGATGGCATGGTTGGCGGCATGCTCGTTCTTCCCGAAGAAGCCGACGAGCGGGGCTGTCAGCACTAGTGCGTCTTGCCGCCGCAGGTCACAGACTTGAACGTATAGCCGAGGAATTTATGTTTCAGATGGTCTGAACAATTCTTATAAGCCTGCTCACCAGCAGTCCAGACATCTTTCTCCTCGACCTGGCTGAAGGACATCTGATTCTGTTCGCCTGACAAAACCAGATCAGTATACACCGAAGTTTCTACTCCTTCAAAAACACCCCCCCCCGAAGGTTTCAGGATCCCCATACACTTTTGTAAGAGGAGTGCCGAAGACAACTTTCTCAAGCCGACTGCAAGCTGCAAAAGCAGATTCACATATTTCTGTCACATCCGGAAGGGTCACAGATTTCAGTTGTTTGCAATTCTTAAATCCTTGAAAGGCTATCTTCTTACATCCTATCAGCGTAAGATTGACACTGCCAGGATCAAGTCCATCCAATCCACCTAAAATGCCATCCGCCTCTTCCTTACCAAGATCATACGGCAGCATGAGCCTGATGTCTTTATTGCCCCTTTTCACTTCCGCCTCAATAGCCTCCATAATCTTCGTGGAATCACCACTCATCCCCTCCATCGAGACGACAGTCGCATCCAGAACGTAGCTCTTGCCACCCTCGGAAGCCTTTCCAAAAGTATAGCTGGCCAAAACAGCATTGCCATACGCCACGGACACGGTCGAATTTTTGACAAAACTGCCATAAAGGTAGGCATTGCCCTTGGCATCAGAATGCAGGGTGTACGTAGTCGAAACCTGTGACGCAGGGCCAGCCGGGGTAAAGTATTGAACCGAGACAGCGACATCCACGTTCGGAAGGGTCGCGATACGCAAACGGGAATAGTCGCGCTTCGCATTGGAAAAAGAGACAGTTATCGCCTCGCCATTGGGGGTGATTTGGGCAATTCCCTCAATGAATTCATCCGTCCCAGCAACCTTGTCTTCTTTCAAAACTAATTTGCCGGCTTCCCATTTGTAATTAGGGGCATAATATACATGAGGAAAGGTTGGATATTCGTCTTCTTTATAAGACAGCTCTCCACTTGCCAATTCCCAGTTACTGCCATTATATGTAAAAGCAGCATACTTAGTCCCTAAAGTATTACTAGTCATCTCAAGAAGCAGCTCATCCCCCTCGGCCCACTCCGTCTTGCCGCGATCATCAGTGCCCACGGCGCGGGTCTCTGAACCTCCGAATGCGGGAAAATCCCCCACCACAAAACGTATCTCATCGCCGCCAATGACGGCAGGCTCATCCAAACCACGTGTGCAGGAAGCCGCCGCAAGTGCGGCAAACGCCAACAATATCATCTTACGCATCTTCATTTATTCCAATTATTTAAGTTCCTCCTCCGTTGTCCAGCCATCAGGAAAGTCATCGACTTTGATCTGGGTAAGCTCCACCTTGTTCTTCCCTACCTTGAGACTGTAGGTATAACATGTACCTCCCTCAAAGTCAGTTGACAACTTTAATTTTGACACATATTTCTTTTTTCCAACAGAGAAAGACAAAAACTCGCTGTCAACATTAATCTTCCCCGGCACTATTATCGCCGAAAATTTGTTTTCACCCTCGTGTACATAAGCTTTCACCTCGACAACACCGCTGCTGCCAGTCACCCCGATCACTTTACCATCCGTACCACTCGAGAACTTATCGTATGGGCTCTTCACCACAGGATTCTCGAGAGTCGTCCCCTCGGCAAAGTCAGCAGTGCCGATCTCATACGTCACGGTGACCATAGCCAGGCGGTGCGCAGCCTGTATTTGAACATAATTGGATGGATCACCTTCATACTTTCCATCAATAAAATCCGCACCCTTCAGCCCACCCAGCGTATTTTGCTCCAGAGGCAGAGTCCATCTTCCATTCTCATATGGATAATCAGAAGGATACGAGACATGGATAGTATGTTCCCCGTTATCTTGCCATACGAAGTTCTTGTGATGCGACCAACTCACCATACCATTCTCGGAAACCGTAGCCGTGAGTACACTTTCGGTTGTCTTCCCTCCGCCCGTGACTTTGGCCTTTATCTTGTCCCCGTCTTCCCACGTGTTGGCCTGCTCATCCAAAGTGTTGACACGGGTCTGCGCACCTCCGACACTGAAAGTGGCGTTAATCGCCTGCCCGACCAGCGGCGAGGTGATGTCCTCCTTCTGAGAGCAGGCGGAGAACGCAATGGCAGCAAGAGCCAAACCTATATAATAATTCTTCATACTCAATTCTTTTCTTCTACTTCGAGAGGATCATCACTATTTCCCTTTGCCCACCCCACAATGCTGATATCCTCCAACACAATCTTGTGCTTCCCGACCTGAGCAGACATCGAGTAGGCGTTGCCCCCGTAATATTTGTCAGACTCTCCGTCCTTTTCAAACGGGAAATCTGCAGAAAGTTTAAGATGATAGTCCCTGCCATTGGCGAGGATCACCGTCAGCATCTTCCCGTCTTTCTTCTGCCCAGTGGAAGGGTAGAATATCGCCTCATAGCTATTGCCATCTGTCTTATGCATCTTGATGTCCAAAGACTTCGAAGCAGGATGACTCAAGAGGCCTCTCTGGTCATAGTCCAGAGAACAATAGACACTGGCCATCGTCCCGTTGAGCCAGACCTCCTTGATTTCAGGATTCGTATTCCCGAACTCGTTGCCAAAAGTCAGATTTACAGTCAGTTTGAGCAGGGCATGCTTCAACTCGATGTCGAGCTTGCCGCCCGTAAGGTCCTTTGGCGTCACCTTATCCGAATACCAAAGAAAATCAGCACCGTCAAGTCCTGCAGACTGGTCCGAAGGGATGCTCCAATAGACAGAACGGCTAATACTATTAAAACCTTCTTGAGAATATGGCGCAAAAGCATAGACCTCGGCCTCAGCTTCCGCATTCTTCCAGAGCACCGGGGTGTCGGAGTTCCACTTGCCGGACTCGTCTTTCGTCCAGAGGGAATTATCCCTGTTGTACTTGTCATTCGCCCCATAGAACAGGCCGAGACCGAGGTCTGAACCATTGAACTCAGTGCTCCCCTCCGCCCTTGTCACAAGCTCCGCCACAGCGGGAGAAATCCTCACCACCCCGTCCGCAGGATAGCCGGACACAGGAGTGTCAGACTTCGAGCAGGAAACAAGAGCTACGGTGACAACGACCGCAATTGAATATATTATGTTCTTCATCATCAATCGAATGTTGTAATTTTCAAACCAGAATCATCCGCACCTTCGGCTTTCGCTCCGTAAACCGGAAGGCCACCTACCTTGGAACTATAATACTTACAAGAAGACGCTGTCACTTCGGCACCCAACATGCCGATGAACGCACCGGCATTAAGGGTTCCATTGGCAGGAGTACTAGCTTCTATGCTTCCCAAAAAGTTTCCACTTATCGAGGCATTGTCCACATAACCGAAGTAGCCCCCAAGGTTGACTACACCTTCATAAATATCCAGACCATCCGGCAAGGAGACCTTTCCTAACACATTAACACCCGTGATGGAAACAGTGGCAGCAGAAGAAGAACGGCCACACCAGCCCACAAGACCTCCGACATAATACTTTTCTTTATAGCCTGAGGTTGATGCGCACTCCGCATATAGACTCACATCAGCATAGCAATAGAGAGGAGCATCATATTGAGTCCTCTTTATCGCTCCACCCTCCTCCATGTCTCCGACAAAGCCTCCAGCCATATAGGTGCCCTTTACCTCTCCTCGCACCGTGCAATCACTAATAATGGCGGATTCAGAGAGTCCGGCAATGCCACCACTCGCTGAGTAAGAGCCACTTTCCGCTATGCAGGAGACCTCTGCTGTGCAATCGCTGATACTACCATTCTGAATCCAACCGACAATTCCGCCCACATAACAGTCCCCGGCAACGGTCCCTTCAACCGAAGACCCGGAAATTAAACCGCCACCGCACCATCCAGCCACTATTCCCGCGCCGCCAGTATCCCCGTCACCTATAACTTTTGATATGACCGAAGCATTGCGGATGTTAAGGTTCTTGATCACAGCCGTCCCAGAAGCCACGCCGAATAGGCCCACATACTGTCCTTTCGAAACATTGAGATTCAGGATCGTTTTGCCATTGCCATCGAATATCCCTGCAAACGGATAGCTGCCATTACATCCTATCGGAGCCCACTCATGACCCATAAGGTCAATGTTGCCAGTCAATTGGAAGTATGTAGACGCATAAGAATTGCCCTTGACGACTTCCTGCGCCAGATAGGCCAGCTGCGCGCCAGTGGCGATCTGATATGGGTCTTCCGAGGTACCGGAGCCCCCGGCGTAAGCCGTGGCTATTTCTGTCCCGTCCCATTCGCTGTACTCAGCGGCATCGGTGTAGAAATCTCCAGCGCTGCTCTTGTCGTTCCACGGAGCCACTTTGATGGTCCCCATCTGAACCTTGTTCTTCCCGACCTGGGCAGACATCGAGTAGGCGTTGCCGCCGAGGTAATTGCCGTCAGACGACTTTTCAATCTTCAAATCCTCCGCAAGCGTAAGAGTGTATTCCCGCCCGTCAGCGAGGATCACAGTCAGCATCTTCTCTCCAGCCTTCTGTCCTGTGGAAGGGTAGAAAATCGCCTCGTAGCGATTGTCCGCAGCCTTGTGCATCTTGATGTCCATGGGCAGCTGAGTAGTAGGAATTGCGAATTGCCCTCTGTTCTCATACTTATAATAGACAGAAACCTTCTGCATCGTCCCGTTGAGCCAGACCT
>ERZ808242.289-NODE-289-length-38088-cov-8.904741_pt1 | contig 38088 bp, 34 predicted proteins | sample MGYA00521244_ERZ808242 | MGnify/ENA primary metagenome ERZ808242 (study PRJEB31516, sample SAMN03275573) | gut metagenome | biome: mammalia-associated habitat; material: feces | host: Papio cynocephalus | place: Kenya | collected 2012-07-27 ... | reverse complement strand
TAGCGGATGTAGTAGTAGCGAGTAAGGCTACTATGGCTAGTGCTGCTATTACTGGCTTAGTAGTTAGCGTGGCAATAATTCGATGTAATTTCATTTTTTGATCCACTCCCTCTTTTACACGCTTGCCTTCCACAAAGTAGTAGATTACTATCATACCACGAAAAGTGCTTACGGTCAAAATTAACGACGGTGGTGTAATGGCAATTACCTCACCCAGCGTAAATGCCTCGCCTTCTCCGTAAAGGAGAGGGAATGAAATTAATCAAAAGCCTCCCCTTTGGTAAAGGGAGGTGCTGAGCGTAGCGAAGCGGAGGGATTTGCCGCTCTAATGGACAATATACCCAGCGTGGCTAAACACCACTGCTTGCCCGCCTTTATCCAAAGGCGGGTTTGATTGCGGTAGCTAGATTTAGTAACCCATACCACCGGCTGGGGCGGCAGCGGCCTTGTCCTCAGGGATGTCGACTATTAGGGCGCCCATGGTCATGGCGGTGGCGGCGATACTCACGGCATTCTGAATGGCTTCGTGGGTAACGCGAGCTGGATCGACTACGCCGGCCTTCTTTAGGTCAACTAGTTTGCCATCGTAGTTCATGATGTTGACGCCTTGACCGTCCTTGGCGGCCTGAACTTGGGCTAACAGGGCCTCGCTGTTTAGACCAGCATTGGCAGTAATCTGGCGGAACGGCATTAATAGTGCGTTCTTTAGAATCTCGGCACCAGCATCGGTCTCGCTGATCTTGGCGGATAGGTTAACCAAGGTTACACCACCACCAGGTACAATACCGCCTGCCAGTGCGGCCTTAACAGCAGCAACGGCGTCATCAACGCGATACTTCTTCTCGTCAATCTCGGTTTCGGTGGCACCACCAACCTTGATTACGGCAACCTTACCACTTAGGGCAGCGGCACGCTTTTGCAATTGCTCGCGGTCGTAATCGCTCGGCGCAGTTTCTTCCTGGGCGTTAATCTGTAGGATACGATCATGAATCTGATCCTTATTGCCGGCGCCCTCGATAATAGTAGTGTTGTCTTTAGTGGTAATTACCTTGCGAGCAGAACCAACAACTTCTAGACCGACATTATCAAAGGTCATGCCCTGGTCGGCCGAGATCACGGTCGCACCAGTCAGGATGGCAATGTCGTTTAGGACTTCCTTGCGGCGATCGCCAAAGGATGGCGCCTTGATGGCTAGGGTGTTTAGTACACCCTTCAACTTATTTAGGATTAGCACGCCTAGCGCTTCACCATCCACGTCCTCGGCAATTAGGACAATATCTTTTTTACCTGCGGTAGCTAGCTTTTCTAGTAGTGGCAGGAATTCCTGGGCGCTACTAATTTTCTTGTCAGTAATAATGATAGCTGGCTTGTCGTAAGCGGCCTCCATGCGGGTGGCATCGGTGGCCATGTATGGGCTGATGTAGCCACGGTCAAAGGTAAAGCCCTCGACAATCTCGGACTCCATGTTCATGCCCTGGCCTGCCTCGACGCTGACCACGCCGTCGCGACCAATCTTACTCATCACGTCGGCGATTAGTTTACCAATCTCGGTATCGCCGGCGGAAATGCTAGCGACCTCGGCCACGAGGTCGTTCTTGCCGTTTACTGGCTCGGCGATTTTGTCTAGCTCAGCTAGGATTTCCTGGCCAGCCTTCTCTACACCCTTGCGTAGTTCCATGGGGTTGTGGCCGGCGGCGATTAGGCGGTTAGCCTCGCGCAGGATTTCGTAGGTCAGGACGGTTACGGTAGTAGTGCCATCACCGGCAACCTTGTTCATCTTCTTAGCGGCGGACTTAATTAACTCGGCCCCTACTTTCTCGCCCAAGTTCTCGTCGGTTTCTGGTAGATCAACTGCTTCGGCTACGGTTACACCGTCGTGAGTAACGGTTGGCGCACCATAGCTTTTGTTAACAACTACATTGCGACCCTTTGGACCCATGGTGGTACGGACGGCGTCGGCCAAAGTCTTAGCACCAGTTAGCACCTTGTCGCGGGCCTCGTCTGCGTAAAATACTTTCTTTGCCATTGATTCTCCCCTTTCTAGGCGGCTAGCTTAGCTAGCACATCCTCTTCTTTAACGATGAAATATTTCTGCCCATCAACCTTCACGTCGGTAGTGCTGTATTCGCGAACCACGATGCGGTCACCTGTCTTGATTTCTTTACAGTCCTTACCAGTGGCTAGTACCTTGGCAATCTGTGACTTCTCTTTGGCGTTATCCGGTAGATATAGGCCAGCGGCAGTCTTGGCGGCAGCCTCTTCGCGTTCGGCGACGATGCGGTCACCTAGCGGTATTAGTGGAACATTACTCATTGATATCCTCCTTAATTACGATTATAGTGTAGCGCAAAAAATTGGCACTTGCAACCCGCGAGTGCCAATTTTATTCAGTTAAGTTCTAGCTTGGCGGAAAGAGAGGGATTCGAACCCTCGGTGGATTGCTCCACACCGGTTTTCAAGACCGGCTCCTTAAACCACTCGGTCACCTTTCCATGGCTAATTATAGCATATTTTTATTTTATCTGATATTATATATATTAGCCTGGAGGAGTACCCAAGTGGCTGAAGGGGACGGTTTGCTAAATCGTTAGGTCGGCGCGAGCTGGCGCGGGAGTTCGAATCTCCCCTCCTCCGCCAGGATATTATACGAACAGCATCGCAGTTATAGCGGTGCTGTTTTTTAGTTTATGGCTAAAATGGGTGAGTTAAGCGCCAACTCAGATGTGGAGCGTCAATAGCTGACTGGGTGGCAATACCAATGTTCTGGCCGTTGACGGATAAATTGCCTGCTACGGATTGAGCAGCTAAGCTGTCCTCTCTCTTGTCTGTCAGGCTAAGCTTGAAGGTTGGCGGTTGATCCACGAAATACGGTATGGTGGCGCTACGGTTAACGACTAGTCGACTGCTGCCGCCCCACTTACTACTAATTAGCCCTACTACTTTGCCGCGATTCAGGCGGTAAACTCCAATATCCGCCGGTATAGACTGCAATAAGCCAGTGGCTGTTTGGAATGCTGCGTCATAGCTAGGCTGGCTAAGAGAGGCGACGGCAGTAGTAATTTCCTCACCATTGATATTCATCTTGCTGGCTAATATTACACCCCGCCCAGCTTCTTCGTTGTAGCCCGTCTTGCCGGCAAAAACGCCGTACTGGCCCAGTAAGCGATTGGTTGATTTGATGTGTCCCGCTATCGGGAAATCAGTTTCGGTGGTTGATAGAATCTTGGCTAATGCTTTGTTCTGAGTAGCTAGCAGCATAATCCTACATAGATCGGTTGGAGTGGAGGTAGTATTGGGCTCGAAACCGCTAGCGTCGCTACCAATGGTAGTGTGGTTCAGCTGGTGTTCTTTGAGCCATTTGGTTGCAGCTGTGCGATAATTCTCGTGCGATCCAAATGCCCAGGTAGCCAATGAATCAGCCAGGTTGTTAGCGCTCCGCATCATAATTCCCTCGATCATCTGGCGTTCGGTTAACTGTTCGCCTGCTACTACTTGAATGCGGCTACCACCCTCGCGTACGGCTTTCTGATAATTAGCGATGTCCTGTGCTCCTAGTGTAATTAGGGGCCCCGATTCGTCATTTTTTAGGGGGTATTTATCTAGGACCACTTGAACGGTTATGGTTTTAGCAATACTGGCTGTGGCAACGGGCTGTGTGTCAGACGAGGCTTGTCCAACGTTGCGACACTGCGGCTGGTCGGTGGTTGAGTCGATGTAACCGATGGCACTACGGGCAATGTTAAGCTTAGTAGACGACAACTCTTTGGGCGAGATGCTAGTAGTAATCGCTACTTTAGGTTGATCAAGCTTTACGGGACGTATTAGAGTGTACGAAATATAGTCTGCTAATACTAGCAAGGCTGACAATGATATCGCCCACCACTTTTTCATTGATTTTATTATATACTATTTTTATGGAAGAGAGTATATTTACTAAGATTATTCGGGGTGACATTCCCTGCTATAAAGTATATGAGGATGATAAGACTTTTGCGTTTCTGGATATCAATCCACTGAGCGATGGCCACGTTCTAGTAACTACTAAGCATCAAGTGAACAAATTCTATGACCTGTCAGATGAAGACTATACGGCACTATTTGCCACAGTCAAAAAGGTAGCCAAGCGGATTGAGCAGGTTCTAGGTGTGCGCGCTGGTATCGTAATTGAGGGACTAGAAGTACCGCATGCTCACGTACATGTAGTGCCGATGTATGACGGTGAAGTACTGAGGCTGCATCATGGTTATCCGGTCGATAAGTCACCGGAAAACATGCAAAAGCTGGCGGATGAATTGAAATTTTAGCTAAATTAAATCTAGCCGCCTTTAGTTCCGATACGAAAAATTCAGAGGATACGGCTGGCTGCCTTCCGCCTCTCCTGTGCTACAGGGAGGCGAGTCCTCTGAATTTTTGTATCTCCACCGGCGGCAAGAAATAAACCTACCTTTCGCAAAGTGAGAGTCGGTGGCTCGACGAATGAAGTGAAGTTGCAGGTGTTACTATATTCATATGATCAAAATTATTGCGATTGGCAAGAAACATGACAAGGAGTTAGCCGACGCTATTGGGCGCTATCAGCAGCGCTTGCGCCCACCCTTTGAGGCGCAGTGGCTGCTACTACCCTACTCTGCTCATGATGGCAATCGGGCACGCGATGAAGAGTCGGCGGCCATCATGAAGCACCTATCGAACAACGAAAAAGTTATTCTATTAGACGAACGCGGAAGCCAAATGACCAGCCCGCAGTTCTCGGCGGAGCTACAAAAAGGTTCAGTAACCATTATTATCGGTGGCGCATACGGTGTAAACGATGAATTGCGTCGTAGGTCTGACGTTATGCTATCGCTATCTAAAATGGTGATGCCCCATCAGATTGTACGCTTAGTGTTGATTGAACAAATTTATCGCGCACAGGCAATCGCCAACCACCATCCATACCACCATGAATAATTGACAAAACATCAAGCTTGTGCTAATATAGCACTATTATGAAAAATAAAACAGAAAGTCAAGTCAAAAAATCTTCCTGTATTATTGACGATCGGAAACATAATATTCTAAACGGCAAGCGCAAACCACATCTAGTGCGCTTAGTCTTTGCAATAGCTGGCTTAGGTGTGGCACTAACGGCCACGCACGGCGCCTTTTACCCTACCGACGATACTCTATCGGCCAGTGAATTCAGCGCCAAGGTACATTCGGACTTGCATACCCATATGGATTCAGGCGTTCCGTCAGATAGTATCGTGGCAGATGCACGCTCGCTACGCATGCTAAAAGGCATTATGCGCTCTACTAGTTAGTAATTTATTAAGCACTGGTGCTGTATCAACGCCAAGTTTACACCAGACACCTAAGCCTAAGCGAACGAGCTTAATCGTTACTCTGGTGATTGTAGGCATTTTACTGCTGACTGGTATTGGTTTTCTAATTTGGTATTTCGCCTATTACAACAGTAACGGTGTTGTACTGCGTGACGCATTTAACAACATTGCAACCCGCGCAGCTGATAATATTGAATTTAGCGGCTCAGCTACAACTGATAGCAACAGCAACAAAATTAGCGTCAATGGTTCATCGAAATATGACGAGGACAAGGCTTATATAACGGTTGACGGCGAAGTAGAAGGTCAATCAAGCGGTACTAGCGTCTCTCTAAAGGCAGGCTTGGACCTAGCTGCAAAGGCCGATGGTAGTGAACTCTACTTCCGTATTCGCACTCCCGACACTATTGACCAGATGATAGCTTCTTCCGATCAGACTGGTACGGCTAAGACCTTGCTCACACAAGCAACGGATAAGTGGCTGTCATTTAAGAATAGCGACATCAATGATATGATGAAGGATATGGGTGCTGATACCTCGGAGTACAGCAAGATGACCGATGCCCTTAATGATTATCAGAAGTGTATAGCTGATAATAGTAAAAAGCTGCGTGACGACAAAGCAGTGCGCGCTGACCTATTGAAGGCCATACAGGATACTAAGGCCTTCAAGATTGAGCGTTCTAGCGATTCGGACGGTCAAAAATTTGAAATAACCGTTGACTCTAGTAAGATTAAAACACTGGCCGATAATATAAAGAAATCACAGTACGTAAAGGTGGTAACTGATTGCGCTACCAAGTTTGCAAAGGCCTCTGGTCAGGATATTAGTAGTAGTGAGCTAAGTGATTCAACTGACGAATTAGTGGATTCGTTAAAGAGCTTTGTGAAGGAAGCTAAACCAAAACTAACCTTCTGGGCGACTACTTGGGGTCATCAACCAGTAAAGGCGGCTTTCTCGCTGTCGGGCAATTCGGGCGGTAGTACAATTAGCGTCGACTTTACTGCTAAGAGTAAGGGCGGTAAGCCTTCAATCGAGTTGTCAAGCAATGCTACTCCAGTGACTGATGTGCTCCAGCAGTTTATGACAACCTATTATATGCAGACTTTGCAACAACAACAGCTACAGGAACAGCTACAGGAGTAAGCATCGTCATGTCCTCTAGTATCCGACGATGAAACTGGCTTGACCCGCTGGGAAATATAACGCCAGTGATTGTATATACTAGATGTGCTTAGCTATGAGTATATTGTTAGCCTCCATGTGGAGGCTAATTTTGTAGTCAGTGAACCCCGATCATTCTTCGGTGCTAGCAAGAACAGCCCTATTGCAGGGCTGCTCTATCGCGATTACTACGCTTACTGTCTTTAGCTAATCGAGTTAATAGTGTCAGCTAGATGTGTGGCCTGGCGCTTCTTTTCGGCTAGGCTCTGCTTAGTTTCGGCAACTAGCTTAGCTGGCGCTTTCTCGACGTAACCCTTGTTGGCGAGTCGTCGTTCTAGGTTAGCAATCTCGTTCTTAGTCTGCTCTAATTGGCTAGCTAGGTGATGCTTGTAATCGGCAATCTGCTGATCGGTTAGCTCTAGCCAGGACTCTGAATTCTTACAGACGACACGCAATCCATGCGGCGTACTGTCATGGCGGACTTTATTTAGCTTGGCTAGTGATTTTACTAGATCGCCCTGCTCTGCTAATAATTCGTCTGTATTATAGATCAAATTGTACTTACCGTTTGGCAGTTGTGCGGTAATATTGCGAATCGCAGTCACTAATTCGGCGACTTTATCGAATTCAGCAGCTTTTCGTACGGAAAAGTCTAATTTCTTGGGCCATTTTTGGCGAATTAGCAAGGTGTTGTCATTGCGAAGCGTGGTCCAGATGGTTTCGGTTACGAATGGCGCAAATGGATGGGCTAGCCGCAATGAAATATTCAGCACGTGGCGCATAAAGGCGGGATTGCTACCAGTTTTACTGGCCTCAACGTACCAGTCGGCTAGTTCGTCCCAGATCACGTGATAAATAGTCTCGACAGCCTCGGCGAAGCGGTAATTCTTGATATGACTATCTAGGGTCGTGCGTGCCTGCTCCAGTCGACTGTAAATCCAGTGGTCGGCGATAGTTTCCGGCTTGGCGCGATCGGCCTCGCTATCGGTTACCCCGGCCTCGTCAGCTTTAGCCTCGATAAAGCGAGCAATGTTCCATAGCTTGTTGCAGAAGTTGCGCCCGGCCACCACGGAGGCTTCTGAGAAAGCCTGAGCCTGTCCAGCGCTACGGTTCATGACGATACCGATGCGGAGGGCGTCACTACCATACTTGGCAATAATATCCATCGGATTAACGACATTGCCCTTACTCTTGCTCATTTTCTGGCCATGTCCATCTAGGATTAGGCCGTGCAGGAAGACGTCCTTGAATGGCACCTTTCCTGTTACGTATAAGCCTAGCATGATCATGCGGCTGACCCAGGCACGCAGAATATCTACGCCAGTTTCCATTACTGAGTTGGGATAGAAGCGACTCAATCGACCGCCAGTGGTGTAATCAGTGGTAACAAATGGCCACTGACCACTGCTGAACCAGGTGTCAAAGGTGTCCTCGTCACGAACGTACGATTTACCATTGACTTCAATCTCGGTTTGGTCAACGCGAGTATCAAAAATCCAGTCGTCGGGATCGTTGGCCGCGTGGAAGGCGGGGATTGGAATGCCCCACGGGATTTGGCGGCTGATGTTCCAATCGCGTAGCTCGTCGTAATAACGCGCTAGCTCCCTACCCTTCTGCTCTGGCACAAAGTGAATCTCGCCGGCTTCGACCGCCTGCTTGGCGCGTTGGGCCAGCGGTTGTACTTTGATGAACCACTGTTTCATCAGTAGTGGCTGAATAGTGGTGCCGCACTTATAGCAATGTGGCACATCATGAGTGAAATCTTCGATTTTAGTCAGTGCCCCGCACTTTTTTAGATCCTCGACCACGGCGTCGCGAGCATCATCGGCGGTCATGCCGCGATACTTCTCGGGTGCGTTATCAGTAATCTTGCCATCGGTGCCGATAATTTGAATCATTGGTAGGTTGTGACGCTGGCCGATCTCGAAGTCTAACGGGTCGTGTGCTGGTGTAATTTTTACGGCACCAGTCCCAAAACCTAGCTCGACGCCCTCGTCGGCAACCACTGGAATCTCGCGTCCTACCAGAGGTACAATGACCTTCTCGCCTACCAAATTCTTGTATTTGGGGTCATCCGGGTGTACAGCAATTGCGGTATCACCGAGCATGGTTTCGGGTCGAGTAGTAGCTACCTCGATACTCCCCTTCCCGTCTGGTGTTTTGTAAACGATGTGCCAGAGGTGAGATTTCTCAGACTTGAATTCAACCTCAATATCGGCAAACGAAGTTTGATGCTTTGGACAGTAGTTTACAATGCGATTACCTCGGTAAATTAAGCCGTCATCCCATAGCTTTTTGAACGTTGCATAAATCGTGTCGATTACCTTCTTATCCAAGGTAAACACAGTTGAGAACCAGTCGCAGCTAGCGCCCAGTGCCCTGACTTGTAGCTCCATATTGCCGCGATTTTTCTCAACAAAATCCCAGGTCTGACGATAGAGCTCTTCACGACTAAAGTCGAAGCGAGATTTCCCTTGCTTATTTAAGGCGCGCTCAAATACCACCCAGGTTTCAAAGCCAGCGTGATCTGCCCCTGGAATCCAGATAGTATCTCTACCCTGCATGCGGTAATAGCGGATTAAGATATCTTCAATTGGCAGCATGTAAGCGTGCCCAACGTGCAGATTGCCATTAGCATTCGGAGGTGGCATGACTATAGAATAGGGGTCGCCTTCTCCAGTTGGCGCAAATGCTCCGCTGGTCTCCCACATTGCGTAAATGGGCGTTTCGTAATCGTTAGGATTGTACGTTTTTGGTAAATTCATGAATTAAAACCTTTGCTGTGTTATCTATTGTGAACGTGAAATGAGGCCACTTTAACAATCTCGAAATGTCTCTCGAGCCCACCTCAACCTAGTTGTCGGAAAGTTAACGTTCGCATCCAATTACCACATATGAAATGTGAAATATTGTGCGATGTTAAACGTCTGCACCACTTTGTTTTGACCTCATTTTTGTGTTGCAACTATTATACCATAAAAGAGTAGGGTGAGGTAGACTTAGGCTCGCCGGTGGAGATACAAAAAATTAGAGGACTCATCCCTTTGTAGTACAGGCGAGGCGGGCGACAGCTAGCTGCATTATCTGAATTAAATATGTTGGAACTACAGGTGGCTAAAACACTTTAGTTATCGGTTGGTAATTTTTAGTAACAGTCGATATATCTGGTAGCGCAGAGGATGTAGGGGCTTCTCCCAGGTACCTAGCCGCTCAATCCGTTGGCCACCAAAGGATAATTTGAACTGCGTAAAGCCTTTCCAGTGTTGATAACGCGGATTCTCAGAGTCGTGCTGCGGAGCGATGCCGTACCAGTCAAACCAGTGACAACCTTGCTGATGGGCGTACTTCAAAGCGAATAATCCTAAACCAGTAGCAGGGGAGTACTTGCGATACTCAGTGCGGTTGGCAGCGTGGGCGTAACTCATGGTTGTGCCGTCGGTATAGAAGATGATGCTAGCGATTTTAGTGCCACCTAGCTCGGCGAACATTAGACCAGCCGCTTTTTTAGGAAACAGGAAGGCGGCGAGCTGCTGAAAATACAGATCATCGTGCGGGCGCATGCCAGTGCGCTTGGCTACCTCGTGAATCATCTCGATAAAGTATTTAATATCGGTGGGTTTATAGCTGACGGAGTAGGTGATGCCGGCCTTGTCGCACTTTCTTGCGTAGCGGCGGGCGGTTTGTGACAGCTCGGCCATTAGCTTGTCCTCATCCACTGATACGTCGTTAACTACGGTGGCGGGCGGTTGTACCTCGCGGTGACTATGGCGATAGCCCAGTTTCTTTAAATTTGCCTCAGTAATGGTGGGGCAGGTGGGCTCAATGCGAATAAAATCTAGCTTCTTCTGTTTGGCGATTTTAACTAGGTCGTCAGTAGCGTCCTTTAGGCTATTGGCGTCCTTAATTACTGGACCAAATGGACAATATAGTCGATTGCTCATCTGACCATGCTCAATAATACCTAGGTATGAATAATCCGGCGTTGTCTCATGTACAACGCTATTCTTAATCGACTTCTGAAAATCACCCCAAATAGAGCTCTGTAGAAAACTCTTTTCCTCACTAAACATAATTCTATTCTAGCACAGCCGTAAATCGAACCTATCGTCACGGCCGCGCCGTTGGGTGGTTTATGCTAAAATAAAGCTATGATAACAGATAGAAATATCGACATCTTTATTGGTGACAGCACGGTGGATGGTTATAAATTTCCCGAATATACTGACAACCACGATTATGTAAACATTCAGAAATTGCCGACCTGGGCAAAGTTGTTTTGTGCGGCTGATCACGCCATCCAAGCTAATCATGCTCGGGCTAGTGCCGGATGGCTAGCGAATTATAATTATGCTAAGCAATACGATGATGCTATGGCTATGCATGACCATGCGCGGATTCGGCGAATTATCTTCTCAGGTGTTGCGAACGATTTCTGGAACAAATTTGCGCCCGAACAAGTGGTTATGGCAATGACCAGACTATTAAAAAGGGCAAAGGTCGAAAATCCGGATGCGCAGATTATCTGGGTGACCCAGGTCATGCCACCTTCACCGCGCAACCTAAAGGAGCTAGCTGGTCTGAGCTTCGCCTCTAAACTACTAATTAAAACCGTGCAGGATTTGGGCGTAGAGGCGGCTGATGCGACAGGTTGGTTATCTGATACCACTGACACTTGGGTGGAGGATGAGCTGCATCCCAATAAGAGGGGACACCAGCTAGCGGCTACTAAAATGGTAGAATTCATTAACTCTACTAATCTTCCTGTGCTACAATAATCGTAGAATAATTAATCCTAATAGGAGAATACTATGATAATTAAGCCATCAACTGCTATTCGCAACAATTATAACGAGATTTCCGACCTCGCCCGCGAGACTGGCGAGCCAATTTACCTAACTAAAAATGGAGAGGGGGACTTGGTGGTCTGCAACATTGATGTCTTTACGCGTCAACAAGAGGCGGCGCAGCGCGAGCTCGAGCACAAGAAGGCGTGGCTAAAGGATGAGATCCTACGCGGTCGAGCCTGGTGCGAGGCTGGACATCCGAATCTGACGATGGACGAATTTAAGAAACGCTTTGATAAGCACGTTGACATGCTAGAGCGCAGCCAAAAGAAAAATAATAATCAGCCGACAGAGGCTTAGAAATGGATAAATTTAGGGTGGAAATTACGAATCTAGCTGCTGAAATGATGGAGACACATGCGGACTATCTAGCTGATTTTAATGATGGCTCGCCACAAAAATTCAAGGAAGCGTTTTATGCAGCTGTAGATGGCTTAGTAACGCTTCCGCGTCGATACTCGCGGGTTTACGCTGATGATGAGACCATGGGTGAGCTGCGTAAGGCTTGGTTCTATCATAATCGCTGCGCCGCGATCTTTCGTATCGATGACAACAAGGTTGTCGTTGAGTATGTAATCGATGACAAACAGGAAAACGCCTGGCTGTTTGATCTATAGATTTAGATAATAGATGCTAGCTTAGCTGCTTTTGCGTCAACGAAGTAACTTGTATAATCTGCACTAAAATAATAAGCCGACTCATAAAGAGTCGGCTGTGGGAGACTATGATACGATCCTTGGTTATTAGTATTCAGTGTTGACAGTTAGAGTGGGTGGCGCTGGATATATACCACTCTCGCGTACAGCTTTGACTTGCAATGCATAAACATTGTCTCCGCACCAGAAGTTTCGCTTTCCGTAAGTCGGCATGGCATCTTTCTCTTCCCATACGACGTTTCCGGTGCGTCCAAGCATGCGGACATCAACTCTAGTTACACTTCCGCCATACGTGTATAGACATGCCCAGCGATTGTGCACTCTGCTTCCTATGACAGTCTGATATGAGCCGTGGACTACATGTGTGTAGTTGGGAGCTCCACTGCACTGGGGTGCTGCATACGTTGAAGCATCATCAGATGCATAGGCTGTATTTTTGTACGGCAAAAAATGTTAGTGTTGATATAACGGCAAATACGGCTAATACGGCTAATAGCTTTCGCCTAATCGAAGTGTACATAAAATCTCCTTTAAGTACTTGGGTTCCCCACGTGGTACAGTGTAACATTTAACCAGTATTCTTGTCTATGGCGGTTTTGGTAGCTAGGATACGTATGATATAATCTAGCATTATGAATAAGGTAAAAAATCGATCAATCGCAAGGTGCTGATTTATAGGGCATTAGGAGTGCTAATATCGATACTGTTTATTTTTACAGGAGCTACGATTATTTTGCAGCGCAACTCAGATCAAAGCAGAATGAGTAAGTCTTGCGATAGAACCAACGACACTAGGTACTGTCAATTAATGAACAATTATAATATGACAGAGTCCTACTCTAGTGCTACACTTGCGTCGTATATAATGTTTTCAACGGCTATAGTTTGCCTTCTTATTTCTTTGAAGCCAACATTTCAGAACTCTGATAAGTAGTTCTGTTTGATCTATAAATTCCACGCGGTCTTGGTCATGCTGATAGATGGGATGACGTCGAGGCGGCGAGGATCGGTCGGTGGTAGAATCTGGGTCTTATAATATCCGAGTGTGGCAATCATAGCGCCGTTATCGGTGCATAATGCGGGTGAAGGGAAGTTGATCGGAATCGGTAACTTCTCTTTTAATTGGCGGCGCAATTCCTGATTAGCAGCCACGCCGCCGGCAATAACTACCGACTTCGGCTGGTATTCACGAGTAGCTTTAACTAACTTTTCAACCAAGGTCTCTGCAGCGGTGTATTGGAAGCTGGCGGCAAAGTCGGCGACCTGTTGTTTGGTTAACTTAGCAGCTAGTTCGTGTGACGGAAAAGTGTGATCCACGCCGACCGCATCCTGAACGGCACGGAGTACGGCGGTCTTCAGTCCACTAAAGCTAAAGTCATACTTACTGTGCATGTGGGCCTTGGGCAGGTGATACTTGTGCGGATCGCCCGATAGTGCTGCCTGGGCAATTGACGGGCCACCGGGGTAGGGCAAACCAATAATTTTTGCCACCTTGTCAAAAGCTTCGCCTACCGCATCGTCGGCGGTTTGACCGAGTAGCTCGTAATCGCCGTGGTTACGGAATAGTACAATCTGCGAGTGTCCGCCACTGACAATTAGGGCGAGGAAGGGGAACTCGGGTGGGGTGTCCATTAGAAAGTTAGCGTAGACGTGTCCCTCTACGTGATGGACGGGGTAGAAAGGCTTGTGTTTAATTAGCGCCAAGGTGCGAGCTGATAGTGAACCGATTAGTAGTGATCCAATCAACCCCGGCATCATGGTGGCGGCGATGGCGTCAACCTCGTCCCATCCGCCAGCGTCCTGCACGGCCTTATCGATTACTGGTAGTACAACTTCGAGGTGTGAGCGAGCGGCGACCTCTGGCACTACTCCGCCATAGGCCTTGTGAATATCAATCTGAGTATTTACTACGTTACTGATTATTTCACGCCCGTCGCGCACCACGGCGGCCGCGGTCTCGTCGCACGAGCTCTCGATACCTAACACATTCATTGTCTATATTTTAGCACAGGGGCGGCGGGGTGGTATAATTAGAATCATGAAACTGACTCCAACAGATATCCGCAACTCGGTGATGGTGCCGGTGCATGCGGTGCGGGCCTTTATGAAGGCCAATAAATACGATTATCCCGCCAGCTCAATGACGGTGATTGGTGTAACAGGTACGAATGGCAAGACCACTACTTGTTTTATGATTTACAACATGCTATTGAAGGCGGGCTATAAGGTCGGCCTGATGTCAACCGTAGCTAACGCTATTGGCGACCAGATGACGGCGCAGTCAGCGCATATGACCACAGCTGATGCTGGTACGATGAACAAGCGCTTAGCCAAGATGCGTGACGCGGGTGTGCAATATTTGGTGATTGAGGTGTCTAGCCATGCGCTGGCGCAACACCGGGTCTTCGGCATCCCGTTTGATATCGTGGTTGAGACTAATGTGACGGAAGAGCATTTGGACTACCATCGTACTTTCAAACGCTACCGCGAGGCTAAGATGAAATTATTCAAGCTGTGCGCTAATAACGCCAAGCGAGGCGGTCGTGGAGTGGGTATTGCTAACGCTGACGATCCGTCGGTAGGTTACTTTGTACGCGAAGTACCAACGCCAATCACCTATGGTATTAACGCCGGTCAGATGCGGGCGCGTCAGGTTAAACTGACCGCCAAGGGCGTGGAGTACTATCTGAAACACGATAAAACTACCTATCACATCAAGACGCAGATTCCGGGCGAGTTTAATGTATATAATTCGCTCGCGGCGGCCAGTGTGGGGATTCAACTGGGACTAGATAAGCAGCAAATCGAGGACGGTATTTATTCGCTAGCTAGCGTCGAGGGGCGCATGAACCGGATTGACGAGGGACAAGACTTTGACGTCATTATTGACTTTGCCCACACGCCGGACGCCTACGAGAAATTATTGCCAGGTTTAACTAAACTAGCTAAGGGCAAGGTGATTACTTTGTTTGGTGGTGCAGGCGAGCGCGATCAGGAAAAGCTGCCGCTAATGGGCAAGATTGCCGCCGAGAATTCGGATATCGTGATTTTGACCGAAGATGATCCACGTGGCAACGTTCGTGCACAGAGCGAGAAATTGGCTAAGGGAGCTCGCAAAGCCGGCAAAAAGGACAATAAAGACCTATTATTTATCGACGACCGTGTAGCTGCAATTGAAAAAGCAATGGAGTTAGCTAACAAGGGCGATATGGTAGTACTAATGGGCAAGGGTCACGAAAAGACTATTGCTAGAGCTAATGCTGATGAGCCATGGAACGAAGCACTGGTGGCGCGCTATGCCATTCTGAAGGTGTTAGACAAAGCTGATACCGACGAGGCTAAGTCTCTCCACGATGAACTGGTCGAGAAGAAGATTATTAAGAAATAGTGGTATAATTACCTACAAGAATAAAACAAAAAGGAAGATTTAAACATGAAAAAATTAATGGCGTTTGATATTGACGACACGCTAAATGTCGCTAAGACTCCCATGACTGATGAAATGGGTCTAATATTTGCGCATCTGCTGGACTATTACGCGGTGTGTGTAATTTCGGGTCAAAAATTTGAACAGTTTTTAAGGCAGATTATTGAACCGATGCATGAGCACGCGACAGTTGAGCGACTGCGCAATTTACACTTAATGGTGGCGCAGGGGACCCAGTACTACACTTGGTCGGGTCTAGAGAACAATGAGCCGCTGAACCCTAAAAATTGGCGTCAAGTCTATTCCTATCCGCTGACATCTGAGCAGGTGCAAAAAATTGATAGTTCAGTAGAGCAGGCGGCGAAGGAACTGGGCTACTGGTGTGAGCATCCGGCAGGCGAGGTAAATGAAGACCGGATTTCCCAGGTGACTTTTAGTGCACTGGGCCAGGCAGCCACGCCAGAGGATAAATACAAGTGGGATCCGGATCATCATAAGCGCGAGGCGATCGTGAAACGAGCACGCGAGCTAGCGCCCGAATTTGATTACGAAATTGGTGGCACTACCAGCATTAACATCTTTCTGCCAGGCATGAATAAAACTTTTGGTATGCAACAACTGATGGACCATCTGAATCTGAAGAAATCAGATATTCTCTATTTTGGCGACATGACCCAGCCGGGTGGCAACGATTATCCAGTGATGCAAATGGGTATTGATACGCTAACCGTTACTAAGTGGCAGGATACGGTTTACGCCTTGAAGGGCATTATTGCGGTAAGCAAGAGCTAATGTGATAAAATAATTCTGTACGGAGGGGTGTCCGAGTGGTTGAAGGAGCGCGCCTGGAAAGTGCGTATAGCGGGCAACCGTTATCTGGGGTTCGAATCCCCATCCCTCCGCCAGATTAACGTCGGGGTGTAGCGCAGTTGGTAGCGCGTACGGCTGGGGGCCGTGAGGTCGCAAGTTCGAGTCTTGTCATCCCGACCAGAGATATTATTTAATTAACTAGAGTCCCCACCTATAAAGGTGGGGCAAGCAGTGGCAACAGCCACGCTGGGGTGGTTTTATTCGCTTCTCTTAAAATCAAATTTCACCTCACCCGGCGTAGACGCCTGCCCTCCCCGTCAAGGGGAGGGAATAAAATTATTCTATGCCATATAGCGTCGCCTTGTACTGTTCACTGCCAGTGACCGGGTCTCGGACGGTGATAGTGCGGACGGCTTTCCACTCCGACGTATTTAGCTTAGTGGGCGCATAAATTGTGTCGGTATTAGTGGTACCGGTGACCCAAATCTGGTGATGTTCTTTGGCGAACCGATTCATATCCTTTATGGCGCGGTTGAACTGATTATCGCGTAACATGGCAAGTGACCCAGTGGGGTCGTTTTTAACGCTATCCCACAGGAAATAGGTTGGATGCTCCTTGCTGTCGTAGAAGCTGGCTTCGTAAAAGCCGTAGGGGCTATTAGAAATTATCGGGGTATTGCTATGGTCGGTGGCTTGAATCTGCTGAATTACTTCGCCAGTTAAAACACTACTGCCGTTGAATTTGTTGTAATTGCCCTGGTGGTAGACCTGGTATATACCGTAGCTGAAGCAGGCGATAATTAGAACTAGGGTGGCGGGAGCTATCCACCAACTATGTTTATCGGATTTGTAGTTGGTAATCAGTACGGCAATTAGTACCGCCGTAAAGATAGCGGCAGATAAGACATATCGATCAACGAAAGATGAGGTTAGAGGTGGCAGCGATAGTAACATCAGGAAAATTACTGGTGCTATTGCCATAGTTAGAACCAGGTAAAAGCTCCGTCGCTCGGCACGATCGTAGCGGATTTGGTGTAGGTAGCGATAAACTAATACGCCAACTAAGATGATTGCAGTAAAGAACAGTACCGGTAGCCAACCGCTCGCCTGATTGCCTTGTAAGTAGAAGAATAACTCGGACAGGTAGTCGCTAGGTGTACTCGGGGTGACAGCGGGAATCCAGAAGCCACTACTAACCGTACGGAACTGCGATATTACGGTTGGTACCCAGGGCAGGTATAGTCCGACCGCCACCACATGGGCAATAACCCACTCCTTACTGAAATAATTTTTAGCAAGCTTCTGGCCTTTTAGATCTTGAATTCGTAGGTAAATCAGGCGATAGACCCAGTGGCTCAACCAAATCACGGCGGTGAAGTAGTGCGTTAGCATGCCTAGGTAAACTAGCACGCCATAAATAGCATAATCGCGTAATTTATGTGACCTTAGACCGTGCCACAACATTAAAGTGGCGGCTAGAACGATAGTGGTGACAACGGTGTACATGCGCGCTTCAATGCCAAACCGTACAAATAATGGAGAAATAGCCACCAAAAATACCGATAAAGCAGCGGTTTTGCGATTAAATAACTTTTTTATTAGGAAAAATAGCAGAATTAGGGTAATTACGCCAAAGAAAACCGACATAGAGCGAAAAGCAATCGCCGATGTGCCGAATAAGCTAGTCCAGCCCTTTAGCAACCAATAATACAGTGGCGGGTGAACGTCCAAGGCGGTGTAGTGGGTGATCTCGGATAAATTATATTTGGTGATGTAGGCGCTAAAGGCCTCGTCAAACCAGATGGAGCTGGCGGTTAAGCGGGTCAGGGTAAGGGCGAGAAATCCGCCGATCGCAACCGCCAGTGCCGTTAGGCTACCCCATTTCGAATTAAAGAATTTGGCTGCACTTTTCATATGTTAATTATAGCAAAAGAGAAAGTCAGCTAGTGCACTTCTGCTACGAAGGACTCGCCTCCCTGTAGCACAGGAGAGGCGGGAGGCAGTCAGCCGTATCCTGAGGAGCGGAATGCGCTAGCTGGCATGAACTCTGATCTTGCTCATGTTTAATCATAGTGCTACAATATCCATGATTGATTAAGAAACAAAAAGGAGGGAACTGAAAAATATGTACTACGCAAGTGGTAATTACGACGCCTTTGTGCGACCAAAGAAGCCAGAGGGTGTCGATAATAAACATGCTTATATTATAGGTACTGGTCTAGCAGCCTTGGCCGCGGCAGTAGTACTGGTGCGTGACGCGCAGATGCCGGGCAAGAACATTCACATTTTTGAGAAGGATGAACTACCAGGCGGTGCTTGTGACGGTCGGGAAATTCAAGGCATTGGTTATGTCATGCGTGGTGGTCGCGAGCTAGATAACCACTATGAGGTGCTATATGATATCCTTCATTCCATTCCGTCACTAGAACGCAAGAACGCCAGCGTGCTGGATGAGTTATATTGGCTGAACCGCGAAGATCCCAACTTCACCATGTGTCGCGCCACTGAAGAGCAGGGCAAGCCGGCTGTTGATGGTAAATTTGGCCTGAGTGATAAGGCGGCTATGGAAATCATGGCACTCTTCTTTACGCCAAATGAAAAGCTGTACAACAAGCGCATTGATGAAGTCTTTGACGATGAGGTCTTTAAATCCAACTTCTGGCTATACTGGCGTACCATGTTCGCCTTTGAGAACTGGCACTCTGCGCTCGAGATGAAGCTGTATATTAAAAGGTTTATTCACCATGTATCGGGTCTACCGGACTTTACAGCACTACGCTTTAGCCGTTATAACCAGTACGAATCATTCATTCTGCCGATGGTCAAATACCTAGAGAAGGCGGGTGTACAGTTCCACTACAACACCAAGGTTAACGACGTCAAGATTGAAGTTGGCGGTCAGCGTGTAGCTAAGCGTCCACGCTCGAGTGTTGGTGAGGATACTATTTTGCGTATTCAACAAGAGCAGTTCCCGCGTAATCCGTATAGCACGGACATCAAGAAGGTAGCTAAAGCCATTGTCATCGCCGATGCAGGTGGCGAGCATACTATTGACCTAACCGAGGACGACTACCTGTTTATTACACCGGGTGGTTGTGTGGAGAACGCTACTATTGGTTCGCAGAACGAGCCAGCAGCCTGGAACCCGGATCTAAAGCAGGGCGGTGGCTGGGACATGTGGCGCCGCATTGCCAAGCAAGATAAATCCTTTGGTCATCCAGATAAGTTCTGCTACGACCCAGAAGCCAGTAAGTGGATGAGTGCCACGGTGACGACCTTGGACAACGAGATTCCGCCGTATATTCAGAATATTTGCCGCCGCGATCCGTTTAGCGGCCGCACGGTTACTGGCGGTATAGTATCAGTCAAGGATTCGAATTGGCTAATGAGCTGGACGCTAAATCGCCAGCAGCAGTTTAAGGATCAGCCGAAGAACCAATTGAGCGTATGGGTCTACGGTCTATTTCCTGATCAGCCAGGCAATTACGTCAAGAAACCAATGCGTGAATGTACTGGTAAAGAGATTTGTGAAGAATGGCTGTATCATCTAGGTGTGCCAGTTGACCGCATTGAAGAACTAGCGACTAATCACGCTAACTCGGTGCCAGTGATGATGCCGTATATCGATGCCTTCTTTATGCCGCGTGAAGCGGGCGATCGTCCGGATGTCGTGCCTGATGGGGCAGTGAACTTTGCCTTCCTGGGTCAGTTCGCCGAGGAACCGCGTGATGTAATCTTTACTACGGAATACTCAGTGCGTACAGCTATGGAAGCAGTGTATACACTATTCAATGTTGAGCGCGGCGTGCCGGAGGTCTGGAATAGCACCTATGACGTGCGCGATCTGGTTAATGCCTCGGTTGCCCTGCGTGATGGCCGTAAGTTGACTGATATGGATCTGCCGTTTACACAGAAGCTAGTGCTAGAGAAGGTTATCCAAGCCGTTAAGGATACTGATATCGAGAAGCTGCTAAAGGAGTATAAAGCGATTTAGCTGTATAGAGAAGCCCGCCCCCCATCAGGGGCGAGAAACAGATTCTAATAGTGTCTGCGGCCTATGCTCAGATTTAAAGTCCCGCCCCATCAGGGGCGTAAGCTGTGACATGCACTACGCGTAAAACTTAAGTCCCGCCCCATCAGGGGCGGGCAAGCTGGTGCGTAGCACCGCTGGGTGGGGTTTGTAAACTCTAGTTAAACTAACTAATACTACAAACCCCTTCCGTCACGACTACGTCGTGCCACCTTCCCCTGATGGGGAAGGACTTTTGTTATTGACAACTAACACCATTATTTCCTAGTGCTTGACAATAAAACATAAACGTGATAGTATTAATAATGTCGAACGAAGATAGAAACGGTTGACAAAGAAGATAGATAAAAACAGAAAGGAAGATAATGGTTAAAAACCTAAACTCTATTAATAGTGCCAAAAATCAAGAGGCAATTGACAACATGAGCGAGCGCGAGCGTCGTAATGCTGGTTTAACGCGCGATCTAGCGATCGTGGCTACATCGGAAATGGCTTTAGCTAATCTGGACGACGTTAAGGGCATTAACTTTATGACGCACCGAAAGGCTAACGAAAAGCGCGCACTGGATCAGGCGGCCAACGAAGCCGGTGCGCAGAAAGAATATGCTCAGGAGGTAGAGAATGCCCCCTTTGGCAGTCACGAAGACTACGAGCAACGCCAAGCTACACGTGCCGACCGTTACGACGGTACACCGAACTTAAATGAGGACGAAGAGAAAACCGTTCAGGTAGTTAGTGGCGAGGCCACTAACTACGAATAAAACGTAGAGTAGCAATTACACATAGACAGCCCTGCAGATATAGCAGGGCTATTTCGTGAATACGTCGAGCTTGACAAAAACGCTAAATCATGTATTCTATATATAGATGCAAATTGCATCCATAGCTCGCTTGGGCTAGCTCTTTAGAAAGATGGAAAGATGGTTTTATTCATCATTAGTGTGGTCTTTTTGGTGATTGCTGTTGCCGCTGTGCTTTATGCGGTGACTAGGCGTCGTGGAATAGCGGCGGCTAAGTCAGAAGTGGCCGAAGCTAAAAAAGCCACCAAGGATGACTACGACGATAGCGAATCTCACAGTCTAAAAAAGGCCAGGCATACATTAGCGTATCGGCAGGGCCAACGAATAAAAGGCGCCGTTGTAGCATGTGTTACGGCCATTATTGGCGGAATCATGATGCTATTCTGCGTATTCTATACGCAGGATGCGGGCAACGTAGTCGTACTGCGTAACTTTGGTGGTTCGATTGCCGGCGTTTCAAAGGATGCTGGTTTGCACACTAAAGCGCCATGGCAGACTGTTATAACCTACGATGCGCGCAACAATCTGATTAACTTCTATGGTGCCGACACTGAGTACAAGGCAGATGGCGGTAGCTACGAAGGTAAGCAGGTTTCGATTAATGATAAGTCTGGCGCCAGTGCTAACGTTGACATTCAGGTAAACTATTCGCTTAACCCTGATGCAGCCGATGATCTGTATCTGAACTATGGCACGCAGAAAAGTATGACAGAGAAGTATGTCGGCAATGATCTGCGTTCGGTTACACGTGAAGTGTCGGGTCAGTTTGACACGATTACTATGCTGACTAACCGTAGTCAGTTTACTAAGGCTGTGCAGAAGGCACTGGAGACCAAGTGGAACAAGATTGGTTTGGTTGTCGAGCAGGTAAGCGTGCAGGATGTGCGCTATCCATCGTCAATTACAGAGGCTTATTCGGCGGCGCAGGCGGCTGAGGTTAACAAGCAAAAGGCTAAGAACGAGCAGGAAACTGCTAAGGTTCAGGCCGAGACCAAGAAGATCGAGGCGCAGGGCGAAGCGGATGCTAACGCAGTGCTGAATAATTCACTGACTGATAAGGTACTGACGCAGAAGTATATTGATGCGCTGAAAAACGCCGATAATCTCACTGTAGTGCCGAACGGATCAGTTCCTATGATTCAAACTAAGTAGCCATCGATCACCTTAATGGGCTATCCTTCATGGATAGCCCATTTTTATTAAAAATAATGACATATTTTTATTAATTTGGCCTCCATTGGTTGTGGATTGCCTATCGTAGCTAATACGACCATGGGGCTCTACCGCCTTTCTGTTGTATAATATAACTAATGAATCAGTATGCGGATGAAGTAAGGCGAACAGTAAAAAAGCTGTTCGATGTGGATGTGAAGGTGGAGTTGAGTCGGCCGGACCCGCAATTTGGAGACTATGCCACCAATGTGGCGATGCAGCTGGCCGGTCGACTACATCAAGCACCCCGGGCGATTGCCGAACAGATCAAGAACGAGCTAGACCAGAGTGGTACCTATAGTGAGGTTTCAATTGCGGGGCCAGGCTTTATTAACTTACGTTTGTCAGCTAAAGCCCTGAATCAAGATTTGGAGAATAAATTTAACAGCCAGATTCCGTTTGGCAATAACCAGGACGGGGCGGGCAAGAAAGTGTTGGTAGAATATCCCTCGACCAACATGGCAAAGCCGTTTTCTATTGGGCATTTACGACCGGCCAATCAGGGTTGGGCGGCACGTAATCTAATGAAAGTGACCGGCTGGGACGTGATTACAGACAATCACCTGGGCGACTACGGATCGCCATTTGGTATCTGGGTGGTTGGATTTAAGAAGTTCAGTAGCGAGGAAGCGCTAAAACAGCGTGGGGTCTACGAGCTGGGCGATATCTATATCAAGACCAAGGCGGCCATGAAAGAAGAAGCGGAGGCAGGTAAACACGACCTAGCGGATGCGGCGCAGGGGTGGCTATTAAAGCTGGAACAACATGACCCCGAGGCGGTCGGCTATTCTGAGCGTTTTAATAAAATATCGCTGGATCACATTCATGATGTCATGAAGCGGCTGGGCATCAGTACAGATTACGAGCTGGGTGAAAAGTTCTTTGCTGAGAAGGGCAAAGCGGCGGTGCAGGACTTGCTAAACAAGGGCTTGGCCATTCAGAACCCAGACGGCTCGGTAATTGTAGACCTGAATGATTATGGTATTAAGACCCCAATGCTGGTACTGAAATCTAATGGTGCGGCACTCTACGCTACGACCGACCTGGCCACCATGCTGTACCGCGACCAGACTTTTCATGTTGACCGGGTAATTTTCTGCGTTGGTAGCGAACAAAAGTTTTACTTCCAGCAGCTGTTTGCCATGGCAAAGAAAATTGGGCTGAAAACCGAAATGATTCACATGTGGTATGGCATGATTGATCAGCTGAACGAGGATGGCACGCGCGAGAAGATGTCCAGCCGCAAGGGCGTGGTACTGCTAGAGGAGCTATTAGATAAGGCCGAAGAGCGGGCGCGCGCCAATGCTAAGACGCCGGATCTATCTGATAGTGACATTAAAAAGATTGCGGTGGGGGCGATTAAGTTTAGTGATTTTGCCAACGACCGTCGTACCGGCATGCTGTTTGATTGGAACACCATGTTTAGCTTGACCGGATATTCGGGGCCGTACGTGCAGTATGCCGCCGTGCGGGTGAATAAGATTCTGTGCGACAATCCGATTCCGGAGGTTGATTATAGTGGTTATGACTACGAGCCTGAGAAGGCGGTGATTTTGAAGCTGCTGGATTATCCAAATATTGTGAAGCTGGCGGCCGATAACCTAGAGCCGCACCGCATTGCGACCTATATTTATGAGCTAGCAAAGGAGCTAAACCGCTACTACGAACACACACCGATTGCCACCGAGCAGGTGAATGAGGTGGAGAAGGCGGCGCGCTTGCATCTAATGCAGCACGTAGAATATGTGTTCAAACATGGTTTAGGAATTTTGGGAATTGAGATTCCGGAAAGGATGTAGAAAATGGACAAAAAGGCAAGTTTATTCTGGGTGGACCTAGAGATGACCGGGCTAGAACCGGATATTGATAAAATCTGTGAGGTTGGCGTGATTGCGACTGATTGGCAGTTCAATGAAGTAGCGCGCTACGAATCAGCGGTAAAGGTGGATCGCGAGTTTATGGAAACCCGCATGACGGGCGAGTTCTGGCAGAAGAATCAGGCGAGTCACGACAATTTAATTAAGAATTCCACGTCGGCGGACGCTAAGACGGCGGCGCAAGTCGAGAAAGAGCTAATTGACTTTGTGAACACTAATTTTGATACTACTAATCCGATTTACTTAGCCGGCAATTCGATTCACCAGGATCAGAAGTTCATCGAGCGGGAGTGGGTAGAGCTGAACAAGCTATTTAATTATCGCCAGCTGGACGTTAGCGCCTGGAAGATTATTTTTGAAAACCGGGGCGTAGTGTTTAATAAGCCAGAAGCTCACCGGGCCATGAGCGATATTGAAGGCTCGATGGAAGAGCTAAAGTATTATCTAGAAAGGGTAAAATTCTAATGGCGCTATCTGAATCGGATATCCGTGGTCAGATTGAAGCGTTGGGGGCGGTGATTGACCGCGAGCGCTCCACTGCCGAAAACGATATTTACGCAGTGCAGGGCGAAATGATGGCGGTGATTAGAAAGAATTCGAATCCGCTACAGTTATCGCTACGCTGTGATTACAATCTCGGTAAATTATTGCGCGACCAATACGAGTCGGTGCTAGAAGGACAACACCTAAATAAGAAACATTGGATAACTATTTTATTAACTGAACAGCTATCTGACCAGGACGTACACGACCAAATTCGTCACGCTTATGAGGAAACGATAAGGTTGATCGATAAAGAAGATAGTCTCTAGCTAGAATAACTGGCTAATTAACACTCTTAATGCGATTGCTTAGCTCGGAATAATCATTATAGGCGGTTTCTAGTAGCTTCTTGGTCTCCTCGTTGTCGGTGCTGTTGTAGATTTCCTTGATATCGCTGACTACCTTATCGGTGGCACTCTGCAACTCCTTCTTAAACGAGCTATCTAGTACACCTTGTGATTTAGCTTTGTCTAGATTATTCTTGATGTCTTCGCTGGCGGTGGGCTCGACAGTGTTGCCATCCTTGTCGGTAGCGGCAATGTCAATTTTGCCTGATAAGATTTTGAACTGCGACTTTGATGTTAAGCTAATTTCCGCATTGACATTGGAGATGTTGGTATTAAAGTCTTCGGCGGCATCTTCACCGTACTGAGTAACACCTTGTAGATTGGCGATATCTTGGCCTAGCTGAGTTAAGCTGGCAGCGGATGGGCCGTTTTGCTTGCTACCGCCAACTGCCGCAATAACCGACACAATGATGACTAGAGCAATTACACCTCCGCCAATTGCCATAAAGAGTTTGCTTGACAGGGGATTAGCGGATAGAGCCCCAAATCCGCTCTTGCGCGGAGTGTCGGGTGCGATGTAATTCAAGTAGTCAATATTGCCGTAGGTTGGCTGAGGCGGCTGATCAATTGGTAATTGCCCTGGGCCACCATTAGGAGCAGTGGTCTGTTGACTGTAGGCTTGGTTGGGTGTGGGCTGACCAGGAATAGCGGGCATGGCTGGTGGTGCCATATAGGCCTGGTTGTAATTTGAGCTGCTAGGCTGCGGCGGCGTGCCATACGGATAACCGTTGGGCTGATTGCTCTGTGGTGGATAAGAGCCACTATAATTATATCCTTGAGGCATCTGGTTATTGTTGTTATATTGTCCTTGCGCTTGCTGGGAATTGAGAACGAAACTGCTTGGGTCAATATTGAGACGCTTCTCTTTGCGCAAGCTTGGGGCATAGCCTGAATAGTAGTTAGATGCAATAACAGTGCTACTACCAGCACCATTGACGGGGTTACTATGTTTATTGTGATGGGTGGCGGGAGCACCGGGTAATATATTGGCATTGCCAGTTGGCATATTTCCGCCGAGCAGGCTATTGTTATTGCCAGCTACGGCGGAGTTGTCAACGACGGGCGCTGAATTCAGCGGGTGATGGGGGTCGTTAAAGGACGGTGCTTGATACTGCACTATATTCGGGCTAAAAGTCCGGTTGGAAGCTCCAGAATCCCCACCTCTACTCATACTTAAAATATTAACACAAGCGGCACTGATTCTCAATCTAATATATAATATAGTCAATGAGCGATTTGAATGACGCCAAGGAAGAAATTCGGTCGAAGCTGGCCATCGAGGATGTGATTGGCCAGTATGTGCAGCTGAAGCGAGCAGGGCGGTACTGGAAGGGCCTTAGTCCTTTCACTAACGAACGCACGCCATCCTTTATTGTGACGCCAGAACGTGACATCTGGCACGACTTCTCCTCTGGTCAGGGTGGCGATATCTTTAGCTTTATTATGTTAGCGGAAGGCGTAGACTTCATGGGCGCCATGGAAATATTAGCCAAGAAGGCTGGGGTGGACTTGTCACAATATGACCGCCGTCGACCGCAAGGGCAAGGTCAGAAAAAAGAGCGCATTTTAGATATGAATATACTGGCAGTTAACTATTTCCAGCATTGCTTAATTGACTCAAAACCAGCTATGTCCTACGCTCGCGATAAGCGACAGCTCACCAAGCAAACTATCCTGGATTGGGGTATTGGCTATGCTCCCAGTCGTCATAATCTAAAACAGTTATTAATGGATAAGGGTTATAGTCGCGAAGAGATAAAATCGGCGGGACTGAATCTGTTCGAGGACTATAATTTTCGTGGCGAAGGTGAAGGTTACCATGGTGGTAATCGCCTAATGATACCATTAAGGGATAGTCAGGGTCAGGTGGTTGGTTTTACTGCGCGTATCTTAGATAATCACCAACCGAAGTACATCAACACGCCAGCCACCCTGGTGTACGACAAGGGTCGGCAGTTGTTTGGGTTGAGCTTTGCCAAAAAAGCAATTCGTGAGCAGGACTTTGTAATTGTGGTGGAGGGCAATATGGATGTGATGACATCTAGTCAAGCAGGGGTAAAAAATATTGTGGCAGTGGCGGGCACGGCACTAACCGAGTACCATCTAAAATCGCTAGGACGCTTAACTAACGACATCCGATTCTGCTTTGATAGTGACCGGGCGGGCGTAGCAGCCACTGAGCGGGCAATTAAACTTGCTGAACCATTGGACTTGAAGCTATCGGTAATCGATTATTCCTCGGCAGGCGTAAAGGACCCAGACGAGCTAATAAAAAAGGATGTTGAAGCTTGGAAGAAGCTAGCTAGTACCAACGTGCCAGCGGTGGACTGGGTGATCAATAAATACGTGGCGACCAACGACCTTACTACAGCTGAGGGTAAGAAGGAGGTGACCACTAAAGCCTTGAACGTAGTGCGCGGCCTGAGCGATCCTGTGGAAGTGGAGTTCTACTTAAAGAAGATTGCGGATGTTACAGGGGTTAGCCTTGATAGTGTCAAGGCTAAGCTAAAAGGTGAGGCTACTAAAGCTGCGGCTAGACCAGTACACTTAAAGCCTGCCAAGACTAAGCTAGACGAATTGGGCAAACGCAATAGCCAGTACTGTTTAAACGCCATCTTTGCTATTGCTAGCCAAGATCAGACTTGCCGCGGTCTGCTGGTGCATCTGCCGGATGACGCTCTGAATGACGTATTTCAACGCTTAAAATATCTGTTACTTAATCAGCCCCTGGAAGGGCAGCCAGTCAAGCTGACTAGCGACTTATCGGACAAACTGGCTGAGTTAACCATGTTCTACGATCAAGAACTGGCGGCTGCTAAAAATAACCGACTGATGATTCTGGAGAATTTTACGCAGCTAGAACGCTTAAAAACTGCTACTCGACTAGATCAACTACAGGCACAGTTCAACGAAGCTTTTGAACAGGGAAATGATGGGGTAGCGAGCGATATTAATCGGGAAATGAATGTGGTGCGTGGGCAATTGAATAACATTGAACGTAGTAATGCTAGTAACGACTTTGCTGGGCTAAGGACAATTTGGCAAATCAAGGATTAGCTATTGCATAGCCGATGTGGCTGTGGTAATATTTACTATGAGTATGGGCTTATTTTAGCTTGCGCGCATGAAGAAGCGCTGATGAAAATTCCAACACTATAAAATAAACAGCTAAGTTGCTAAGAAGGGAGTTTTGCGTGGCGAAGAAAAAGCAGAAGCCGTCGATTGACGAAGACATTTTGCTAAATGAGAGTGCTGATTTAACTGACGGTGACATGCCAGAGGATCTAGAGGCCGTTGATATCGACGATGATACGGTTATCGAGCCGACCGATATTGATGAGATTTCAGATGACTCAGTGCGGGTGTACCTACGGGAAATCGGTCGTATTCCGCTATTGAAGCCTGAGGAAGAGGCAGAACTGGCGCAGGAAATTATTAAAAATGTCGAGCCGCTAAAACAAGCCGAGCAGGAACTAGAGGAAGTTAAGAAACAGCTAGCGGACAAAAATTTGGATCAGAGCACTAAGGCTAAGCTGCGCAGACAGCAGAGCAAGCTGAATCTAAAAATCAAGCGATTGAAGCGGCCGAAAGATAAAATGGCCGAGGCCAATATGCGCCTAGTGGTTAGTATTGCTAAGCGTTATTCTGGTCGTGGGCTGGACTTTCTTGACCTAATTCAAGAGGGCAATACGGGCTTGTTGCGTGCGGTAGAGAAATTCGATCCGGATAAGGGCTTTAAGTTCTCGACCTATGCCACCTGGTGGATTCGTCAGGCTATTACCCGAGCTATCGCCGACCAGGCTCGCACTATTCGCATTCCAGTACACATGGTGGAAACTATCAATAAACTATTACGTACTCAGCGCAAACTGACCCAGGACTTGAACCGTGAACCGACTGTCGAGGAGTTAGCTAAAGCGATGGATGAGACGCCAGAAAAAATTAAATATGTGTTCAAGATCAAGCAAGACATCCAGTCACTGGATGCCACCATCGGCGGTAGCGATGACGACGATTCGTCCGAACTAGGTAACTTTGTTGAGGATGATACGACCGCTAGCCCGGAGGACGCTGCGAGTAATCATCTATTGAAAGAGCAGGTAATGGAAGTAGTTGGTACGCTATCGGATCGCGAGCAGAAGATTATAAAACTCCGCTTTGGCCTGGATGGCGGTCGTCCGCATACCCTCGAGGAAGTGGGCGCAGAATTTGCAGTGACCCGTGAGCGTATTCGCCAAATTGAGGCGAAAGCCCTGGCTAAGTTGCGCAAGAACAAGGAAACCGACCGTCTGCACGACTATCTAGAACAGTAATAACTTTAGTGTCCCGCCCTAGTGAGGGCGGGCAAGCTGGCGCTTTAGCGCCGCTGGGTGGGTTTGGCTGTATATGGTGCTACAATATACCTATGAGTAACCCAACCCTCGCCGGTAATAAGAAAATTTTAGCCCTGATTGATGGTAAGTCCGTCTTTTATCGGGGCTATTATGGTATGCCGCACCTTAGCACCAAGGATGGCACGCCGACTGGTGGAGTGTACGGTTTTGCCATGCTGGCTTTGCAACTAATCAATCAGATTAAACCAGATTACGTGGCGGTGGCGTGGGACAAGCCACATACTAATATCCGTCGCCGTCTAAAAATTTATTCGGGCTACAAGGCTGGACGTAAGCCAGCCCCGCCAGACTTTTATCAGCAGATTCCGATTCTGCATAAATTACTGGCGGCGCTGGGCTGGCCGTTATACGAGCTGGACGATTACGAGGCCGATGACATTATGGGCACGCTAAGTAAACAGGCCAACGAGCAGGGTATTTTTACGGTTATGATCACCTCGGATCTAGATATGTTGCAGCTAATTGATGACGATACTGAGCTGTTCGCCATGAAGAAAGGGTTGGCTAATATTGAGAAGTTTGATCGCCACGCCTTTGAGGAAAAATACGGCATTAAGGTTGAACAATTTTTGGATCTGAAGGCCCTGAAGGGAGATAACTCTGATAATATCCCCGGCGTACCCGGCGTGGGTGAAAAAACGGGCATTAAGCTGCTACAAGACTATGGCACGCTGGATGGCGTTTATGAACATGTGGATGAAGTCAAGGGCAGCTTACACGATAAATTGATTAACGGTCGCAATTCGGCCTACATGTCGCGGGAACTGGGGTTGATTATGTGCGATGCGCCACTGACCTTAGATTTGAAAGCCATGGATATGCGCAACTTGGACCGGGCCAAACTACATAAGATGCTATTGGACCTCGAGTTTACTAGCCTAATTAAGAAACTGCCCGACGTCATGCAGGATGACAGCGGTGAGATGGTGACCACTGGCCATACGCTACCGAATACTAAAATTATAGATAGTGAATTGCCGCTCAGCGAAGTGGTGATGGTGCAGGCAGTAGATGACCAGCTGTACCTCAGTCCCGATAAGGAACGGGCCTATAAGGCTAGTTGGCAGCGGACGGCGGAACTGTTAAAAGGCAAGCGGGTAATTACCCATGACGCTAAGAAATTAGCTGAACAATTTCTGTCTCGCAACCTTGATGTTAATTGGACGGTAGAATTTGACACCAAGCATGCTCAGTTTTTGATTAATTCCTTGAACGGCAGCCGGGAACTTAGTGAAATCGTGGCCGATCTAAAGCCAACCTCCGCTACCACGACTGACCAGCTAGCTACCGTATGGATGCTATATAACGAGCTGTCACCCGAACTAGCCAAACTAACTAAATTAAATGACCTGGCGCATAATGTGGATTTTCCGCTGCAGCTACTGCTGGCGAAAATTGAGGCGCGGGGGATGTTAGTGGACACGGCGCAGCTGGCTAAAATGTCGGACGACTTGGACGGGCGGATTAATGATCTGCAGTCACAGATATGGCAGGGCGTGGGTTATGAATTTAATATTGGCAGCCCGAAGCAGCTATCCGAGGCGCTCTTTGATAAGCTCGGTCTACCGGCCACTAAGAAGCGCAATAAGAGTGGCTTCTACCCCACGGGCGCCAAGGAGCTGGCTAAGTTGCACGGTGCTAATCCGGTAATTGAACTGATTGAGCAGTACCGGATGCTAACCAAACTAAAGTCCACCTATATCGACACATTACCGAAAGCGGTCGGCCTTGACGGGCGGATTCATACCACCTTTAGTCAGGACGTGACGGCGACGGGACGGTTGTCGTCCTCTAATCCAAATCTACAAAATATCCCCAGTCGTACCGCCGAGGGTAAGGAAATTAAAAAATGCTTTGTAGCGCCGGCGGGGCGGGTAATCGTAAATGCCGATTATGCCCAGTTCGAGCTACGGCTCGCAACCGCACTGGCACATGATCAACGCATGATCGAGATGTTCAGCGATGACCGTAACGATATTCACCGTATGACTGCCGCCGAGGCATACGGTATTCCGGTGGACCAGGTGACGGATGAGCAGCGGCGCCATGCTAAGGTGATTAACTTTGGTGTGCTATACGGCATGAGTCCGCACGGCCTGGCCGAGGCGACCGGTATGGATTTTGGTGCGGCTAAAAAATTTATTGACCGCTACTTCGCTGTGCGTCAACCGATTCGGGACTACCTGGATCAGACCCTTGAAATGGCGGCGGAGCAGGGCTGCGTGGAGACGCTGTTTGGCCGGCGCCGTCCAACCCCCGATGTGAAATCGAGCAACTTCATGGTACGCGAGGCGGCCAAGCGGGCGGCGGCCAACATGCCGATTCAGGGCACCGAGGCCGATCTAATGAAAATGGCGATGCTAAGGGTTGAGGCGGCCCTACCAGATACAGCCCTGCAGGTCATGCAGGTGCACGATTCCATCATGGTGGAATGTGACGAAGTGGACGCGCCAGAAATCGCCGCCCAGATGAAGCAAATCATGGAAAATATCTATCCAGCCCTCGGCGTCCGCCTACTTGTCGATGCTCAGTGGGGTCCCAGCTGGGGAAATCTATGATACTGTCATAGCATGACACTACGCTGGAGCTCTGTCGGTAGGCGCGCTTTTGACACCGTGACGTCATGGTGGTATGATGTGGAGTATTATGAGGCGCGGAAGATTTGGACTAATACTACTGATAGCGGTAGTGTTAATGGTGATGGTGGGCGCAATATTTTGGCTGGGCTCGAATGTATTGACGTCGGGCAGTCAGCACAAGGCAACTGAACAAGGCAAAAACAATAGGGTTCTGCGTGAGCCGAAGGATGACACGCGGGTGACCTTAAGCGTGCGTGGTCCGGTGGTAGCCAAAGAGAATAGCTATACAATTAGCATTGACATCAGTGGTGCATCGCGCAAATTATACGTCAACAAAGCATACGGCGGCGCGGAGCTTGTCAAGATTGAGCTAGACAACAATCGGGATTCATTCAAGAACTTCCTACTGGCCTTATCAGACAACGGTTATGCATCGACCATTAAGTCGGATGTAAAACAGAATAATGGCCTATGCTCGACTGGTCAGCTGATCAACTTTGGCCTATTCGAGACCAAGGATAAACAGGTGTTGAATAGCTGGACTACTTCGTGTGGTAATACGGCGGGTGACTTTGGCGGTAATCGTAGCCGTGTGATTGCCTTGATTCTAGATCAGTTCCCTGATGGCAAACAGCAGATCGATAAAGCATTAGATAAGATTAATAAGCAAGAGGATGGCGTGCTATCGCTAACCTTCTAAGGAGAAATAAATGAAAGAAGAAACCCCTAAGACTACTAAAACCACGGTTTATCTACCGGACAATTTACGCCTAGAAGTTAAGAAGCATATCCTAGATACTGGCGAAACGTTATCCAAGTTTACCGAGATTGCCTTGCGCAACCAGCTAGAGATGGATGCTTCGCGGGCGGGCAAGAAGCGCATTGAGAAGTTAAAGCAGACCGATGAGCTGGATAGTGTGATTAAGGATTTGCTAAAATAGAAATAGAAAATAGACAGGAGGGTATATGAAAATTAAAGCTTTACTATTCGATAACTTTGGCGTACTGATGGATCCGGTTTATGATACTTTTTGCGAGACCGTTCCGAAGGATGTCTTTGACCAGATTGTGGCGGCGGGACGGCTGTCGGACGCTGGGAAGATTACTAATGACGAGCGCAACTTGCTGATGCGGGCGATTCTACAGCCATTAGGCCGAGACGCTGCACAAGAGATTGAGGCGGCGATGGGCCGATCAAAGCGCAACCAGAAATTATTTGAGTTTATAGAGGCGCACCGCAAGCAGTATAAAATGGCGATTGTGTCAAACGCCTCGGCTAACGTACTGGAGCTATATAAGGGCGTCGACCTGAATAAATATTTTGATCAAGTGATTTGGTCGTATCAGGTGAAGGAAATTAAGCCGGAGCCGGAGATTTACCGTTTGGCGGCGGAGCGGCTAGGTGTACAGCCTGACGAATGCGTCTTTATCGACGACCGGCAAAGTAATGTCGATGGTGCGGTGACGGCCGGCATGAAGGGAATCCAGTACCGCGATTTTGAACAGTTCAAGGCGGATCTAGCGAAGTTAGAGCAGGAGGACTAGGTGCCAGAACTGCCCGAAGTCGAAACGGTGCGACGGGGCCTGAATAAGTTTATTGTTGGCCGAACGATTAGGGATATTACAGTACTAAATGAAAAGTCGTTTGACGCTAGCGCTAGCGATCGGGCGGCGTTAATTGGCGCCAGGGTTGTGGGCGTGCGACGGCGGGGTAAGCTGCTGATTATTGATCTCAATAACCCCACCGGCTCGGCTACGCCGACCCACCTCCCCCTGACAGGGGAGGACAAAAATTCTGAGCCCCGCCCTGATTCAATGAAGATGCAGGAGGCCGAGTACTTGACAGGCGAAGCTGAGTCCCGCCCCGCCAAGGGCGGGCAAGCAGGCGACTTAGTCGCCGCTGGGTGGGTTTCTCTGCTTTGCCATCTGAAAATGACTGGCCAAATGGTATATCGGGGTGAAGACAGCTGGGGCGCGGGACATCCGAACGAGTCCTTCGTGGGCGAGCTGCCGGACCGTTCCACCCGCGTAATCTTTACCTTCGATGACGGCTCCAAACTATTCTTCAATGACCAGCGTAAATTTGGCCGCATCCTGTTCTGGCCGACTGATGACGTAAATAACTTTCCTTTCATTAAAAAGCTCGGCCCAGAGCCATTTAACGACGATGGCCTAACGGAATTTCTAAAGCGCGCTAAACGACACCAAAACGCCCCGATTAAGGCGGTAATCTTGGATCAGTCGGTGGTGGCAGGTATCGGCAATATCTACGCCGACGAGGCGCTGTGGCTAGCAAAAATCCACCCAGCTACCAGGGTAAAAGATTTATCCGACGCGCAATTGACTGCCATCTATCATGCGGCGGGGCAGGTGATGACTAAATCGATTGAATCAGGTGGTTCCTCAATGAAAAATTACGTAAAGGCTGACGGCAGCCGGGGCGATTACCTGGATAACTTTGCCAAAGTTTTTAATCGGACCGGCCAACCTTGCGAACGCTGCGGCACGGAAATCGTCAAGACCCGCGTAGCTGGCCGCGGCACCCACATCTGCCCGCGGTGCCAGCAGGAGTATCGTCGTTAACGTGTTGACTTAAAGCAAAAGTTTGCTACAATAAGAACAGTTGAACGTAACCCACGTAAAAATCACCCCGAGTGTCCGCTCGGGGTGATTGTGGGCTTAGATCTTTGTGATCTGTGGGCTGATCCTAATGTTACATCGGGGTAACAGTAATGCGCACTCGCACTCTATTGAATACGAGAATGAACGTAACACGTCGCATCGCTCCTCCTTTCTGTATTATTAGGGATCAGCGAGGCTCTAATTATTATCCTCGCCCAATATTAATTATACCACTAGCGGAATGACAGCTGAATGCGGCCTCTTGCTCTAAACGACCATATATGCTAGTATATTAATACTTAAGCGATTGAACGCTCTCTCTGACTTAACCATTTTATTCAAGAAGCGAAATAAATCGACTAATATTCAGATAAATTTTTAGACGAAGGAGAATTTTTATGGGGCAACAACGCACCAAAGAAATGCAGGCCGACGATGTATCCAAGCGGCCTGCGGTAGCTAGAACTACTAGACGTAAAACTGGCAATACTATATTAGACGCTACACACACTCGGCGGGGTGAGGTAGAGCGCGCCAAGCGTCGCATCAGTGACAATGTAAATGCGCAAGCTTCCTTGCATCGCATGGACGCACCAGTAAACCGCTCGATTTACAATGGTTATAACGGCGAGCAGTATACGCCATCGTTAGCACGTAAACATCGCCATAGTAAGAGTGAGCAAGGCGCCTTGAAGGTCATTCCGATCGGTGGCGTTGGTGAAATGGGCATTGGTAAGAACATGACAGCTATCGAATACGGTAACGAGATTATCGTAATCGATATGGGCTTTCTATTCCCAGGTGACGACTATCCGGGCATTAACTACATTGTGCCAGATATTACCTATCTAGAGAAAAATAAAGAGAAGGTAAAGGCGGTTATTATTACCCATGGACACCTGGATCACATTGGTGCCTTCCATCACCTAATACCAAAGATTCCGGCGCCAGTTTACGCCACTAAATTTACTATTGGCATGCTGGCTAAGAATATGGAGGAAGAGGACACTGACTTCAAACCTGAGTTCCACGAGCTGAACCCAGAAAACCATGACCGGGTGCAGGTTAGTGAGCACTTTAGCGTCGAGCTGGTGCGCGTGAACCACTCTATCCCAGATGCAGCTGCAGTTGTTCTGCGTACGCCACTGGGTGTGATTATTAGCTCGGGCGACTGGCGCTTTGAGAACGATCCGGTGGACGGCAAGAAGTTTGACTTGAATCGCATGAGCGAGATTGCGGCTAAGGAAGGCGTCTTATTGTTCATGAATGAGTCGACCAACTGTGAGGATGATGGCACGGTAACAGCCTATGGCGAAAAAGACATCAAGCAGAGCTTTGATACCATTATGGATCAGCATCCGAATAGCCGCATGATTATTTCCTGCTTTAGCTCGCAGGTGCACCGTATGCAGAATATTGTGATGAGTGCAGCGCAGCACGGGCGCAAGGTGGCTTTTGCTGGCTTCTCGATGGTGCAGAACGTGGAGATTGGCCTAAAGACCGGCATTCTGAATCTGCCGAAGGACACTGTGATGACCATGGAAGACGTGGTAAAACTACCGGATTCACAAGTTTGTATTGTTTGTACGGGTTCGCAGGGCGAGTTTAATGCGGTTCTAAACCGCATGGCCTCGGGCGCGCACCGTTTTGTAAAGATCAAGAGTAGTGACATTATTGTCTTCTCATCTAATCCAATTCCAGGTAACGAGAACCACGTAACTCATACGGTGGACGGCTTAATGCGTGAAGGTTCAGAGGTGCTACAGAACCGCAAGACTGCGCGTTATGGTATCGGGCCACTGCACCTATCGGGCCACGGCAAGCGCGAGGATCATATCAAGCTAATTAACGCTCTGAATCCGACCTATTACCTACCGAATCACGGTGAGTTCCACATGCTGGTGCGTAATGCTGAGATTGCCGAGAACGATTGTGGCATCCCACGCGATCATATCTTTGTCTGTGACGCTGGCGACGTAGTAGAGTTCTACCCTGATGGTAGCGCCATGAAGACTGGTCGCGTGCCAGTAGGTGGTGTAATGTACGACGATAACGGTGAAGAGGTTAGTGAGGTAGTACTGAAAGACCGCATCCATATGTCAACCGAGGGTATCTTTGTGGTGGTGCTGACAGTGCAGAAAGGCACGGGCAAGATTTTGACCAGCCCTGACATTGTGTCGCGCGGTTTCATTTACCTGCGCGATAGCGAAGAGCTGATTAATTCAATTCGTCAGTATCTACGCCAGAAGGTGGCTAAGGTATATAGCGGTAAGCGAATTGATATGGAGAGCTTTAAGCACGATTTGCGTGATGAGATTACGCAGATTTTGTACGATCAGACGCATCGCACGCCGATCGTCATCCCAGTGGTGAATGAGGTGAATGGCAGTGGTAAGGCTAGTGCCGAAGCGCGTCGTCGCGAGAAAGAGCAAGAGCGTCGCAAAGCCGAGTTTGAAGAGCAAGAGCTAGAGCGCATTCGCGGCGGTTCGAGTCGCCCCAGTCGGACGGCCAAAGTAACGCCACGGGTACATGTGCAGACGCATGCTATGCACTTTACGCCACGTCGTCATATTGGCCAGAACCAGACCATCGTGCCACGGGCGCTAGCCGAGAAGCGCGAGGCGGGCAATATTGATACGACGCGTCGCCCAGCTGCCAAGCGTGTCATCTCCTTCAAGCGTACCCCCGATGGTCCCAACCCCATGAAGATGTGGAAGGAATAATAAGAAAATCGCCTCTATTGAGAGGCGATTTAATTTTATGTACAACTAAGCAGCAAGGATCGCATGGCTTAGCTAAGGTTAGGCATTGTATCCCATGTATATACGGCCGTGCCCAAGCTCGATATCCCCAGTAGTTTACATACTTTCTCTAGTTCCCATCCAGGAGCATCTGTGTTAGAAATAATCTGAATTAGCGCAGTCCTACTTAAGCTGGTTTTTAGCTGTGATTTCATATACCCTCCAACACTATCTATGATAGCTCTTGTCTTGTCGGCTGAATTCTCGGCTGCTTTATCTACGATGACCTTATAATATCCGTCTGTGTTCTCTTTGGACATTTTAGTACTCCTTGTCAATTTGTTAAAGAGTCCTTGTCGTATAGACAAGGACTCGCAGATCACTTCTTTGAGTCGTAGTAGTCTTGGTGTACCGCATATCCTATTGCGATTGCACCCAGGCTGCTGCTGTGTGTAGCTGGTCCAATGGCTTTCCCTTGCGAGTTCATCGGCTGGGATGTCACGTGCAGACGTGAATCATTCTTGCTGGTGTGGGGAATGCTGATTTCGAGATGGTCGAATTCTTTGTTGACCATAATAATCTCCTTGAGAAGTGTCGCTTAGCGACGAACACTAGCCGGAGGGCGCTAGCTCCCAGAATCTATTGCTAAATCCCGATAAGATTATATAACTAATAGTTTTTCTCTGCAAGGAGATATATCAGCTAATACACAATATT
>ERZ808242.287-NODE-287-length-38156-cov-4.469541_pt1 | contig 38156 bp, 29 predicted proteins | sample MGYA00521244_ERZ808242 | MGnify/ENA primary metagenome ERZ808242 (study PRJEB31516, sample SAMN03275573) | gut metagenome | biome: mammalia-associated habitat; material: feces | host: Papio cynocephalus | place: Kenya | collected 2012-07-27 ... | reverse complement strand
CCGCCCCACTTGAAAAAGCTCAGACCGAATACCGCGGCCAGGGGGACGTAGGTCAGCACAATCAGGCCGATGAAGGCAGGAATCAGATACAGATAGGCCGCCACCCCTTCCTTGTGGAGCAGTTTATTTTTCTGCTTTCTTTGCAAAAGAACCACCCTTTCTTTTCACAGCTCCGCAGCTGCTCATAAAACTGAGCGTTTTGGAAACGCGCGCTTTTAGAAGCAGCTGCTCTGACACATTTGGACGCTCGGCCATTGCGGCCGGCCAGAGGCCGGCCGCAACAGAGGAACAAGACTCGTATATCGCGGTAAGTTCAGAAACGGAAGGCTTAGTTACCCTCGAACACAGCGTTCAGAGCGTCGAAGTTCTCGGTGATGGCCTGCTCGGCGGTCCGCTCGCCGGTCCAGACAGGACCCAGAGCGGTACGCAGCAGCTCGATGAACTCGGTGGTGTGGGGGATATAGTACCAGCAGGTGGACTCGGCGCACTCACGAGCGTAGTCAACCACAGCACCCTTGTACTCGTCGTGATCAGGGAAGTTGGGGTTGTCGATCCACTTGTTGGTCAGCTCGGTGTCGGTGTAGTACTTCTCCAGGATGGGCATCCAGATGCCGGTGGCGATCAGGCTGTCCCAGCTGTTCTCTTCCTGCATGTACCACTTGATGAAGGTCATGGCCTCCTCAGGATGCTTGGTCTGGGAGAAGACCACCTGGGGGCCGCCGGTGCAGATGGTGACTTCTTTTTCCATCTTGGGCAGGCGAGCCACGCCGTAGTTCAGACCCTCATCCCGGGCGCTGCTCAGGCAGGTGCCCACGTTCCACGCGCCGCCGGTGGCCATGGCCACGGTGCCGGTGAGCAGGGAACGCTGCATACCGTTGTCTTCCAGACCGGCGTTGTAGGGCATACAATTCTCAACCAGAGTCAGGTCGGCCACCTTCTGGATGGACTCGATGACCTTGGGGTCGTTGATGGTGCACGCGCTGCCGTCAGCAGCGAACCAGCGGCCGCCGTTGGACAGAGCCCAGACCTCCAGCTGCCAGGTCCAGTTATCGACCACACAGCCGTACTGAACGATGTTGTCCTTGTCGAAGGCGGGATCCAGGGCGTTCTTGCCGTTGGCATCCAGGGTCAGGGTCTTGGCAACCTGGACGAACTCGTCCCAGGTCATAGGCTCGGTCGCGGAGGGGTACTCCAGACCCGCGGCGTCGAACATATCCTTGTTGTAGTACAGGGACAGAACTTCGTTGGCGGCGGAGTAGGCGACGGGGGCGCCATCCTTCTTGAAGGTGATGCTGTCCAGAGGCATGGAGTCGGAACCGGCGTACATATCGGAAATATCGTACAGCAGACCGTCGGAGGCAAAGTCCAGAACGCCGGACTCATTCATAATGCCGCAGTCAGGCAGGCTGTTGGCGGTGGCCAGGGTGTTCAGCTTGGTGACGTACTCTTCGCTGGGGATGGCCATGACTTCCACCACGATGTTGGGATACTCCTCGTGGAACTTGTCGGCCACGGCCTGGACGCTGGCGGCCTCGTCGGGAGTGCCCCAGTAGGAGTAGGTGATGGTGACGACGTCATCGGAACCGGCGTCTGCCGAAGGGGCGGGGGTATCTGCCTTGGGGGCAGTGGTGGCTGCGGGCTCACTTCCGGCACCGCAGGCTGTCATGCTCAGAACCAGCAGAACACACAGCAGGAGAGAAATGATCTTTTTCATGGTTTGACTTCCTTTCACTTTTTTGTTGGATGGGTTCCCTATTATCGCAGCTTCCTGCTGCGCATAATACAATTAAAGATCGGCATCCAGCCAGACGCGCATTTCGCCGCTTTCCCGATTGCCCCAGAGGGCGTAGGGTACGGCTCGGATGGGAACGGGCTTTGCTTCTACACAGCTGTCCGCGTAGAGCACCCCTTCTCTTGCCTGGGTGCGGACGATCCGTCTGCCCGGAGCTTCCAGCGTGGGCACGCCGCCGGGAAGGGACGCCTCCCCAGGTCTCACAGCGATCTCCGCGGGGCTGGTTTTCAGCCGCAGAGCCGCCAGGTTCTCCCCGTTGTCGCACTGCTCGGCGCAGTAGACGAAGGGGCCTCGCTGAATCGCCGCCTTACCCACGTCCGCCCGAACCCGCAGGTCGGCGGCCAGCACATGAACCTTCACCTTTCCGGTGAGGACGAACCGGTGCTCTCCCGGGCTGCCCACAGCCAGCACCGCGTAGCCGTTTTCCACCGCCGGGCGGATGGCCTCGCCGTTCAGGGTGAAGACAGGCTCCTCCAGCCACTTGGGCAGCCGCAGACGGATCATAGCCCCCAGCTTACCCTCGCTGGATGCGTCCAGGGTCAGGCTTCCGCCGGTGAACAGGTCGTTTGTCATTTCCACCCGGAGCTTCGTATCCCGGAGCACCGTTTCGTACCGGGAACCGATGAGCAGGTTGATGTACAGGCTCCGCTCGTCCTGGGCGTAGACGTACTGACCCAGGGAGGCCAGGGTTCTTGCGATGTTCGCCGGACAGCAGGCCACCTCAAACCAGGGCTGGCGGACAGGCTTTACATGCGCCATGGAGGTATGCTCCCGACAATTGTCCGGCCAGACCTCCAGGGGGTTTACATAAAAGTACCGGTCGCCTTGGGCACTGACACCCGCCAGCACCGTGTTATACAAGGCTCGCTCTACGGTTTCGTAGTAGGAAGCGTCCCTCGTCAGCCGGTTCATCCGCTGACCCACCATCATCAAGCCGATGGAGGCGCAGCTTTCGCAGTACATCCGGTCATTTGGAAGGTCATAGTCCACAGTGAACCGCTCCAAGTATCCCGAGGAGCCGATGCCGCCGGTGACGTACATCCGCCTGCCCGTGACATTTTCCCACAGGGTCTGGCAGGTCTTTTTCAGCTGGGAATCCTGGGTGATCTCCGCCACGTCCACCATGGCGCTGAGCTGATACATGGCCCGTACCGCGTGACCCTCCGCTTTTGTCTGTTCCCTGGGGGGCAGATAGGACTGGGAATAGTAGGGATCGTAATCCTGCAGCTCCGGGAAAATCGGAAGGAAGGAATCCTGCTTCATTTCCTCCAGGAAATAGTTGGGCTTGCCGCCCCGGCAGTCTAAGAAGAACTTCGCCGTATCCAAGTAGCTTTGGGTTCCCGTGACCCGCCAGAGCTTTACCAGAGCCAGCTCAATTTCCTGATGACCCGGATATCCCCGAATCTGCCCCTCCCCTTCTCCGAAGGTCTTGCAGATCAGATCGGCAAAGCGGATGGCGATGTCCAGAAGCTTCCGCTTGCCGGTGGTTTTGTAGTAGGCCACCGCCGCCTCGATCAGGTGCCCCGCGCTGTAAAGCTCATGGCCTTCGGTCAGATTCTTCCAGCGAAGCTCCGGATGGCACACCGTAAAGAAGGTGTTCAGATATCCGTCCGGCTGCTGAGCCCGTGCCAGCAGGTCAATCAGTTCGTCCGCCTGGGGCAGGTATTCCGTCTCGCCGTTGCCCGCGCAGAAGGCCACAGCCTCCAGCCACTTGTAAGCGTCGGTATCGCCGAAGACTACGCCCCGGTGAGGAGCCTCCAGCTCCCCGGCTGCCACCCGGAAATTGTCAATGCAGAAGCACCGGCTGCTGCCCTTGCCGTTCAGGATGTCCCACTGAACGGGAACCATCTTCTTGGCAACCATGCCCGCGTAATGGGAAAACAGGGAATCGGAAATCCGAACCTTTCTCAGATCCGGCAGGGTGATCGTATTTGCCATAAGCTTCTCTCCATGTTAAACGTTTCAATTTTTCGGTAAAAAAGGAGGAAATCCCAGAAGGCTCTTCTGTTACTTCCGTCTCCGAATTGAAACGTTTAATTTATTTCGTACCTTCATTATAGCATGGATTCCTCGTTTGTAAAGAGGAAAACACAAATTTGTCAGTTTGTAGTCATTTAACGCCTGTTAATTAGTCAATATGCACAATCCGCATTTTCAGCTCATTTTTTAAATTTCATGTTTTCAAAGTTTTTTGTCGAAGTTAGAACGTTTTGCTATTGCATATTCCGGAAATTCATGATATGCTAGCGATAGTTTTTGGCGGGAGGGATTTTATGGCCACCATACGGGAGATTGCCAGGGAGGCGGGGGTTTCCATCGCCACAGTCTCCAATGTATTCAATAACAAGGGCGTAGTGAAGCCAGAAACCGCCGCCCTGGTTCTGGAGGTGGCGGATCGGCTGAGTTACCGACCCAATCTCAACGCCCGCTCCCTGAAAACCGGCAGCAGCCGCACCGTGGGCATTCTCACCGAGGATCTGACGGTGTTCAACACCCCGGAGATCGTGGACGGCATCGCCTCCCTCTGCGACAGCCGAAGCTACCACTATCTTCTGGAAAATCTGCGCTTTAACAAGCGGTACACCGACTCCCCCTACAGCCATCCGGAAAGTAATCTCCTGGTGCGCTCCGCCATTGACGATCTGCTGTCCAAGCAGGTGGCGGGCATTCTCTATATCGGCATCCACAGCCATCTGGTACCCTCCCTTCGGGCACATGCCCAGGTGCCCTTCGTGTGCGCCTACTGCACCTGTGAGGATCCGGAGGTACCTGGGGTGATCTATGACGACCGCCACGCGGCCTTTGAGGCCACCCGTGTTCTGGCCGAGCGGGTCAGTGAGAAAATCGGCATGATCACCGGCCCCATTTCCTCCGTCCACACCGTCCGCCGGGCCAACGGCTTTTTACAGGCTCTGCAGAGCAAGAACATCCCCTACGACCCCAATCTGGTACGCTCCTGCAGCTGGGATCGGGACTCCGGCTTCACCCTGGGCGGCGAGCTGATCCAGGCGGGTGCCAAGGCCATCTTCGCCCAGAACGACCTGATCGGCACCGGTGTCATCGACTGGTGCAACCAGAACGGCGTGGAGGTGGGCAAGGACGTGTACCTCATCGGCTTCGATAACCGGGAGGTCAGCGCGGTGTGTCGGCCTAAGCTGTCCACCGTGGCTCTGCCCCTGTTTGAGATCGGCCAGACCGCGGGCAGGCTGCTGCTGGACACCCTGGAGGGCACGCCGTCGCCCGCCCGGGAGATCATGCTGGAATGTACCATTATCCGCCGGGAATCCACCGGCAAATGATAAGGAGGCGCCCTATGAACGCGAAAATCACCCTGTCTTCCCCCATTTCCCCGGTGGATCCCCGGCTCTTCAGCTCCTTCATTGAGCATATGGGCAGAGCCGTCTACACGGGAATCTATGAGCCTGACCACCCCACCGCCGACGAAAATGGCTTCCGTCAGGACGTGGCGGAGCTGATCCGACCCCTGAACGTCGCCCAGATCCGCTATCCCGGGGGCAATTTCCTCTCCGGCTACGACTGGAAGGACGGCATCGGCCCCAAGGAAAGCCGACCCCGGAAAATGGAAATGGCCTGGAGTGCCATTGAGCCGAACCAGGTGGGTACCGATGAATTCCTGCAGTGGTGTGAAAAACTGGGCATCGCCCCCATGCTGGGCGTGAACCTGGGCACCGGCACCCCCAAAGACGCGGTGGAGCTGCTGGAATATGTCAACGGCAGCCTGGACACCTACTGGGCCAATCGCCGCCGGGAAAACGGACGGCAGGTGCCTTACAATGTGAAGCTCTGGTGCCTGGGCAACGAAATGGACGGCCCCTGGCAGATCTGCGCCAAAACCGCCGAGGAATACGGCCGGATTGCCGAGGAAGCCGGAAAATACATGAAAATGCTGGATCCCTCCATCGAGCTGGTGGCCTGCGGCAGCTCCTACCGGACCATGCCCACCTACGGCACCTGGGAGGAAACCGTTCTGCGCCGCTGCTATCCCTATGTGGACTACCTGTCCCTGCACCAGTACTACACCAACAACGAGGGCGACGTTCCCTCCTTCCTGGCTCGCAGCGAGGAAATGGGCGAGTTTATTGAGGAGGTTTCCGCCATCTGCGAGAAAATCCGTCAGGAAAAGGGCAGCGGCAAGCGGGTCTACCTGTCCTTCGACGAGTGGAACATCTGGTATCATTTCCAGAAGGCGGGCAAGGAGCCGCCCAAGTGGACGGTGGCCCGCCCCATTGAGGAGGAGCTTTACGACCAGGCCGACGCGCTGCTGGCAGGCAGTATGCTCTGCACCCTGCTGAACCACGCGGACACGGTAAAAATCGCCTGCCTTGCCCAGCTGGTGAACGTCATTGCCCCCATCATGACCGCCCCCGGCGGCAAAAGCTGGACCCAAACCATCTACTGGCCCTTCCTGTACACCTCTCAGTATGGCCGGGGTACCGCCCGGGCTGTCGAGATCGACTGCCCCACCTACGACTGCGCCCTGCGCTCCCAGGTCAAGGTGCTCAGCTGCGCCGCCGTGGAGGACGGGGACGCCGTCACGCTCTTTGCCGTGAACCGGGATCTGGAAAATCCCCTGACCCTGGATCTGGCGGGCTTCCCCGGCAAGCTCCTCCGGCACGTCACCCTGACGGCTCCCAGCATCGACAGCGTGAACACCCAGGACAGCCAGCCCGTCCTCCCCCGTGAGCTGACCCCCTCCCCCGCGCCTACCCTCCCCTCCGCCTCCTGGAATATGCTTCGTTTCCAGATGTGATCCTAAAAAATAGCTGAAGCGGGCGGCCGGTGGCCGCCCGCTTCTTATTCATCAACCGTTCCGGTAAGCCTTCACGATCGCCTCGTCGTTACACACGAGGGTATCCAGTCGGCCAACGCCCTGGAACATTTTGTACAGGGTGGGGTTCTTCTTCGTGGTGAAGCCGGACAGATTCAGACTGGTCAGGCTCCTGCACCCGGCGAACATGGCACTCATGCTCTGGGTCTTGCCGGTATCGAAGCTGCTCAGATCCGCCGATGTCAGGCTGGCGCAGCCTCCGAAGAGATTGGCCATGGTCGTCACCTTGGAGGTGTCAAAATTGCGCAGATTCACGGTTTCCAGGCTCTTGCAGCTGTCAAACATGGCGCTCATATCCCGCAGCTCCGGGGTGCGGAAGCCGGACAGATCGAGGGTTTCCAGATTCTGGCAGGAGGTGAACATATTCTTCATGCTCTCGACCTTGGCGGTGTCGAAGCCGGACACGTCCAGCTCGTCCAGATTCTTGCACTCGTAGAACATGGCGGTCATGTCCACCACATCGGAAGTGTCGAATCCGCTCAGGTCGATCTCCTCCAGCTTCTCGCAGCCCTGGAACATGTGATCCATGTACTTCACGCCGGAGGTACTCACCGCACCGCCAAAGTTGATCTTCGTCAGGTTCCGCATACCGGAGAACAGGAAGGAGGAATCCTCGTTCAGCGTAATCCCGCCGTCCGCGGCCACATACACGTTTCCGTTTTCGATCCAGCCCATGACGCTCAGGTCGCCCTTGGCCGAGAAATCCCAGACGCTTCTGGGGGCGGTGCCGGTGGAGCTGAGGAAGGTGATGGTCTTCACGTCCTTGCGCTTGATGTTCTGCTGGTGCCAGAAGCCCAGGTCGCCCCGCTGGGAAATCTTGGTGTTGGTCAGGTCGTCTGGCTTCAGCATGGTGCCGCCCCAGGAATGGGCGGAGGCCTGTACCCCGAACAGGGACGCGATCAGCATCAGACTCAAAAGTGTTGCAATGATTCGTTTCATAGTAGTTGTCTCCTTTGTTTTTTGTTTTGTGACCTAAGGATACCACAGAATCTGAAGATCCTTTTTAAGGGTATACCATTTGGGCGATGAGCGCAAACTTGCCAGCAGAGTCCTCCCGGCTCGGCAGTGTCATCTGCCCGGGAATCTGCCATGGCAGTATCCACGCTGCGGCCGATAAGCGGGAAGCACGCCCATGCTGCTTTCCATCCGCCTTTCAAACCTTGCCTTGACGAAAAATCTCTCGCTGAATTCGCTTACCAAATTATGCGGCGCTGCCTTAGAATCGGCATACGATCCAACACCACCTTATTCGAGTGTACATTTCAGGCCTGTCGGGACAAGCTGGCTCTTCAGGATGAGTATCACCTCCCCATCCTGAAGGTAGAAGTTTGGGCTCTCCTCGCTGTTTTGGGGTATGCTTACGCGATCCCCGTTCCGGTAGCCGACCGTGTCAAAGAACGTCTGGGCAGCAGCATAGGCCTTCTGTCGAGCCTCCGCCTCCGGGATTCCCAAGACCTGCCCCAGGGTAAGCTCTGCCCCTGTTTCCGTGTCAAAGGTAACGCCGGAATAGGCTGTTGTCATCTTTCTCCACGCACCATCCTCCCCGGGAAGATTTCTCCGGTTCTGTGTGAGGAAGCTCACGACCCGCCAATTGTTGCTGGCAAGCGCACAATAATAGCTTTGAACGGCGTTGCCATATGCTACCGGCCAGTCATTTTCAAAGTAAAATAGCTTCTCATAAATGGTTTTCAGTTTTTCCGCCCTGGCATTGTCCAGAGCTTCATTGATTTTCGCCGCGTTTTTGAAGGAGTCGCCGAGGATAGTCTGGAAATAGGTGCTTTCACGGTACTTCGGACCGGTTATCTCGATTTTACCCCCGGATGCGTTATAATTCTGGGTTTGCAGAAGTACCGTGGTCTTTCCCTCGTCCACCGCAAGCGAACGCAGTCTTGCCGGGCTGTTTTCGTTTCTGACCAATGCGACGCACCCGCTGACCGACCAATCTCCTACCAGCTCACTTACAATGGAGGCCACCTTGGGAATTTCTCCCGCAGCAGCAATAAATCCTTCTGCCTGGCAATAGCGGATCGTTCCGCTGCTGCAGCCGGCGATGCCTGCCGCCATGATGAATTTCCCTTGACCGGTGATATTCACGTCTGCCTGGCAATTTTCAATCGTTCCTTCATTGTATCCGGCAATTGCGCCTATCGCGTTGTTGTCATTTTCAATATTCGCCGTGACCTGGGCTTCGACGGTCAGATTCCGGACAGTTCCTTCCGCCGCGATGGAAGCAAACAGGCCTGTACACTGCCGGTTTGATTGGATCTTCAGGCCGGTAATCTTGTAGCCTCTGCCGTCCAGCGTCCCGGTAAAACCGCCTTCGGCACTCCACTGGGAATAAGCGAAGCTGCCCTCCCCGATCGGGCGCAGAGCGGGTTCCTCCGTGAAATCCAGATCCTTCATCAGGACATAATGGCCGCTCAAATCATTGCGGATGTTGTCCAAGTCCTCAAAGCTATTGATACGGATGTAGGATGGATCCACCGCCTCCGTTGACTGCCTGTTTTGCTTCAGCGTCGAATATTCCACCGTCACAGGGTACACCGCGGAAGTCTCTCCGCAAGTAATGGTGATCTCCGCTGTCCCGTTTCCCTGCGCTCTTAGTAAGCCATCCCCGTTTACTGTGACAACCGACGGATCGCTGCTCTGAAAATAGCACTTCAGCGGGACATCCTCCGGAACCGTCCTGACATACAGCAGATAATTCTGGCCTTGTTCTGTCAGCGTCGGCACTTCTTCGTCCAAGTAGATCCGTTCGCATACGATCTGAGCTGCTGTTGTCTCCAATGCGATAGGCTCCGTGACAGCCGTTTCTGCCCAAGGGGTCGTCTGTGTCGCTGCTTCTTTCAATCGATTTGCCATCTGCAGAACATTTACACACAATGCCAGCAGAAGCAAGCCGCCCACACCGAACGCCAGAGCGGCAAGCAGCATCTTTTTGTCTTCCAGTCTGGTCTTCAGCTCCGCAATTCTCTGGGGCACCGTTGCCAGCCAGCCACGTGCGAACGGGCTTCTGCCCGGTGTCTCGCCTGCGTTTTCCGTATCTTCCGAAGCTTTCTTCCGCGTCAGACCTCTCAGGTCTTCCGCCAGCTCCTGCACCGTATGGTACCGTTCCTCGGGAGAGAAGGCGCAGGCCTTCAAAACAATCTCCGACAGCTTCAGGCTGCCATTAACCGGTGCCGGAATTTCTTCGCCGGAAAAGCGTCTGTCCTGCGCCTCCTGCCGCTGAACCCCGCTGGGAATTTTCCGATTCAGGGGTAAAAATGGCAGCGTGCGTTCATTCATCATCCAGTACAGCACCATGCCCAGAGAATAAATATCCGCTGCGGCACCGTAATGCTGCCGGTTGGCAACCTCCGGAGCCATGTAGCTATAGGTACCTGTCAGGGTTCCGGTCGCAGTTCTTTCCGAAATTTTCGCGATACCGAAATCTCCCAGCTTAAAGCGGCCGCTCTCCGTCACCAGAATATTTTCCGGCTTGATATCCCGATGAATAATATTCCGTTCGTGACATCCATCCAGAGCGCCGCACAGATTCAAACCCAGCCGAATGACCACACGTTCGTCATAGCGATCCTCCAGCCAGTGCTTCAGCGGAGTCAGCAGCTCCATACGAATGTAGATATCCCATCCGATCCCGTCGTCATGCTGAACCGTCTGCAGATCCTGGCAGCGCACGATATAAGGATTCTGGCTCAGCTCCTGCATAAACGTGTACTCCCGCACCAGATCCTGCATCTGCTCCCGGTAATGTGCCGTAATGCTGGCGCTGTCATAATTCTGGGTATACAGCTCCTTGATTTCCATTGGATCCTGCGGAATGGTCAGCTTTTTCAGTGCCGCCCGTTCCACGGTACCATCCGGAAGAATGCGCTCAATTTCATACACGCCGCCAAAGCTGCCTTCTCCCAGCAGCCTGACAACTGTCCAGCCGGGATATGTTACTCTTTCCGCTTCCTGTACCATGTCCGATTTCACCCACTGCTTTGTGTTTTTCTACCAATGCTATTGGGTTATACACGCCTTCCCGGGAATCGTTACAGAACCCGAAATAAAAATTTCAAATAATCTCGCCGCTTTTACGCGAACAATTCCTCCCAGGGACGGCCGTTATAGGTTTCATCTCTGAGCATAAAGCCCTCATAATTGGTAACCCAGGAAAAGTCAAAATTCTCCAGGTCTAAAATCTGCACATTCCGGAACCCTGAAAACATGTAGCTCATGTCCTCGACTTTTGATGTGGTGAAGCTTGTCAGTCTGAGCTTTATCATGTTCTCACAGTAGCCAAACATTCCCGACATATTTTTCACGTTTTTTGTATCAAAGCTGCTCAGATCCAATCGTTCCAGGGTCTTGCAATTGTAAAACATGTCATGCATATTCACTACGTTCTCTGTATGAAAATTGTCTACGTTCAGTTCTGCCAACGCGGAACACCCTAAGAACATGCTGCTCATATCTGTAACGCTGCCTGTGTCGAAGTTTCTTAAATCCAGCTTCTCTACTTTTCCGCAAAACGCAAACATATCTGCCATATCTGTGACACATGCCGTGTCAAATGTGCTGACATCAAGGCTCTCCAGACTTTTACAGTCAAAGAACATCGCGTGCATATTGGTAACCTTTGCTGTATCCCAGCCACTTACATCCAAGCGATTAAGCGACTCACACGAGCGAAACAGTGCCCTCATACTTGTCACATTGGAAGTGTCAAAGTTCTTGACTCCGAGCCATTTTAGCTTTTCACAGGCGAAAAACATTGCAGTCATATCCGTAACCTGTGAAGTATCAAAGCTGTCCACGTACACATATTCCAGGCTTTCACAGTTGCGGAACATGCCGCCCATGGATGTAGCCTTTGAAGTGTTCAGGTTAAAATCCAAGCTAGACAAATTTCCGCAATACGCAAACATTTCGCTCATATCCGTTGTCTGTGAGGTATCAAACCAAAGCCAGTTCTTTACCTGTTTCAAATTAGAGTACTGAGAAAATAAGCCGCTGCAATTTTCCGGTGCCAGAACCCCGCCTTCCTCTGCAATGTGCATCTCGTAATCGCCTTTGCTGCCCGTTACCCATCCCAGGACACTTCTGTCCCGTGTCTCTGACAGATCCCAGGCATCACTGGGCGCGTTTTCCAGGGTTTTCTGAAATTCTATCGTCTGGATCTCGTCCCGGAATACATTTCGGCCGAACACGGCGTAACGCCCGTCGCCGCTGCCGGCCAAAGCAGCCGGATCCGCCTGCAGTCTGCCCTGACTGTTCCGGCTTTCCACAGGCGCCGTGACCTCCGGCACATCTGCTGACAGTTTTGCTTCATTTCCCTCTTTTCCCACGTTTCCAAGGAATACACACAGACAAACCGCCGCGACAAGAACCAACAGCAGAATTTTACTTCTTACTTTCTTTCGCTTTCCGGATGGTTTCCTGTCATTTTCTGTATGAAACTTTATCTTGATTCCCTGCCCATTTTGGGGATGGAATTTCAACTTAAACCCCTTTCCCAGCGACTTTTCCCCGCTGCCGGACAGATTAGTTGCATCTGTCTGCTCCCCGATGGTTTCCTCATCCGCCTCGCTGATTGACCCTTGCTGCCTGCACTTTCGCAGTGCCTGCTCCAGTTCCGCAGCCGACGCATACCGATTCTCCGGCAAAAACGCGCAGGCCTTCATCACAACTCTCTTCAGCTCCGGGCTTCCGTTCACCGGTTCCGGAATCTCCTCCCCGTCAAATCGCCGGCTTGCCGCCTCCTGCTTCTGCAAAGCGGTTGGAATCTCCGGCGGGAGAGGTAAAAACGGCAGTGTACGGCAATTCATCATCCAGTACAGCACCATGCCCAGGGAATAGAGATCCGCCGAAGCACCGTAATGCTGCCGGTTGGCAACCTCCGGTGCCATGTAGCTGTTGGTGCCGGCCATGGTGCCGCTGCCGGTTTTCTCGGATACCTTGGCGATACCGAAATCCGTCAGCTTATAATCTCCATTCTCGGAAACCAGAATATTTTCCGGCTTGATGTCCCGGTGAATAATATTTTTCTTCTGGCAGGCCTTCAAGGCGTTGCAGATATCCAATCCCAGCCGGATAACCGTTTCTTCCTGATATTCCTCCGACAAAGCCTTTTTCAGCGGACGCAGCAGCTCCATGCGGATGTACACCGTCCAGCCGATTCCATCCTCCTGCTGGACGCACTGGATGTCATGACAGGTCACCACATTGCCGCAGCCGCTCAGCTCCTGCATCAGGCTGTACTCCTTCACCAGGTCACTCATCTGATCCCGATAATGGGCAGTAATGCTCTCCGTGCTGAAGGACTGAGAAAGCATGTCCTCGATTTCTGCCTGATCCTGCGGCACAGACAGTTTCTTCAGAGCCGCCTTTTCTGTTCTTCCGTCCGGCAGCGTCCGCTGAATTTCATACACGCCCCCAAAGCTGCCCTGTCCAATTTTCCGCACCACTTCCCAGCCGGGAAATGAAACGCCGTCAAACTGTTCGCTCACGCAGATACCCCCCTTACTTGACACAATGCGGTTATTTTGGCTTCCGGCTGTCCGGCCGCGGTTCCTGGCAGGGTCCGTATTGCGCGGCCGCCGCAACCTGATCCAGGGCAGATTCATCCAGCTCCATTTCGTCAGAGAATTCCCGTATCATCGCCGACAATGCGTCATCCGGATTTGCCAGCTTCTGGAAATCCGCCGCTCTTTTTAACATCCGGTCAACATCAACCCGCATATTCTGCCTCCTTTACTGCAATTACCGCGATGGCCGAATGATTATCCCCTCGGAAACCACAGCGGGCATCGGCCAGCGTTTTCATCCGCGCCAGCCACGCAGCCGCTGTATCTGTCGCATTCCAATACAGCATTTCTGTCTCCGTAATCAGCTCCCAGAAGCCGTCGGAGCACAGCAGGAACCGATCTCCAGGGCAAGCATCCAATACATTCAGCTCCACCTGAACCTCCTGTTCCGCTCCCAGAGCCCGCAGCAGCCGATTTCGCCCGGGATATCCCCGCAGCTGAGCCTGGGTAATCTCCCCCGAAAAAACAGCCAGCTGCGCCACACTGTGATCGGTAGACTGAAACACAATCCGCCCGTTTCGGAACTGATAAAGTCTGGTATCCCCAACGGTGGCCGCCAGTGCCTGCTCCGCGTCTGCCCAGAGTACCGCAATGGTCGTCATCATCTGCTTGCCGCTTTCATGCATCCGCAAAATGCGCCTGTTTTCCTCGGAAATCGCGTCACAGAGCGTATCTTCCTCCACCGGGCATTGGGTCAACTCCGCAAGATACGAAACAGCATCCCTTGACGCTTCTTCTCCATCGCCCATTCCGCCAAGCCCATCCGCCGCAAGTGCCAGCAGTCTTTCCGGCATTCCGCTTACGGACACCGCATCCTCATTGACCGCGCGCCCGCCGCGCTCTGAATAAAAAGCCACATCGAAGTTCATTTCATAATCCTCCGCGACTGCGGTTTCCCCCGAAGAACCGCGTCCGCGTATTCTGCCGAGCTTCCGGTCTGTGCGGATAGGGGAAGCCGAAGCTGGGGGTAAGACCGGAGAAGAAGCGCGTACTCATTTTCCCGCATATTCCGCCTGAAACCAGCCTTTCTTTTCTTCCGGCAGACCTATCGATCTGTTTTTTATGTATTTTCAGAAAGAAGAACCCAGAATTTTGCAGACAATTGCCGTAATGTTGTCTCTTCCTCCGCCGTCCAGTGCCGCTTTCAGCAATGCCTGCGCACATTCCTCCGCATTTGTCTGCCTGGACAGGATATCCGAAAGCGTCAGGTTATCCACCATATCCGTCAGGCCGTCGCTGCACAGAAGGTAACTATCTCCCTTGCGCAGATCGTCCTTGATGATATAAGGTGCTAACTGAACCTCCTCCGGATTCATGCCCAGATGCTGAGTCAGCAGTGCCTTACCGCCCGAAGCCGATGGCCAGGCCGAAACGTGATCCTGGGACAGCTGGGCAAATATACGCTCACGCAGGCGATAAATTCTGCTGTCGCCAACATTGCAGGCATAAACATGGCTTCCGGAAAGATACAGCAGCGCCGCGGTGGTTCCCATGCGGCTGGCCAACAGCTCCTGACCTCTGCGGAAAACCGCACCGTTCAGCGTCTGTGCCAGATTGTTCAGGTATTTTCCCCCGGTCTGATAAAACCGCTTCGGCTTTTCCAGCTGATTCTGCATTTCCGACGCCGCGGCAAAGGAGGCCTGTTCTCCGTAGCTCTCCCCGCCCATGCCGTCGAACACGCCGAAGCAGATGTCCTCCTGCAGCACCCGCTCCAGCAGAAGCGGATCGTGGGTACTCTTATGCTCTTCCTCCAGGCAGACGCCATTGAAGAAGAAATTGTCTTCGTTATTGCCGCGCCTGCTGCCGATGTGGCTGAAGCAGGCGGCTTGGAGTGCTAATGGCAACTGACTCCCCCCTTTAATTATCCTTCTATGTTCTGCGCTTTCAAAGCACCCCGCCGCAGGCTTGAGTAAGTTCGAGTCTGCGGCCGAAGCAATTCTGTGGAAAACTGAAACTCACACTTCCGTCAAAAGCGGAACAGCTAAGTCATGTGCAAAGTCCAACCCTTTTCTATCAGTCAAAAGGATGACAAATCTGTTTTCCCGCCCAGTAACCCAGTCTGTACAGCGAGCCTCCTTTTTTATACTGCTTCTCATTTCCACATCCATGATAGAAGCCATGCCTAAACCTATATGATAATAGGGCGTGTCCAGTCCTTTGGATGCTTCAGAGTCCAGCGCACGACCCATACGCCCGTTCTGACTCCAATCCCCATAAGGCTGCCGCCCGATACGCCGTCCAGATCGCCCTCATTCAGCTCCGTATCGGCTTCCATTGCTTCCTTCGTCTTCTGGAGATCCTCCGGGACGACCTGAATGTCGTAGCGGTTCAAAACCGCCGAGATATCCTCAAGCGTCTCCGCGGCATCCAGCTCCGCCAAAAATGTCGGATCCTTCAATAGCTTTTCCAGCTTCTCTTCCATGGTTAATAGCACCTCTTCGTAAATAATCCGGGCAACGCTTTATTGATTTCGGCCGTCTCAATCATCACTCTTGCCTTGCGCTATTGTATACACGCCTTTTTTCCGTGTGTTACAAGTTTTTTGAGTTTTTTTCAATATTCGCTCGATTCTACCTGAACACATATAATTGCCGGGAACAGGCACAAAGCCCGTTCCCGGCAAAAGCTGCTTTTATTGAGATTTCTGCCGAAGCGCCGCATCACTTTTTATTTATCATCCTTCTTTTTGACCTTCGGATAGAAATTGATCAGGTTAGACTGCTTGGCATAGTCCGTCTCCCGCTTACACAGCCGATAGGCGTATTTGTCCTCATACTCCACCCGTTTCAGGCTCTGCACCCCGGCAAAAGCAAGATGCCCGATATATTTCAGGCTCTTGGGGAAATAAATGTCCTCCATTTTTTCACATCCGGAAAATGCCTGCCGCTCAATGCGCTCCACGCTGCCGCCCAGGTGGAGACTGCGCAGGCCGGTACAGCCCTGGAACGCGCCTTCCCCGATGATATGACAATTCTCCGTGAAGGTCACATCCCGCAACGATGTACAATCCGCAAAGGCATACTCATACACATCCCCATCGATTTCCACCGCCCGCAGAGAATCGCAGCCTACAAAAACATAGCTGCCCATATTCGTGACGGCATTGGGGATATTTGCGCTCCAAAGGGAGGTGCAGCCCTGGAACGCATAGCTTCCAATGGTATTCAGAGATTCCGGGAAGGTAATCATGCCCAGAGCAGTGCATTTTGAAAAGGCACTGTCGCCGATGGATCTGACCTCCGAACCGAAATTCACCGTCTGAATTCCCGTCAGGTCGCCGCAGGCAGCCTCCCCGATTTCCTTCACGTTCAGCGTCAGCACCGTAACATCCTTCAGAGCCTCCGTCAGAGATTTCTCTGTCTTCAGACGGCTGGTGAGGATGCCGCCGTTGATCTCCAGCTCATTGTTGGCATACAGGACATACTCCGAGCCGTCAGAGAGCCTTCCCTGACTTTTCAGGCTTTTCTGAGACTCTCTTCGTTCCATTCTTTCGCTTTCCGGTCTGGTATACTCCAATTGCGGAAGCGCGTTCTCCTCCGGCTGGCGTGTTTTCAATCCGCCGCAGCCGGGAAGCAGCGTAGCCGCAGCCAAAAGCAGCGCAACCAGTCTTCTCTTCATAAGTCATCCCTTCTCTGGCTTGTCGTTTTTACAGAGCGATCAGCCGAACGGCATGGAAGCGATACTCCTCGCCTGCAATCCGCACCTCATCCCCGTCTTGCAGCCTGGTAGGCTTTCCCGCCTCCAGCGTCTGTCCATTCCGCAGAACACAGTTATCCTGCTTTGGCTCCAGCCAGGCACCATCCGCATCCTCCCAGAAGTCCGCGCAGCTGCGCCGGGGGCTGTATCCGTCCAGGACAATCGCATCCGGGTCTTCCGCAAGGAATTCCCGCCTATCGCCGGTGCCCAGGATAAGTGCTCCCTTTCCCTTCAAATAGGCCACGCTTCCCTGCTTGCGCAGGCTTGCCGCCTGACCGTCAAAGGCTGCCAGCAGCCAGGTTCCCGCCAGATTCAGCCAAGCGATATCCTTGATCTTTACCGTCTGTCCCTTTTCCATCATCTGGCCGTTCAGCCAGGTTCCATTCAAGGAATCACAGTCCCGGACGTAATGCTCCCCCTTCAGTGTAAACAGCTCCACATGACGCCTGCTCATGCGTCCGTTATCCGGGAATGGAATATCGCACTGATTCACCTTTCGGCCAATCAGTGTCGCCTGGGGCTTTCCTCGGAACGTCTGTCCCGTGTGAAGCTCCACGATCAGAAGCTGTTCCTTTTCCTGGCATACCGGTTCATCCCGAATGGTTTTCTCGTCATCGTCTTCTGTCAGGTCTTCCCCGCTCTGAGCCGCCAGGTACGCGCACCGCTCCAGCTGTACTGCCGCATTCTTGTAGTCTCCCAGCTGTTCCAGCTTTTTCCGCGCCGCCTCATAGGCTCCGCACGCCATTTCCTGAAGTGCCTGCTGGTAGAGTCTTTCCTGCTGCCGGCGTTCTTCCTGACGAATGGCCTCCAGCTTTTCCTTGCAGCGCAGTTGAAGCATATCGCAGTCCCGAAAAGGCCCCAGCTGCGCAAGCAGACGTTCGGCCTGGGTAAATTTCTCTGCCGAATCCCCCTTCTCCAGCAGAGCGGTTGCCTCATCATAGGCTTTCTCCCTGGCCTCGTCGCTGAAATCCAGGTGAATCTGCCGATAATGGAAGCGTTCATTCCCCATCCGGATTTCATCCCCGTCCGCCAGCACCGCCGTCTCACGCAGTCTTTCCTCATTAACATAGGTTCCGTTTTTAGAGCAGTCCGCAATTTCGGCATCGCCGTCTTTCAGAAGGATATCCGCATGGTGTCGGCTGATTTTGCGGTCAGCAAAAAGATGCTGCCCCCAGGGATAATTTCTGCCCAAGCGGAGACCCTCCGCGCAAATCACCTGCTGTCCCACAGTGTCAACTGCCTTCAGAATGTGCAGGACTCCGGCTTTGCGCAGTTCCTCCATTTCCTTCGCCGAAACCGGAAAATAGGTATCTGTGTCAACTTGTATCGTCATTCCAGCGGAAATTTGCGCTGTCTCACCAGGTTCCAGGGTTTTCTCTTCCAAAACAACTTGACCTGCCCCTTGGTTTTCCAGCACGATTGCGTCATCCCGAATCTCCAGAATCGGCCCGGGCATCTGCTGTCCCGGTGTCAGGATCACTTTGCCCCCACGAGAGAACGAAACTGCACCGTTTTCTATACAGATTGCGTATAATTCCTCAGTCCCTTTTTCTTCCTGCTTCCCATTCACTCCGCCCTGTATCTCTCCGCCCGTTTCCCTGGGTTGCAGTACCACCGGTGCCCCCTGGCACTGTGTCATAACCGCAGCGTTCGCTACCACGGATGCCCAGTTTTCATCCGGCTGTTCATATAGCCGCAGATACTGTGTTCCGGACAGCTGGAGCTTGATTCCGCCTATCAATGGGAAGTCCTCCAGCAGAAGCGGAAGCATAGGCTTTTGATCCTCCACCTGGTAAGTCATCTCATTTTTGCAATTGTGAGAACAGCAGTAGTCCGACGTAATCGCCGCCAGGAACAGCGTACATTCCTCTAATTTCTTTGCGATTGTCTCCGGCCACTCGTCGCCAATGCTGATTCCATCGTCAAACCATATCCGATAGCCCAGTTCCGTCAGTCGTTCGATCAATGGATACACGCGCCCACTGTCTTTATGGCAATAGCTGAAAAACGCAAAGGGTTCCTGCCCCGAATAGGGAATTGCTCTGCATTTCATCGTTCTTCCTCCCTCATCGGATATCAAACAACGCTGCCGCGCTCACGGAGTCCAGAGCGGATCTTGCCTGCTCCGACAGCTTTTGCAGCACCATTTCTTTTCCCTTCTGATCTACAGACCGCTGCACAACCAGCATCGCCTGAATATGCGCATTGGACAGATAGGTGACCTTTTCCATATTCAGCACGATATTCATTTTCACAGAAGCCAGTGCGTTCAGTTCATCCAGGAGGACAAAGGCTGTATCGCTCCGCAGCTTTCCGCCCAGCTCCACCAGGACGCTGTCCCGGGACAGCGTTTCTTTCAGCCAGCACAGGGTTTCTCCGTTTTCCTTCAGGATAATCTGATCCTCTTTCATTTCCGTTGTGAAGCTCATCCGTTTTCCTCCGCAAGCTGTCGTTTTGCCATACTGTAAAACAATCCCTTCTGTGCCATCAGGCTCTCGAAGGTGCCCTCCTCCTGAATCTGTCCCCGGCTGAAAACCAAAATCCGATCGCAGTTCCGGATGGTGCTGAGGCGATGCGCAATCACCACCCGAGTCACATGCATTTCGTCAAGGCTCCTGCACACCTTTGCCTGCGTCAGATTGTCCAGCGCACTGGTCGCCTCGTCAAAGTACAGGATCTGCGGCCTGTTCATAATGGCTCTGGCAATGAGGATTCTCTGCTGCTGGCCGCCGGAAATGGTATTGCCGGACTCGCTGAGCACCGTCTGAACCCCCATAGGCATCTGGTCAATGTCCTCCTTCAGTCCCACGGCCTCAATCACCTCATTGACTGCCTTCATGGTCGGATTCGCGCAGGTGATCGTAATGTTATCGTATATGCTTCCCGCGACCAGTCTGCCGTCCTGCAGAACGACCCCAAGGTTCCGGCGCAGGGAATGGGCATCCAAACCGGAAATATTCTGCCCGTCATACCGGATTTTCCCCTGTGTGGGCACTTCAAACCCCAGCAGCAGCTTCAGCAGCGTGGACTTTCCGCAGCCGGAGGGGCCCACAATGGCCACATATTCCCCGGGACGAATCTGCATGGAAACATCACTCAGTACATTTCCGGCCTCCTGACAATAGGCAAAGCTCACATGCTCCAGCTCAATGCCGCCTTCCAGAGACTGAACAATCTGTTTTTGCCCATCGTCCTCCGGCTTGGCTTTCAAAAAAGGCTTTAGCCGGGTATACGTCGGCTTCAGCCGATAGATCGCCAGGGTGCCCTTGATCAGCTCGATCAAGGCTGCCGAAAAGGATCCGAAGGCGGAGTTGAAGGCCATAAAATTGCCCACCGAAATGGTCTGATTTTTCTTGACAATGATGTAGTACAGCACCATGGAAAACAGGTAGCTGACAATATCCGTCAAGCTCTGGGACAGTGCCAGAATTCTGTTTTCCTGGATATCGTATTTCTGCTCCTGGGTGAAGGGAATCAGATATTCCAGAATGGCTCGTTCCTCCGCGCCCGCCATACGGATTTTATCAATGCCGCCCAGATACTGATACAGCTTCGCCACGGCCTTGCCGCCGGCATCCACCTGCAGTGCTTCATAGCGCAGGGAGCGGGTTTCCAGGAACGCGCTCAGCAGCGCAAAGATCAGTGCCATAAGCAGTGCCCACAACGTGAGCTTTCCCGAATATTTGATCATCCGCCACAAGTAAAACAGCGAAAAAACCATACCGAATCCGGCACCGGTTATCTGCGTCACCACCTGACCCGCTGCGGAACCTGCCTGACCTAGCCTCTGCGCCAGATCGCCGCTGTCGTAGTCCCGGAAGAAGCTTTCCGGCAGCTGAAAAATCCGCCAGTATACAGCATTCTGCAAATCATAATTTACATGGCAGGAAACGGTATACTCCGTCAGCTTCTTGACCATGCTGAAAAAAACATTGCCCAGCATAAAGCTCCCGATCAGTACACACAGCTGAATCACCATGCCAAAATCGCCCAGCGCAATGTATTCATCATAGATCTTCTGATTCAGGGTCGGAAGCAGAATGCCGATCAATGTACTGGCCAGTCCCAGCAGCACCACAGCCGCAATGCCCCTGCCCGGGATGCTCCTTTTGCAGAATCGGTATAGCTCCTTTCCCGTAAGGCTGGTTCGGGGAAGGGCCCGTCCAATACTGTAGGCCTTCGGTGAAATCCCCGCTGCAACCTCCGCAGTAACCGGCGTTTCCTGCTCTGCGTCATAAAGGACGTATTTTCTTCCCTTTTTCCGGTACAGCGCAACCGTCCTTTCCTCCTGTGTACCAAGGAGTACGCCGCATTCCTGCCGGTACCATTTCTGCTCCAGCACTACCTCCCGGCAGGTGAAATTGGAAATCCTGGCCACATCCGGAATGCTCAGATTCTGTCCACAGCAGGAAAGGATTCTCTGCTCCGCAGCGATCCCGATTCCGGCTGCCTCGCATCCTCTGGCAATGACCCGATAGACATCCGATCCCTGCACGGGAGGTGCCTCTTCCGGCTCCGCAATGCTGATGATCGTGGCCGCCGTCTGTCCGGATATCACCTGCCTGGCGATCTCTGAATGGACAATAAAGCCCTCATCCTTCAGGGATTGTGCCAGGTAAAATTCCTCCAGGCAGCGTTCAAAGCCCTCTTCTTCCAATTTAGGGATCCCGCAGCGGCGGATAAAATTTCGTTTCAGCGGCATGGTACTGCCGTCCGGTATCAGCTTCAATTCCGCAAAGCCGGATTTTGGTACGATCAAGAATTTCCAGATCTCAAAAGCCGGATTCTGGTAATAGTAGGACGGGAAGACTTCCCCCTCCGTCAGTTCCGCAACCCTTTTTCTTCTGTTGATGATTCCTTTTTTTACAGGCACCAGGTAGACAATCACACTGCCCTTCATCACACGGTACGCATCCCGGATACTCTCTGTCAGCAATGCCTGCGGACTCTGGAGACGGAGCTCTGCCTGCCCCGGGGAGAAGTCATCCAGCCTGATATCGAATTGACCTGCCATGTTTTCCCTCCGTCACACATTGGCAAAGGATCGGTAAAAGCCGTCCTGCTCCAGCAGCTCCTTATGGGTACCCCGCTGCACAATCTTTCCGTTTGACATCGCAATGATCTCATTGCAGTCCCGCACGGCACTGAGCCGGTGCGCCACTACAATGCAGGTACAGCCCCTGGCTCGAATGTTGTCCAGTACCTGTTTCTCCACAATGGGATCCAGCGCGCTGGTAGCTTCATCCATAATCAGGATCGTCGGATTGGTTGCCAGTGCTCTGGCAATTTCCATCCGCTGCCGCTGGCCGCCGGATAGATTGGCAGCGTTTTCTGTCAGCATATAGTTAAAGCCGCCATTCTGGCGCAGGATGAAATCATAAATACACGCATCCTTCGCCGCCTGCTCCAGATCCTCCTCGGAAACAGCCGGATTCCACATGGACAGATTGTCCCGAACGGTTCCGGAAAACAGGGTTATTTTCTGACTGACGGTAGAAACGCTGGCATTCATAATTGCCTTGGGAATTTCCGCAGTGGGCTTTCCGTCCATCAGCACCTGACCCTGCCAAGGCTGATACAGTCCGCTGATTACCTTGGATATGGTGGATTTACCGCTTCCGGAAGTTCCGATGAACGCAACGGATTCTCCGCTGTTCAGCGCAAAGTGAAAGTCCTCAATCAGCGGCGGCTTCAATCGGCTGTAGCCAAAGCTCACATTCCGCAGCTCCACCCTTCCGGACAGCTTGCCGCCCATGATCTGTCCGGTCTGCTGAACCAGATAGCAGGGATCCACATCGTATTTTTCAATATCCTCCACCCGGCGGATATTGGACTTGGTAACCTGCAGGCTGCGGATAAAGCCAACCACCGCATTGATGGGCTGGCAGAAGGAATCAAACAGGGCATTGTAGGCAGAGAGCATGCCCATCGTCAGATCGCCCCGAATGACCAGATAGCCGCCAATCAGCAGCAGAGCCACATCTGACAACTTGCCGACAGCATCCGGAATGCCGCCAACCATCTGCTGGAATCGGTTCAGCTTCTGATCCAGAACGGCATTTTTCGCCTGGTGGCCCAGGATACGGGCACTATACTCCGCCTCCACGCCGGATGCCTTGATCGTATCTGTAATGGTCAGTCCCGCGCATACCGCGCCGTACAGCTTGCCGCCAGTCATCTGCATTTTTACGGAAGCTTCCGCCACCGTTTGATTGCTGAGAAGAACGATTCCCACGCAAAGCACCACGTTGACAATGCCTACAATGGTCATCTGCCAGCTGTACAAAAACAGCACTGCCAGATAGAACACGGCAATCAGAATATTCAGAAAAGTCTCGGCAAAATCTCCCGCCAGGAAGCTGTCTACATCCTTATTGTTCTGAATTCTGGACACCAGGTCGCCGGTGTATCTCTGATCAAAGAAGGTAATGGGCAGCTGGAACATATGTGTCAGGAAACGAGTGCCTGACACCGTGCACATCACGCTTTTCAGCTTTTGCAGAAGCAAACTCCGGTAATAGGAAAGTGCCATTTTGAATACGATGCAGCTGCCCATGAATACCAGAATTTTCGTCAGCCAATCCTTGTAGCCGTTGCAAAGCACATCGTCAATAAAGGTCTGGGACAGAACCGGCAGAATCAGTCCCGGAAAAAACAGCAGCACGCCCACATAAACCAGCTTGGCCAGCACGCCCATCCGTCCCTTCAGGCGACGCTTCAGGAACGGGAAAAAAGAGCCCTGCTTTTTTTCTTTTTTGAAATGGGCTGTCGGCGCAAATGTCAGCACAATGCCGGTGAAGCCCTCGTCCAGCTCCTGCATAGTCAGCTTCCGATGACCCACTGCCGGATCATTTAAGTAGGCATATTTCCCCTTAATCCCCTCAAAGACCACAAAGTGATTGAAATTCCAGTGGATAATAGAGGGCACAGGCAGTTTCAGCAGTCCCTCCAGCTCCTTACGATATCCGTGACATTCAAAGCCGTACTTTTTTGCCGCGCGCATAATATTGCCGGCCACACAGCCATCCCGGGATACGCCGGTCTCAATGCGCATTTTTTCCAGCGGAAGATGCTTCCCATAGTAGGCAAAAATCATCGTCAGCGATGCCGCGCCGCATTCCGTTGCTTCCATCTGGAATACGGATGGCGTTTTCGCATAGCCGCTCATTTCTTTCCCTCCCACAGGTCAAACAGCTTTTCAAACAGCTTCTCAATGGGTTTTACCTGCCTGGTAATGATTTTCACGCTGCACATATCCCGGTTATTGACTGCCAGCTGATCCCCTTTGGCATTTGACCAGAAATAGCCGCTTACCGAAGTGTCGCTGGGATAGAGCTCACAGGTAACTGCCGTGACGGCCTTTCCATCGGAGGTAAAGCTTTTGTCCAAATTGTTCTCACTGCCCAGAACTTTTTTCTGGGCACTCTGGGAGGCAGCACCCGCATCGATATTGATGACCCGGCCTACCATGTGCCCGTAGCTTTTGCTGTCGGAAGAAGACAATGAAATATAGGCACTGTCTCCCCGCTTGATCTTCTGTGCATCCGTTGTCACAACATAGCATACTACTACCTGCTGGCTGTCCGTATTGGGTGAAAGCCGCAGGACTTCGCTGTTGGGCGTGATAATGCTGCCCTCAGGAGCCACAATTTCTCCCACGAATCCCACCTGGTCAGAGCGGATCTGTACGGTTTCCTGGCGATCCTTCTCAACCTCCATCAGAACATCATTCACATAGACCTTATCTCCCCGGGCTACGAATACACTGGTGACTGTCCCCGCCGTATTGGAATACACGGCGTTGGTACCATCCGGACTGGTCACAATACCGGTGGCTGTCACCGTCATAGGGATTCTGCCAATAAAGGCCCAAATGATCGTCACCACCACGATCAGTGTTGCGCCAACCAGTGCCAGCCAGGACAACGGGGAAGAAATTCTCAGCATCGTATCCAGCTGATCCGGGGAAGAAATCCGCTCCAGTGCGGATTTTCTATACAATTCTGCCATGGTAACCGCCTCTTTCTATTTCTCCGATTGAATGTACCCTTTCATCTTCTGGAGTGCCCGATAAAGCTGAACCCGCACATTTACCGGTGTCATCCCCAGTTTCTTGGCAATTTCATCGGTACTCTTTTCAAGAAAGTATTTCGAGATTACGATTTCACGCTGCTTCTGGGGCAATTGCTTCAGTGCCTTTGTCAGTGCACTGCGCTCCTGCTCCATTTCTATCGCCTGCTCCAAGGGCGCGTCATCGGAGGGCGTAAAATCCATATAGTCCTCAATATTTTCAAAGCATCGCCGGGAACGTAAATAATTCTTGTATCTGCTGTTGACAATGACATACAGCCAGGTTTTTCTGGATGCCTTTTGCGGGTCAAAGGCAGCATACTGGCGGAAGCAGTATTCAAATATATCGGCAGTCAGATCCTCCGCATCCTGTATGCTATTCATTTTTCCGCAGAGATAGCGTAAAACCGGCTGTCTGTATTCCGCATAGAAGGAATCAAATGAAACGACTTGTTCCGCAGGCACCAGCACCATTTTCATTTCCCCTTTGACTTTTTTCGGGCTACGCTCTTGACACACGAGTGAATACAAAATTACAAATTTACATACCGCACAAAAATAAGTTGAAAACAATCATTTTTATTATAACTTATTTACAATTCATTTGCAAGTACATTCTGAGTTGTAAAATGATTTTTCGGACTGTTATGCCAGTCAAAAGCCCATTTCCTTTTCTCTTCTCTTATCTGGTTTCTCCTGCCAAACAATATCACCAAAATTCAGCGGCTATTTTAAGGGAGCGACTTCTTTACCTTTCGGGTCGATTGTAAGCTGCAGACAACACCGCACAATTCGGCAAGAAGTCTCAGCCGGGATTTTTGCCCCACTTCTTCCTTTCCCCACCGCTGGAAGGTACTGTGTGCGATCCCCAGCTGCTTTGGGGCGGCGCAGGCAAAAAATTTCCAGATCCATCCATTTTTGTTTCCAGGGCGCAAACGCCGCAGGCCGTTCCTTCGGCCTGCGGCCGAATTTTACCTCCTTCCCTCATGACCTGGTTGCAGTCCGCATCCGCGAAGTACGCATTGCAGTCAGGACAGTGTCAGAATTTCTGGCCGCCAGCTTCCGTGCAGTCGGCCGCCTTCCCGGGAATGTGCTCCGGATCGTGGATGTGCGTAGCGTTATGGCGGATGGCTGCGTTGTGAAGAGCCTCAGTGGAATCCAAAATCTCTGCTGCCTGCCATTTCTCTTCTGCCCCCCGCAAAAAGCATCTGCTGCTTTATCGCACTCATCAAAGGCATAATCGCCGATGCTCGTCACGCTCCCCGGGATTGCCATGCCAGTGTGAGCTGCTTTCCGCAATGACAGCCAGCCAAAAAAGCCCGTGCCGGGTTCGGCACGGGCTGGTTTGATTTTTCCTTTCAGGTCTGATTCTCCATGACCCGTTCCAGCTCCAGGCAGGCGGTGAAGCGGGACAGGAATCGGCGGTAGCCCGCCACATCCTCAGGAAGCGGCTGCCAGGTGGTGGAGGCGGCACCGGCAAAGACCCGGCTTGCCAGGAAGTCCTCCAGGGTCTCGTCCTCCCGGCGAAGGGTCATAAAGGCAGCGAGCAGCGCCATACCGTAGGGGCCGCCCTCCCCGGCCGTGGTCAGGCAGGTGACGGGTACCTCGCAGGCGGCGGCCAGATACCGCTGACCCACCCCGGGGGTTTTGAACACGCCGCCGTGACCCATGAGATTTTCAATAGTCACGTCCTCCCCCGCCAGCAAATCAAAGCCAACGCGCAGGGTTGCGAAGGTGGCGTAGAGCTGAGCGCGCAGGAAATTGGCCAGGTTCATCCGGCTGTCCGGATTGCGCAGAACCAGGGGAAAGCCCTGATCCAGGTGAGTGATGCACTCCCCTGCCAGATAATTCACGCTGACCACGCCGCCGCAGTCCGGGTCGCCCTCCAGGCTCTTCTGGTACAGCCGGGTGTAGAGTTCGTTGGTGGAAGGGTCAACCCCGAAAAGCCGGGCAGTCTCCCCAAGCATAGCCACCCAGACGTTCATGTCGTTGGTGCAGTTGTTGCAGTGGATTTCCGCCACCGGACGGCCGGTGGGGGTGGTTACGTTGTCGATCTCCGGGTAAAGCCCCCGCAAGGGCTTATCCAGCACGATATCCGCGAAAATAGAGGTGCCCGCGGAGACGTTGCCCGTGTGAACGGCTACGCTGTTGGTAGCCACCATACCGGTGCCCCCGTCTCCCGCCGGCGGAGCAAAGGGAAGCCCCGGCTCCAGGGTACCCCCCAGCCGGGCTGCCCCCGCCTGGGTCAGCTGACCGGCGGGTACGCCTGCGGGAAGCACCGCGGGGAGCAAACCCTTCAGCTTCCAGGGCATGGAATACTCGTCCAGAAGCCGCTGGGTCTTTTCCAGCATGGTTTCATCGTAATCCGTGCCCGTCGGGTTGATGGGGAACATGCCGGAAGCATCATCCACGCACAGCACATTCTCGCCGGTAAGCAGGAAATGCACATAGCCCGCCAGCGTCGTCAGGTGAGCAACCCGGGAAACATGATCCTCCCCGTCCAGCAATGCCTGATACAGGTGAGCCACGCTCCAACGCTGGGGAATGTTATATTGCAGCAGCTCGGTCAAGGCCTCGGAAGCCTGCCGGGTGGTGGTATTCTGCCAGGTGCGGAACGGTGTCAGCAGATTCCAGTCCTTGTCGAAGGCCAGGTAGCCGTGCATCATGGCGGACACGCCGGCACTGCGGACGGTGATCCCTTCCGGGATTTTCAGCTCCGCCAGAACCTGGCGCAGGCCGTCCCAGACCTGCGCCAGATCGTAGGTCCAGATGCCGTTTTCGTAGCGGCTGACCCAGGTGTACCCCGCAGAAGCCACAGGGGCGAATCCATCGTCCATCAGAACCGCCTTGATCCGGGTGGAGCCCAGTTCGATGCCCAGAAAGGCACCTTTCGTTTTCTTCTTGTCGTTCATTGCAGGTTCCCCCTGTCAAAAATCTTCGCGGCCAGGCCGCCCTTCAGATAATCCTCCAGCTGCCGGAAGGCCTGGGCAAGTCCTCCGGCCTCCGGGGCGGGGATGATCCGGTCTGCCGCAGCGCGCACCGATGGCATGGCCGTTTCCGGAGCGAAAAACAGCTCCGCCTCGGAGATCATCACCGTATCCGAGGGCGCGTCCCCGGCGGCGAAAACCCGCCGGTTTCCCAGCCTGCCGTTCAGCTCCCGGATGCCGGAGGCCTTGTTTACCCCGGCGGCAGTAAGCTCATAGAAGTGGGTGCTGGCTCGGTTGAGGGCAAACCGCTCTGCCGGGAACAGTCTGGCAACCGCGGCCTCCAGCCGCTCCGGCTCGTCGCAGGTGAAGAGCACCTTGACGATGGCCTCCACCTCCTCCAGCCGGGCAGCGGGTGCCGTCCGATCCTCGGAAACGCCACGGGTCAGAAGCCGCAGATTGTCCCGGATCCGAAAAATCTCCTGAGCCGTGGACACGGTGACGCTGATGTCCGGCTCCTGGATCATCAGCTCTTCCAGTGCCGGGAACACCGTTTCATCCAGATCGTGGATGACAATGGGCACATCCTTCTCAAAGTCATAGATCACGGCTCCGCCGCACAGAATTCCGTAGGTGCCACCGGGAATCCAGGTCAGTAGCTTCCGCACGGCGGGCAGTGCCCGACCGGTACACAGGCAGAACTCGCCCCCCGCCTCCCGGAACCGGGCAATGGCACGCAGAACGGACTGCCGGGGCATCTGGCCGGTTTTCAGCAGTGTGCCGTCGATGTCGGATACAAACAGGATTTGATTCATCATAGGATCATTCATAGATTCATAGGTTGAAAAGGCATCGAGGGTTACTCGATGCCTTTCCGGGTTTGTAAGGAGACAAGATGATCTTGGAAAGATTAGAACTGCGTCTTCCACTCGTCGATGTTGTCCTTGGTGAAGCGCAGGGGGTCGCCCAGCAGAACCTGGGTGCCGCCGTCGTAGTACTCCTCCACAGTCTTGGTGCCCAAGCGGCCGGCGGTGATGGTATCGCCGACTTCGCCCTTGCATTCGCCGGTGGCCACGGAGTGGGTAGCGGCAGCGGCCAGGTAGCCCTGGTCATAGGGGTTCCACAGGTAGCAGTCGTAGCAAATGCCGTTCTCAATGTAAGGAGCCATTTCGGAAGGCAGACCAACACCGGTAACCTTGCAGTCAGAACCCATATCCTGAATCACCTTGGCGGCGGCCAGGATGCCGACGGTGGTGGGACTGATAATAGCATCCAGATCGGGGTAGTTCTGGAGCATGGCCTGCGCCTCGGTGGTGGACTTGTCTGGCAGGTCGTCGCCGTAGGCGATTGGCAGGACGGTGATGTTCTTATAGTCGTCAGGATGGTCTTCCACTTCCTTGAGCATAGCGGCACACCAGTCCGCGTGAAGCTGACTCTCAGGCTGGGCGGACAGGATACCGATGGTACCGGTGGAGCCGGCACCGCCGCAGATAGCCAGAGCGGACTGCATCTGCATTCTGCCCAGCAGGTCAATGGAGGCCTGCTCAACGTGAACCACACGGGAGTCGGGGTTGGCGGCGGAGTCGAAGGTGACGACGGCAATGCCCTTGCCCATGGCCTGGGACAGGATGGGCTCCAGCGCGTCAAAGTCGGAAGCGATGACAGCGATGCCGTCCACGCCCTGCGCAATCAGCTGGGTGATTACCTCAATTTCCTTCTCAACGGTGGGCTCTTCCGTGCCGCGGTACATACAGCTGACACCGGTCTCTTCGCAGAACTGACGGAAGCCAATGTACATGTCGATGAAAATGGGGTCGGACAAGGTCTTGGAAACCATGATGTAGGTGGGTGCGTCCGCACCGGCGTTATAGTCCGCAGTGGGGGAATCATCCGCAGGAGCGGCAGCGTTGCTGTCAGTGTTGCCGCTGTCGGCGGCAGGGGCATCGGTTTTCGTAGTGCTGCCGCAGCCGGCCATCAGGCTCAGAACCATGCAGACAGCGAGTAATAGCGCTACCAGTTTTTTCATGTGTTTTTTCCTCCTTTATTTTCAAGCTTCCGGCCACGGAACTGCTCCTTGGCATCGGAAATAACTTGCTTCAGGTTGGGAACTGCGCAGACGATGATAAGCAGCAGTCCAATGATGATTTTCAGAGTGTCGGAAGCCACGTTCACAAGTCCCGCACCATAGCGGATAAGACCAATGGTGAAAACGCCCAGAATCATGCCGCCTACGTTGCCCCGGCCGCCGGTGGTGGCCGCGCCGCCCAGGATGGCCATGGCAATGACTTCCATCTCATAGCCCTGGGCAATGCTGGCCCGGACGGAGTGGAGCTTGGCCGCCAGGAACAGACCCGCAAGAGCCGCACACAGACCATTGACGGTGAAGACGATCATCTTGATCCGATCGCAGTGGATGCCGGAGAAGTGAGAAGCCGTGCGGTTGGTGCCGGTGGCGAAGAGCTGTCGGCCGAACACCGTCCGGTGGATGAGGAAGCCGAAGATCACCGTCAGCACGATAAAGGAGAACAGAATTACGGGCAATCCCAAAACCTTGCCCCAGGCCAGATGGCTCAGCTGCTTGGCGTAGGTCTTCAGGGACTGATCCTCCAGCAGCATATAGGCAATGCCCCGGAAGAGAATCTGAGTACCCAGGGTGACGATGGTGGAGTTCAGCTCTGGGAATTTCACCAGCAGCATTCCGTTGAAGGCACCGCACAGTGCACCCACCAGCAGTGCTATGCACACACAGGCGGCGAAGGGCAGCCCCTGCTCTCCGCACCAGCCTGCTACACAGGCAGACAAGGTGATGATGGAGGCGATGGAGATGTCGATTTCCCCCAGCACCAGCACCATCATGGTACCGTAAACCATCAGGCCTTTATCCATGAAGTTGATCATGGCATCCATCAGGTTATTGTAGTTCAGGTAGTAGGGAGACAGGTTGATATTGATGATATTGACCGTCAGGAAAATCAGGATCAGGAAGGTTTCCCAACGGGAGAATACCTTACCGGCGATGCCGCGGGCATTTCTGGATTCGAGGGCAGTTTCAGGCTTTTTCATGCGCTTCCCTCCTAATCAAAGCTTTCTTGGATGCCCGGCGGAGCACCAGAGAATTGATAACAACAGATACCAGGATTACCGCGCCGCGGATGGCTCTTTGCCAGAAGGAAGAGACCTGAATCAGCGGCAGGATGTTATTCAGGATGCCGAACAGCAGGGAGCCCAACAGAACGCCGCAGATACTACCCGCGCCGCCGGTGATGGACACACCGCCCAGAACCACGGAGGCAATGACGTTCAGCTCAAAGCTGGTAGCGGTGGTACCCTGGGCGCAGGCGTATTTGCACACCCACAGCACGCCTGCAAAGCCAGCAATCATACCGCTGATGACGTAGGCAATCCACTTGTCCTTTTCCACCTTGATGCCGGAAATTCTCGCGCTTTCGGCGTTGCTGCCGATGGCGTAGAGCTGGCGGCCGAACCGGGTGTGACCCATGAAAATGATGCCGAAGATGGCAACGGCAACAGCGAAGAGCACCATGTAGTTGATACCCAAGAACTTTCCGGTGGAGATGGCCAGGAATTCCGGAGTCATATCCGTCTGGCTGACCCATTCGCCTTTACTGAAGATGTAGATGACGCCCCGGAAGATATCGCAGGTGCCGAGCGTTCCAATCAGAGGCGCAATGCGAAGCTTGGCCACCACAAAGCCGCTGATGATGCCGCAGATCAGCCCCACGCCAATGCCGATGGCAAAGACCAGAATCACGGGAATCTGAGGATGATCCCGGAGCACCAGCACCGATATCATGCCCGCAAGACCCATGACGGAGCCAACCGACAAATCAATGCCGCCGCTGACAATGACAATGGTCATGCCGATAGAGACGATAAGAAGCATGGAGGCTTCCCGCATCAGCTCATTGAGGTTGGAGGCGGACAGGAAGCTGCCGCCGGTTCGCAGCTGCACCAGGGTGCTGACCACGACGATCAGACAGATCAGCACGCATTCCTGGGAGTGATTGGAAAACAGGCTGCGAAGCGGATTGTTTTTTGCGTTATTATTCACGGCCGGTTTCCTCCTTTAGCATAGTGTCCGCGGAGTTCATGGCGTAGGCCAGGAGCTTCTCCTGGGTGGCCTCGTCCCGGTTCAGAATCTTCACCAACTTGCCCTCGTGCATGATGCCGATCCGGTCACTCATAGCAAGAACCTCCGGCATTTCGGAGGAGATGAGGACGATCGCGTAGCCCTTCTGGGCAAGCTCGCTCATGATCTCGTACATCTGGGATTTGGCGCCCACGTCCACACCCTTGGTAGGCTCGTCCAGAATCAGCACATCCAGGTCAACATTCAGAAGCTTTGCCAGAACCACCTTCTGCTGGTTGCCGCCGGACAGGGAATCGGCCTTGTCCAGGACACTGCGGCTCTTGATGCCCAGGGTCTTGCGGAAGGATTCCCCATCCCGCTGCTCGGATTTTACATCCAGTCCCAACAGGTGGCTGTACTTTTTCAAGGAAGCAATGGTCTCGTTCCGGAAGATTTCCCAGGAAAGAAGCAGCCCCTGCTTCTGCCGGTCCTCCGGCAGGTAGCCCAGCCGGGCATCCATGGCCTGGGAGGGATGGGTGAAGTGAACCTCCTTGCCCTTGAGCACCACCGTACCGGACTGGTAGCCGGTGACACCGCAGATGGCCTGGCACACTTCGCTGCGGCCGGCACCTACCAGGCCTGTCAAGCCGAAGATCTCGCCCTTACGCACGTCAAAGCTCACATCGTGGAACACGCCGGTGCTGGTCAGGTGCTTGACCTCCAGCACTACCTCGCCGATGTTCGGGGTCAGCTTGGGATATAGATCCTTAATCTCCCGGCCGACCATAGCCTGAACCAGGATCTCGTTGGTGATTTCCTTGATATCCCAGGTGCCGATGTAGGTAGCATCCCGGAAGACGGTGACCCGATCAGCCAGCCGGTACATATCCTCCAGACGGTGGGAAATAAAAAGAATGGATTTGCCCTGGTCACGGAGCTGCTCGGTAATCCGGTAGAGTTCCTCGCATTCCCGCTTGGACAGAGCCGCCGTGGGTTCATCCATAATCACGATTTCCGCATCGGCGGAAACTGCCTTGGATATCTCCACGATCTGCTGCTCGGCCACGCTCAGATTGCTCATTTTCGACTTAGGATTGATGTTCGAACCCAGGCTCTGCAGAAGCTCCGCTGCCTTCTGGTGCATATACTTCCAGTCGATGAGACCCAGTCTGTTGCACTTCATATGGCCGATGAAGATGTTCTCCGTCACCGTCAGCTGAGGATAGGCGGTGCTGTGCTGATAGACGGCGGCAATCCGGCAGGCAGCGGAATCGCTGGTGCTGCGGAAGAAGACCTCCTGTCCTTTGACGAAGATCCGGCCCTCGTCCGGCATATGCACACCAGTGATGACCTTGATCAGCGTGGATTTTCCGGCACCGTTTTCCCCCATCAATGCGTGAATTTCGCCTTTTCTCAGCTCAAATTGCACATTGTTCAGGGCTGTGACACCGGGGAATCGCTTGGTGATGTTTTCCAGTTTCAGGACAACGTTGTCCATAGGCGTACCCCTTTCTTATTCGTCCCGAAGCTTCAGGATCCGGGAGGCGTTAGACAGCATTACCGAAGGATCCTTGTAGCATTCGCTGTAGAGTTCGACGGTAGCGTAGCCGTCAAAGCCCGCCGCCTGTAATTCATGAAGGATATCCAGCACCGGCATGGTGCCGTCGTCCAGCCGGGTGTGGGAATCCGTTCTGCCATCGTTGTTGCAGATGTGGGCGTAATGCACCTTACCGGGCATTTTTTCCAGATAAGAGGCCACCGGCTCGTAGGCAATGTTCGGGGGGACGATGTCCACCATAGCCTCTACGTTTTCCATGCCGATGTCCGCCAGAGCCTCCGCGCAGTCGTCAGAGGTGGTGATGATGGGGCTTTCCATGGGGGTCAGAGACTCGATGACCAGAGTCACGCCTTTGGGCGCGGCATAGGTTGCCAGCAGGCGCATATTTTCCACAAACCGCTTCCAGCTGTCCCGTCTGGGGGTGACATAGCCCGGATGGTCAGCAACCAGCAGCATTCTGGGGCAGTGGATGCCGCTGCAGCCGTCAATGGCCAGTTTGAAGTATTCCAGGGCATCCCGCTGCTCGCGCCCATCCAGGGAGCACAGATTATAGGGCATTCCCAGTGCGTTGGGGGTATACATGGGAACTTCCAGACCGTACCGCTTCCGAAAATCCAGAATTTTCTGAATCTCCGCCTTATCTAAATCGAAGGGATAAGCATGGGGGCGTCCGCCCCAGATTTCCACTCCGTCAAAGCCAAGCCGCTGGGCGTCCCGGAAGGCTCGCTCCAGAGGAAACCGCCGATAGTCCAGGGAAAAGCAACCGAATTTCATGTTATTTCCTCCTTATTGGCCGTAGGTCAGCCAGCCTTCCTTTTCCCGGCGGATAAGCTCCGGATCAATGGGTGGAATCTGCACCCCCATAGATCGGGCCAGCACATAGGTCTGGGCACTTTCCTCCAGGTATACCGCAGAGAACAGAGCCTCGTCCAGATCCTTACCATAGGCCAGCACCCCGTGGTGCTTCAGGATCACCGCCAGAGAGTCCCCGGCATATTCCACCGCCAGAATACCCATGCCGATATCCGAGGAGGGGGTAAAGGGTGCCACCTTCACCGGATTGTGGCAGGCGTCGATCACCGTGACCAGAAACTCCGGCAGCTCGTCAGTGACGAAGCCAACCGCCGTAGCCCAGGGCTGGTGGGTGTGGATGATGGCGTTCACCTGAGGCATATGCGCATACATATAAATGAGTGCGGAGGAATCGCTGGAGGGCTTTCTTCTGCCTTCCACCAGCTGACACTTTCCGTCGATCAGGCACACGTCCTCGTAGGTCATGGTCTCGTAGGCCATGCCGGATGGGGTAACCAGGTAGCGGTCATCGCCAACCCGCATACTCACGTTTCCGCCGGACAGGGACACCAGCTTATTCCGCTTGATCTCCAGGGCTGTGTTCAGAATTTCCTGCTTTTCTTTTTCAAACATTATCGTTCCTCCCTATCCAGCATCCGCTGGAGCCGATCATACTGGGTCTCCGGATTCTCTACCCAGAGGGCTCTTCCTAAGATAACGGTATCCGCCCCGGCGGCCACCACTTTGGGCAGCCACTGCTCTGTGATGCCGCCGTCCACCACAATGGAGATTTCCTTGGGCAGAAGAGCCCGAGCCTGGGCAATCTTCCCCAGAGCCCAGGGGTTGAACTGCTGTCCCCGGCCATCAGGTTCCGAGGTCATCAGCAGTACATAGTCCATATCCTCGATGTAAGGAGGCAGAGTACTCAGCGGTGCCATAAAGTTCAGAGCCAGGCCAGCCCGCCCTCCCTGCTGATGGATCCGATGCAGATGAGCCGCCGGAAAAATTCCGGACTCTACATGTACCGCAATGGATTTGACTCCCAGCTCCAGCAGATCATCAATGTACTGCTCCGGACGGGTTACCATCAGATGTGCGTCCGCCTCCCGATCCGTGTAGGCCAACACGTCCCGGACGGTATGTAAGCCGAAGGTAATGTTATCAATGAAATTGCCATCTTCGATATCAAAATGAATTTTTTTGATTTTTCCGAGGCTGTCCAGTGATTTTTGCAGATTTAATTGATTGGCAGAGGCCATAGATGGGATAAATATCGCCATAGGCATCCCCTTTTCCTGACGCATTCTTTACATTTCGGATTATAACATGATTTTTTCTGATTGTAAATGAGCGATATTGTAAAAATCAGGGTGTCAATTTTGGTGATCCTGCCAAATTTTCGTGGTTTCAATGGGATTTTGATTTTTGCTATTGATTTATTATGATTCATTATGATATTATCTGATTGCAGCAGATTGCGTCACCCGCTGTCTGATCAAATTGGTCACTGATTATGAAAGGAATGAAACATCAATTATGAATTGGATGAAAGAACTTTTTGGAGTAAAGAAACCGATCATCGCTATGTGCCACCTGCAGCCCCTGCCCGGTGATCCCTACTACGATCAGGAGAAGGGAATGGAGTATGTGCTCGAGTGCGCCCGGAAGGATCTGCATGCCCTGCAGAACGGCGGCGTGGACGGTGTTATGTTCTCCAATGAATTCAGCCTGCCCTACCTGACCAAGGTGGAGCCCATTACGATTGCCGCCATGGGCTGGGTCATCGGTGCGCTGAGAAGCGAGATCACCGTGCCCTATGGCGTCAACTGCCTGTGGGATCCCATCGCCTCCCTGGATCTGTGCGTGTCCGTCGGCGGCAAGTTCATCCGGGAGATCATCACCGGCGTTTACGCCTCTGACTTTGGTCTGTGGAATACCAACGTAGGTCAGACCGTCCGCCACAAGATGGCCATTGGTGCCAAGGATGTGAAAATGCTCTACAATATTGTCCCCGAAGCCGCCAAGTATCTGGCCGACCGGAGCATTGAGGACATCGCCCGCTCCACCGAGTTCAACAACCGACCCGATGCTCTGTGCGTCTCCGGTCTGACGGCCGGCTCCGAGACCGACACCCAGGTGCTGAGCCGTGTGAAGAAGTCCGTGAAGCACACCCCCATTCTGTGCAACACCGGCTGCAACAAGGACAATATCGTCCGGCAGCTATCTAACTCCGACGGTGCCGTCTGCGCCACCACCTTCAAGTACGACGGCAAGTTTGAAAACGCCGTGGATGAGGCTCGGGTCAAGGAGTTCATGGACATCGTCAAGGCCTACCGGGAAACCCTGTAATAGTCGGTTTTGGATAGAAAACGCTCGTTTTCCGGGAAAAATCGTCCATATATGCATTGCATTGTGAGACAGGTTATGTTATGATTTTATTGTAAACAGGGCAGTTGTCCATGGGCAGCTGCCCTGCTCCGCCAATGGCAAAATTGGTTCGAAGGGGTAGAAGATTATGCTGCGTGCCGAACGTCATCAAGCCATTCTGGAGCTGGTCAAGAACCGAGGGATCGTCGCCATTGAGGATCTGATGGCTCATACGGACAGCTCCAAGGCCACCATCCGCCGGGATATCAACGAGCTTGCCGAGCAGTCTCTGCTGATTAAGATCCGGGGTGGTGCCCGGTATGCCACGGATGTGAAGCTGCCGGATCAGGAGCCTTCCCAGGCCGCCAAGAGTCTCATCAACGTGGAGGAAAAGCAGCGCATTGCGGCGGCGGCCAAGCGGCATATCCGCCCCAACGGCCGTTTGTTTCTGGACTCCGGTACCACCGTGCTGGAGCTTGCCAAACTGCTGGCAAGCGAAGAGAACCTGACCTTCGTCACCAACGATCTTCAGATCGGTGCCGCCTTGGCCGGGAACCGAAAGTCTACCCTGCTGTTCCTGGGGGGCATGGTGCGCAAGGGCTTCACCGCCACCTACGGCTATTTCGCCGAGCAGATGCTGGGAGAGCTGTCCGTTAATCAGATGTTCTTTTCCGTAGACGCGGTGGATCCGGAGCTGAATATCACCAGCTACACCATGGAGGACATCAACGTCAAGAAGATCGGCATGGCTCAGGCCGAGGAGCGGATTCTGCTGTGTGACCACTCCAAGTTCACCACCTGCGCCCTGTTCAACATCTGCACCATCGCGAACATCGATACTGTCATTGTCACGAAGGAGCTGAATCCGGAAACCATCGAGCACCTGCGCCGTTCCGGCGTCAACGTAGAAGTGGTTTAAGGCGTTTTGCCATATTTCCCTAAAGCGTAAAGGAAACACCGCGTAATTTGGCAAGAAGACTCAGCCAGGATTTTTATCCTAGTTCAAAGTTTGAAAAAAGCTGGAATACGGTATGTATTTCCCATTTTTCAAGCTGAAGAAATGGGGTTAAAACGACTGAGGCTCGCAGGCACAGTTGTACGGTGTTGCCCAAAAGCCCCTGGCGGTGATATGTACCCCCAATACTGGACACCCAGTATTGGGGGTACATATCACCGCCAGGGGGCTTTTGTTGGCTGTCATGAAGGAGGACAAGGCACAAGCCTAGCCAATCCCAAAATTGCAAAAAGGCGCACTGAATCTTACGCAGATTCAGCAGCAAAATGGACAGGGAAACGACGGGCGAACTTCTTCAATCAACTGGCGATTCTACTTCGCCCGTGATTTTATGATGGCGGTTTTGCTGCTGCCTGCGATTCAACGCAGACTCCAGGCCTTCTTCGACGAACCGCTGTGCTATGCTGCAAATGGTGCCAGTACTCACTGCG
>ERZ808242.286-NODE-286-length-38187-cov-12.694299_pt1 | contig 38187 bp, 63 predicted proteins | sample MGYA00521244_ERZ808242 | MGnify/ENA primary metagenome ERZ808242 (study PRJEB31516, sample SAMN03275573) | gut metagenome | biome: mammalia-associated habitat; material: feces | host: Papio cynocephalus | place: Kenya | collected 2012-07-27 ... | reverse complement strand
CCGCCTACAACGCGGCCACGGTGGCGGCGCTGGGCGCTGCGGACGAGATCATCATTCCCGTCGAGCTGGAGGGCTTTTCGCTCCACGGCGCGGGCGAGATCCGCAGCCAGGTCGCCAACATGCGCACGGTCAACCCGCGGCTGCGCATTGCAGGCGCGCTGATCACCAAGCGGCGCGGCACGCGCATCCAGGAGGCCGCAGAGCAGGCGCTACGCGTGAGCGGCATTCCCGCATTTGAGGCGGCGATCCCGCTGCGGGCGTCTGTGCCGGCAAGCATGTCCAACCTCAACGCGAGCAAGACGCTGCGAGGCTACGCGCCCAAGGACGCGGCGACAAAGGCCTATCACGATTTTACGCGGGAGTATCTGAGCAAGGGAGGCGCGGTCAATGGCTAAGGGCAAGTTTGACATGAGCGAGTTTCTAAAGCCGGTTGCGGTGCCCGAATCGGACACCGGACGCGAGCAGATCGTTTATCTCCCGCTCGACCAGCTGAGAGCCGACGAAAATAATTTTTACTCGTTGGACGGCATTGACGAGTTGGCGGCAAACATTGAGCTTATCGGCTTGCAGCAGCCGATCCGCGTGCGTAAAGACGGCGACGGGTACATCATCGTGAGCGGGCATCGCCGCAGCGCGGCGCTGCGCCTGTTGGTTGAGGATGGGCAGACACGCTTTGCTGAGGCTCCATGCATCATTGAGCGCGATGACGGCGAAAGCCCAGCCATGCGCGAGCTGCGCCTGATCTGCGCAAACAGCGATACGCGCAAAATGTCCAGTGCCGACATTTCCAAGCAGCTCAGCCGGATGAAAGAGCTGATTTATGAGCTGAGCAAGGAGGGTTATGAGTTTAAGGGCAAGATCCGCGACTTTGCAGCCGAGGCTGTCGGCATCAGCAAAACCAAGGCCGCCCGCCTCCAGTTTATCGATTCTCATCTCGATTCGGAATTTGCCTACCTGTGGGAAAAGGAGAAAATCAACGAGTCTGTTGCGTATGAGCTGGCTCATTTCGAGACGAGCGTCCAGAAGCGCCTTGCGAAGATCTACAAGGGCGGAAAAAACTTGCCGCAGGCTGAAAAGCTGAAGAGGCTGTGCGAGATCTTCGCCGATGGGACGACCTATGAACCGACGATGACATGTCCGGACGGTAAGTCCTGTACGCATGGAGACGCTGCCCTGCGGCACGATGCGAGCTTGGGGGCGTGGGAAAATCCGTGCAAGGGCGAAAAATGCTGCCTTGAATGCGACAAAGCAACGAGAGATTGGAGCCCGTGCGACAGAATGTGCGCCGCGGCACAGAAGCGCCGCAGCGAGAAAAGCGCCAAGGAGAAAGAAAAGCAGAAAATCGACGCTGAAAAGGCCCGGGAAAAGGCATACGCGCAGCTACAGGCCACTTGTGCACGCATGGTTCGCGCTGCCGATGCCGCTGGCCTTGACGATAAGGCCAAAGCCTACGACGGGTGCACAAGCGATGGCGGACATACAATCGGCTTGCTGCGCCGCTACGCGCGTGGAGAATTCAAGCCGGATGAGCGGCCATATTTTTACGATTTTGAGCTGAAGCACTGCTCAACGATCGGCAAGTGCGCGCAGGCACTGCACTGCACGACGGATTATCTGCTCGGTCTGACAGATGAGATCTCGCCAGCCAAAGCGGTGAGCTCGCCGGAATGGTCGCCGCTGGATGCGGAGCACTGGCCGGAGGAGGGCGCGCTTGTCGTGCTGAGCTATCCGACAGGGCTGGGCGGCAGCGCCTACTTGACGGCGCGATGCTGCGGGAGCGTGAGCGACCAGTATCCATTTATTTCGACCGACGCGGGTGTCTCGGTGCAGGACATCGTCGAGTGCAAGTGCGACAGCTGGCTGCTGATCAGCGAGAGGCAGAGAGGAGCGAAAAAATGAAGCCATCCGGTATGCTCGCAGAAATGCAGAGGGCTCATGCTCGTGAGCTCTCTGCGATGCAGTCAACACTTCATCAGTATTTTATCGACACCCTGATGATCTGCCTGCACGAAGACTTTGGCTTCGGCTATGACCGCTGTTTGCGTGTAGTTGATAAATGGGTGGAGACTTTCAAGGCCTACTGGCCCGCTATGGAATTTCAAGATGAGTCTGACGTTTTTCAGGTCCGCATGGACGCCGTGCTTGCTGAGATCCTGTCAGCACACAAAGACAAATTTGCTCCCTTCCCTGAGCGCTACCCGTATATCAAACAGCTCGGCTATGGGCCAAGGAGGGGCAAATGAGTTGGATTGCAATTGAAGATCGTCTGCCGCGAGCCGGTGAGCGAGTATTAGCCACGGATGGCGTATTTGTAGGAGAAGCCTATAGAACAAGCGCCAACACATGGCGCAGATTCGATGGTATTGCCTGGCATGATCTTTTCGGCAAATGCGTTACGCATTGGATGCCATTGCCAAATGCGCAGAAAAGAGGCGCGTAATGGCTGAACAGGATATTTTCAAAATATTACTCGGGAATATTTCGGAGGACGATCCCCAAAAAATCGGCCGAGCAACAAAAGCATACCAGTTCGCCGTGCAAAAGGAACTGACTGCCACTCAAAGAAAATATTTCTTTGCTTATTACCGCGATGGGCTGAACTACACTCAGATCGGTCAAAAGTATAGAGTCAATAGAACCACAGTGTGGCGCACAGTGAATAGAGCTATGAAGACGATCCAGCATTGTCTTGAGTACGCACAGCTGTGATCTTCAGGAGGATCGAACTATGGAAAAACCTATGAATCTTCAGAACTGGATGCTCAACGCAATGTTGCGCTCCGGAAAGTCTGTAACCGTCTTTCTCGTTAATGGCTATCAGATGAAAGGAACCGTTACCGGCTTTGACAATTTCGTCGTCATCCTTTCCGCCGAAGGCAAGCAGCACATGATCTACAAACACGCAATTTCAACTGTCATTCCGTCCGATGCCGTCTTACTGAAACAACAGGAGGAGTTCTGCAATGACTGAAGAAACGACCAACGTACTTGTCGTACGCGTTCCGCGAGCTATCGATGATATCGACATCTGCCTTGAACACATCAGGCGCGGCCTGCACGATGGGATTCTGATCCTCGGTGCTGATGTAAGCTATACCGTTGAGAAATTTCCGCCGCTCGGCAGCGTAAATGTTGAGCAAGCCACCGCTCCCGAAGAAAGTCTTTCACATGAGCAAGAAAAGCCGGTGTCCGATTTGGGCACCGGCAAACCTGCCAAGACTACCCCAGAGAAACCCGCAACTATGCAGTTGCCCTCGCCTGCTTCTCCTACGCTGCAGGTCCGCGGAGCCGGTGCAGCTGAGAAAAAACGCATTTTCACGAAGCTGTGCGCCTATCGCGATAAGACCGACGCGGGCTGGGCAAGGCGGGTCGCTGACATGACAAAGCCGCAGATATCCTACGAGATCATCCGCTCGCTTGTGACAGATGGAGCCGTCATCAGCTTGGACACCTGGCGGATCATCGATCGTGCGCTGGACAAGTTAGGGACAGGTGGCTCATCAGGCGCAAAATGAAAGAGGGCGCATCATGAACAACTCAGAATCCGCAAAAATAATTTTCGAGGTCCTTAAAGACTGCGGATGCAGACCGAGCCTGTCTGGTTTTGAGTATTCCATCTATGCAGAAAGGCTTCTGGCTGAATCTCCAACGAAAAAGTGGACATCCACGGCTCTTTATACTCAAATTGCTCAAAACTTTGATACCAAGCCTTCTATCGTAGAGAGAAGTATTCGCTATATGGTCTCGGATATGCTGGCTTGCGGCTCGATGGAAAACATTCGCAGGGTATTTGGCAACACGACGCATTTGACCAGTATGGATTTCTTATACACCCTCAAATATTATGCCAGTTTTCAGGTGAAAAAGGAGTAGGCAAATGAATAACGAAGAGATTTTGAAGGCGCTGCGGTGCTGCGTGTATACCGAATGCACCAAATGCCCGTTAAATAACGGAGATCCTATGGATATTGAATGTGTCAGCGAGATGGTGCGTACCGCCGCAGATCTGATTGAGAAGATGACCGACCGATGCGCGCGGTACGCCGAGGAGATCGCAGTGTTGCAGGAGCGGCAGAAGTGGGTGCCGGTGACGGAGCGGTTGCCCGAAAGCGCCGGTGATTATCTCTGTCTGGTCAGGTATTGCAATCTGGTCACGGGAGAGATGGAGAAAATGCAGCGAACCGGATACTTTACGCCGCTTGGCAGAGGTGCATGGGGCGGCGATGCTATACGCGGGGCCAGAGCGATGGTGCTTGCGTGGATGCCGCTGCCGGATGGGCCGGAGGTTGAGTGATGGATAAGGTTAACTGCCTAAGATGCAATTTCAGGCACGAAGACAACGGAAATTGTACCGTAGTTGGCGGATTCTGCACAGCAATTCCAGCGGCACATTGCCCGCTGCTACGGGAGTATTTAGACACTGAGCTGACGCCGGAGCAGTGCGCCAATGCAAAAATCATCATCGAATCCGCCTTTAGCGATGATACGTCAAAGGCAGAGCGGATTCGAGAGTTATTAAAGGCCGACCGGGACGGGCGCGTGGTGGTGCTGCCGTGCAAGGTGGGCGATACGGTCTACAAGGTAATCACTATTCAAGCGCAAAAGCCGGTGATGCTGGAAATGCAAGTTAAGACGTTGGGGCAAGCTGCCGACGTTGCACAGCTTATCGGAAAGAGGAACAAGGTAATCAACGTATTTCTCACCCGCGAGGAAGCGGAAGCAGTATTGGAGGGCGAGAAGCAATGACTGACATGGAACGTAGCACTTTCTGCGCAGCACTTAACCGCTACGGCGCGCAGGCGCAGATCATGATGGTTTTTGAGGAAATGGCTGAGCTGCAGGATGTTCTTTGCAAATTTTTGCGCGGGCGTGTGGATGGCGATACACTCGCCAACATCGCCGAAGAGATTGCCGACGTCGGGATCATGCTCGACCAGATGGTGATCGAGTTTAAGGTCGAGGACGCGGTGGCGGAGCAGCGAGCCTACAAGGTTCAGCGGCTGCGGAACCGGATCGAGCATGTGGAACAGGAGGTCAGACAATGACTGAATACATCGAAAAAGAACAGGTAATTGAATGGTTCCGCCCGTATGGTCATGTGGAAGAGGGCATTCCATATTATGGACTTGTAACAGACATCCGCGAGATGAAACCCGCTGACGTTGCGCTTGTGAGACACGGACAGTGGGTATCTGTCGCGAACAAACGTGACCGAGTTTGCTCGCGGTGTCTGCGCAACGAGCCTTACAAATTCGCTGATCAGCATGAGACGGTATTTGAGTATTGCCCTTACTGCGGCGCATGCATGGACGGTGACGCATGAGGCTGCTTGTGACACTGGCGCTGGATGCGCCGGATGATGCAGATCCGCAGGGGATCAAAGAAAAAGTCGCGATGGACTTTGAGAAGTACGGAGGCGTGCGCGTGGTCAAGGTCGAGCGCGTGAATGAGTATCAACAGATGACGATGGAGACTGCTGAATGAAAAAGAAACGGATGATCAAGCTGCTGATGAGTCTCGGCTGCGATAGGAATGACGCAGCGCGGGCTGCAACGCTGGCCGATGGCAATTTGCCACATTCGGTGTTGTATTACGATCTGTGCGAGGAGTTTGTTCGTACATACTGTGAGCGGTTGGACAAATCTGTCTTTGAGGGCGATATAACCGGAGAGGTCTCCGGTACGCTGGGAAGTCATCTGTATGGATGAGTATTGTATCGTAAAGCAGCGGGCGGGCCCTTTGGTCAAGGTATTTTCGACGGATCGTGCGTGCTTTTTGCGCAAAAACGGCGAGTGCATCCGCTCTCGCTGCGGGCCAGCAATGAGCCGCACGACCGTCGACAAGCTGGAGCTGCGGCTCGCGCTCTTTGAGTACGACGGCGTTTTCCATTCGCTGACGTTTGCGCCGGAGAATTTACCTGAGAGTCGAAAAGAGGTGCAGCAGATCTGGAACACTTACCTCAAGCGCCTCAAGCGCTGGGGCAGCGGCAAGCCGTTTGACTATGTCTACCGCATCGAGGGGCTGCACGACAGCCTGCACATCCACGTTTTTCTGCGCAACAGCGAGTATCCTGCGGTGCTCGTGCGGCGGCTGTGGGACTGGGGCGAGGCATACGATGTGCCGTACACAAAAAAGAAGATCCTGCAAGAGGATGGATACCGCAGGCTCGCCCGATACTTCACCAAGGAGCGGCCGGAGGTCGGGCAGCATCCGTGGGGACCGTCGCGGACGCTCAAACCCAAAGTGCCGCTGCCGGAGGTCAAGACCAGCAAGACCGGCCGCATCTACGTCCCGCGGGATGCGGTCATCTTGCCGATCGAGTATAACGAGGCAAAAAGCGACTGGGGAGTGTACTCATACAGCAAGTATTTGAGCTACTGAAAACAGTGCTTTTATTTTAGATAATGATTTCTTATTCTTGAAACCTTATGAATATTTACGGACAACCTCAAGAAAGTAGGGAAAAAGCATTGCAAACCGAAGTGAAAACTGCTAAACTGGACACAAAGAACGGATGGCTCCTCTGCCCGCGATGCGGTCGAGGAAAAGTCCTTCGGCTCAATCCCGAGACCCGGGCACGGTCGCTGACCGTGTACTGCAAGGTCTGCGGAAAAGAGTCCATCGTGAATATCGACGAGTGCCTGTGCCTGAGAGCCTGCGCCACATGATCTGCGAGAGCAGTTTGTGTCGGCGCAGGCTTTTTTGTTTTTCCGGAGGTGATAGCCCGTGAGCGAGAAGCCGCTGCGGCCGTGCCGATATCCGGGATGCTACGAGCTCGTAAGCGATGGATACTGCGCAAAGCATCAGCCTCCGAAGCGGTCAGGGCAGCGCAGCACTGAGGCCGAGTCCTGGCGCTGGATGTACTTTACCGACGAGTGGCGCAAGGACCTGCGCCCGACGCAGCTGATGCGTGAGCCATTCTGCCGCGAGTGCGCCAAAGCCGGCAGGCGCGTCCGTGCTACCGACGTCGACCACATCGTCGGCCACAAGGGCGACTGGGCAGTTTTCTGTGACCGCAGCAATCTCGAGAGCCTGTGTCACAGCTGCCACAGCCGCAAGACGGCGCGAGAAATGTACGAAAACCGCAGGCGTTCGAAACCTCGCCGCGCAGGCTCGAGGCGGTAGGCTTGGGCGCTCGGGCGCGTCGCAGGAGCGTCGCGCACGGATTCCTTGCGCCCCCTCCCCCCTGCTCAAAAAGTTTGACGCATTGTGCCGTAACCGCTAAGCATACAGAGATACAAGAATTTTTCCCCACGGGGAATGACGAGAAGGACGTGAGAACATGAGCGGAAAGAGACAGCCGACGGCAGTGGTGGAAGCCAACGGCCGGAAGCACCTGACGCAGGCCGAAGCCGACGAGCGGCGCGACCACGAGGTCTATATGCCGCCGGCCGACGTGGTAGATCCGCCAAAGTGGCTGCCGAAACGCCTGCGGGCGGAATACTGCGAGATCGGCGAGATGCTCAACGGCGCAGGTCTCTACGCTGAACTCGACCGCGATGTTCTCGGCCAGTATTTTCTTTGCCGCGAGCGCTGGGCCAAAGCCGACAAGAAAGCGGCAGCGGCCATCAGCAAGAACGACGAGAAGCTCGCCAAGGAATGGACGAGCATCCAGGGCGCTTATTTCAAGCAGGCGCGCCAGTGCGCCGAGGCGATGGGACTCTCCGTCACCTCCCGCTGCCGGATCGTTGTTCCGACCGCAGTTGTCAACGCGGCGGGCGCTGTAGCCGGTGACCAGGGCGGGACGGATGAATTCACCGAGCTGCTCCGCCGCCGTCAGGACAGCGCCTTGAGCAGGAGCGCAAGCAGTGGCTGAGCGATACGATCAGGAGTCCGGACAGTTTGTCTGCGACTTTATCAGCCGGCTGCCGACGACCGATACCGGCAAACTTTTTAACCTGTATGACTGGCAGCGCAGCGCGTTGATGGAATTCTACGGGACGCTGGTGTCCGAAACGGGCACCGAGGACCTACCCGCCCCGATCAATGCCGAATGGCTGCGAAAATATTGGTATCTCTATCTTGAGATCCCCAAGAAAAACGGCAAAAGCGAGCTTGCGGCCGCGCTGGGGCTCTATCACCTGTTTGCCGACGGCGAACTGAACGCCGAGGTCTATATCTGCGCGGCGGACAAGGAAAACGCTTCGATCGTCTACAATGCGGCGGTCTTCATGGCAACGAGCGCGCCGTGGACGGCAAAAATGGTCGCACGCGGCGAGCTGAAGATCACCGAGAGCCGCAAGCGCATCGAGTACCGCCGCCGGATCAAGACCGGCAACGGCGGATATAAGTGGGTCACCATCGGCGTGATGCAAGTGCTAAGTGCCGAAGCGTACAGCAAGCACGGCTACAAGCCGAGCTGCGTGATTTTTGATGAGCTGCACGCCCAGCCGTCCCGCGAACTCTGGGATATCATGACCGGCGCAGCCGGCGCTTCCCGCCGTCAACCGGTGTGGATCGTGCTGACAACAGCCGGTGACGACCCAGAGCGCGGCAGCATTGGGTGGGAGATTCATGATAAGGCCGTCGCGATCCGCGATGCCCGGCAGCTGCGCCGCATCCAGGAGGAAGGCGGCGACGCGCGCAAGGTCCTCTCGCTAAGGCATGCCGCGGATGAGGACCTTGCCGACGCGGAACAGGCCCTTCTGGAACGCGACGAAGAAAACTGGCTGCCGATCCTGTACGGTCTGACGGCATTCTTCGGCGACGATCCGGATGACCTTGAAAAAATCGACATTTGGGATGAAAGCCTGTGGAAGCTGTGCAATCCCTCGCTGGGCAAGCACCTGAGCATGCGCAACGTCCGCATGGAGGCCATGGCAGCCAAGAAAAGCGAGGCTGCCGAGCGGCTTTTCCGCTGGCTGCGCCTGAATCAGTGGATCACGACGAAGGCGGTCGGCTGGATCTCGCTCAATCTGTATGACAAAACGCAGTGGGGGCCAAGCAGGAAGGCCGCACGAGAGGAATTCCTGCATCAGCTGGACGGCATGATCTGCTACGGAGGCGTCGACCTGTCGACGAGCCGAGATCTGACGGCATTTGTGCTGCTCTTCCCGCCCCAGCCTGGGCTTGACACCGCCGTGATCTGGCCATACGGCATCTGGAGGCCGGAAGCGACGGTCGATGAGGCTGAAAAAAGGGACCATGTTCCCTATCGAGACTGGGCGCGCGCCGGATTTTTGACGCTGTGTTCCGGCACGGTGAACGATTATGACGATATTGAGGCCCGCATCCGCGAGGCGCGAGAGCGATTTGACCTGCGCATGATCGGATTTGACCCATATTTGAGCCGAACCATCACGCAGAGGCTCTCCCCTATCGTCAACACCATTGAGATCCCGCAGGACCTGAAGAATATGAGCCCGGCGATGAAGGAAATGGACGACTTGATGCAGCGGCACACGCTGCTGCACGTACACAATACATGCTTTAGAACCACATTTGGCAATGTCCGCTGCCACGAGGACGGAAACGGCAATATCAAGCCGCTGAAGAACAAATCGACCGGCCGCATCGACCCAACGGTCGCCGCCATTATTGCAATGGCGGTGTGGATGATCGCGAAAAATCAGAAGCCCGACCTTGCCGAGGCCGTCAGCCAGCCGGGGTTCAGTTTGTAAGGATGAGAGAATGAGAAAATATGCTGCTGCGGCGCAAGGCGTCGCGTTGGTACTCGGATGCGTCCTGATCGCACTGGGTGCCAGTATGATCTACGTTCCAGCCGGAATGATCACAGCAGGTCTCCTGCTTGTTGCAGGCGCTGTGCTCGACGGCTATGACGATACCGATGAGGAAGGGACTGACGAATCTGAATGAGCGTTATTAAAGGGCTCCGCGCGGCCACTGCACGGTCGCCCACTACCAGAAAAGCCGTCACAATCGGCACGCTTGCAGCCGCCGGCGGCCTGGCTGTCGGAGAGGACGTGCAGAGCGTGGCAAGAAAGCTGAGCACGGTTGATCGCTGCATTGAGGTCCTGAGCGACAGCATGGCGAAGCTGCCGAACTTTGTAATCGACAACCGCACGCGTGAGCACGTACCACACGATATCCTGTATCTGCTCAACGTGCGGCCAAACGAGGCGATGACGCCAGCTATCCGCAAAAAGGTACTGGAGACCAGCCGACTGGAAGGCGGAAACGGATACGACTGGATCATCCGCGATCCGTCGACCGGCCTGCCGAAGGAGCTTATTCCTGTGCCCTGGCAGCTCGTGCAGCAGTGGCACGATGAGATCGGGCGCATCTGGTACGACGTCACGCATCCCCTCACCGGCGAGCTGATGCGGCTGCCGAACGAAGACGTCTGCCACTACAAAAATGCCACACGGAACGGACTGAAAGGCATCGGAACGCTGTCGCGTGCGGAGGACGTTATTGCCGCGGCGCGCGCGGCACAGCAGTACGACGCTTCGTATTATCAAAACGGCGGACAGCCCGGCGGTGTGCTGGAGACCGACGCCGATCTCCGCGGTTACGCCAAAAATGAGCACGGCAGCGTGCTGACCCGCCCTGACGGATCTCCTGTCACGCTGAAAGATCAGCTGCGCAGCGAATGGGAAAAAGTCCATCTGGGGCCAAGCAATGCACACCGCACGGCGATCCTTGATCTTGGCCTCAAATACACGAGCATCGCCAGTTCGAACCGCGATGCGCAGTTTGTGGAAAACAAGGAGATTTCCGTCAAGGACATAGCCCGCTACTTCGGCGTACCGCTGTACAAGCTGAACGACGGGGCTCAATCTTACGCTTCCAACGAGCAAAATTCCATTGAGTACGTTGTGAGCACGCTCCATCCGATTGTGACGCAGTACGAAGAAGAACAGACCTATAAACTGCTGACCGACAGTGAGCTGAAAAAGGGACTTGAGATCCGCATCAACATGATGGCCGAGCTCAGGGGCGACGCGGCCAGCCGCGCCAACTGGTACCGCACCATGCGCGACACAGGCGTGCTCTCAGTCAACGAGATCCGCGCGCTGGAGGATCTTCCCTTTATCGACGGCGGAGACACCCACTATGCCAGCCTGAACTATGTGCCGCTGAGCGAATTTGCTGAACTGAGCCGCCAGCGGGCGGCGGGAAAAGAAACACCGCCGCAGTAAAAGGATTTTAGCTTTGTGAGAGGAGAGCGTGATATGGAACCGTTGAAAAAAAGACGGTACGGTCGCCGGAGAGGAGTAACCACATGGATATGATTTATAAAACGGCGCACCTGGGCGCGGCATCGGTTGACGAGCACGCGCTTGAGCTGATCAATATGCGGACTCTGCGCAAGCTGAGCGCTGACGATGTATTCGTTTTCCGCCTGGCGGCCTGTGATAATCTGGTCGATCGTGACGGTGAGCGGTTTACGGAGGCAACGCTTGAGCAGCTTAGCGGGCTCTATGTCGGCAAGCCTGTGCTGCGTGACCACACCTGGAGCGCTGCGATGCAGACTGCGCGCGTCTATGATGCGCGGGTTGTCGGCGAGGGCAGAGTCAAGCGTCTGGTCCTCGACTGCTACATGGTTCGCTCGGCAGGCACTGCGGACACGATCGCCGCCATTGAGGGCGGGATCCTCAGCGAGTGCAGCGTGGGGTGCAGCGTGCAGCATGTCAACTGCTCGATCTGCGGCGCAGACCAGAGAGATACACTGTGCAAGCACGTCGCGGGCCGCGAGTATGACGGCCAGCGCTGTCACTTTGAGCTGGACGGTGCGGCGGACGCCTATGAGGTCAGCCTCGTGGCGGTGCCCGCGCAGCCGGAAGCCGGTGTCGTCAAAGCAAAGCGCTATGGCGGCACTGAGGGAAAAGAACCTCCTGCGCCGGGCGGCGCAGACGATAAAGAGCGCTGGGCTGACGAAGCCGCGCTCGCGCTTGAAAAAATGAGATTTTGAGGAGGACACATCATGCGCAGAAAGTACAATGACCTGCTGGCGAAGCGCGCCGGCATGCTGACGGAGGCCGAAACGCTGCTGAAAGACGGCAAGCACGAGGACTACAAGTCCAAGATGGCTGAGATCAGCAACATCAACGACGAGATCACGGAGGTCAAGGCCCTCATCGACGAGCAGGACCGCCAGTTCCTGGAACGCAAGGAAGATCCGAAAGAAGTAAAGGACAAGGCCGCCGAGCGCGGCAATATCCTGATGAAGGGCGGCAGCATCGCCCTGAGCGCGCAGGAAGTGCGCAAGGGCTTGTATCTCGCCAGTAAGTCCATCACGCTGGCCACTACTACGCTGGTCGAGCCCACGGGCGCGGGCCGCAACATCCGCGACGGAATCGGCAATATGGTCAGCTCCATCATCGACCAGGTCTACGTGCAGGATCTGACCGGTATGGGCTCGTTCCTGGAGCCCTATGTCATCAGCGAGCTGGACGCTAAGGGCGGTAAGGTCTCGACCAACGCGGGCAAGGCACGTACCGCCTCGAGCGATCCGACCTTCGGCGTGGCCAAGATCAGCCCCTATGAGCTGAACACTACGAGCTACGTCGACCGCAACATCTCCCGTCTGAGCCCCGCGGGCTACTACGACAAGATCTACGGTATGGCGCTGCGTGCGATGCGCCGCAAGGCCTGCGGCCTGATCGCCAACGGCGACGGCCAGGCATCGCCCGATATGTACGGCATCAAGAACGCCAAGAACGTGGCAGGCAGCGCAATCTTCGCCTCTGTCGACGTGACGGCCATCGACGAGAACATTCTCGACGAGCTGTTCTTCGCTTACGGCAGCGACGACGCCATCGGCCAGAACGCGCGTCTCTACCTGACCAAGGCCGACCTGAAAGCCATCGGCAAGCTGCGCAACAACGACAAGGAGCGCGTGTTCAAGATCCGCTACGATGCGGGCAACCCCAACATCGGCACCATTGAGGACGGCGGCACGGTCATCCCGTACACGATCCTGCCCGATCTGACGAGCCTGTCCGGCGCGACGCAGTCTACCAGCGCGGCAATTCAGACGATGCTCTACGGTGACCCGAGCAACTATGAGCTCGGTCTGTTCGGCGATTTCACCGTCCGCGTGGACGAGAGCATCAAGGGCGAGGAGCGCATGCTCACGATCCTGGGCGACGCGATGGTCGGCGGCAACCTGATCGTTGACAAGGGCTTTGTCGTGGCGACGCTGCCGAAGGCCGCGAGCGGCGGCTGATAACCGATGGAGCTGACGGACGAGCGCCGGAGGGCGCTGGCGGAGTATTGCCGCGTGGATGATGACGATGCGCTGCTCGACGGCTTTTTCGCGGCGGCGGTCGGGTACATGGAGACCGCAGGCGTCTGCGCGCCTGAAAGCGGCTCTCCGCGCGCAGCGCAGTACGACCTGTGCGTCAATTACCTGGTGCTCGACATGTATGACCGGCGCGACGTGAGCTTTGCCGGCACGGTGGTTGCCGACAATCCCGCTTTCCGCCGCATGATGAACCAGCTGAAGCTGAGCGAACCGGTGTCCGATTCGGACACCGGTTCCTGAGGAGGAATGAGCGATGGCGCAGAAAGGGACTTTGCTCGCAGACGATCTGCGGCAGCGCCTTGAGCTGCTGGAACTGCGGTTTGACCAAGAAAAGGCAGCCTATACCTGGGAGGTGCGGCGCGTCTGCTGGGGCGGCGTGACCTTCGAGGAGCGCAGCAACCTGTTTTCGAGCGTCGGCATCGGCGCACGCGGGGCAAGCATCGTCATCCGGCCCGACCGGCTGCTCACACTGCACGGGGCCGTGCGGCTCGGCGAGCAGTTTCTCTTTCTGACGTCGATCGTGCTGTCGGACGACCGCAGCCGGCAGGAGATCCGCGCGGCTGTATGTGACCCCGCAACACTGACAGCACGGCCGCAGGACCGGACGGGACGCGACGCTTATAACCGTCCGGTCGCCGTGAGCGTTCCGAGCTTCACCTTCCCCGGCATCCTGACGGAGAAATATTTCCGCAATGAAGCGGACGACGTCTACCGCGCGGAGGTGCAGCAGCGCGTGCTGGTGACGCCGAAGGTCATCGTGCTGCGCGCCGGTGATTTGGTACAGCACGCAGAGGAAGCGCCGTACACCGTGCGTCAGGTGCTCGACCTTGACCCATACAAGAACGAGTACGTGGTCGAGCGCAGCTGGGAGGCATAAATGCAGAGCGTTGAGATCAGCGGGCTGAAAGAAGTCCAGAAAAAGCTGGAGGGCTATCCGGAGGCCATGAAGAAGGCGCGCAGCGAGTTCTTCGAGGAGGCCGGACGCGAGATGCTTTCCACGGTACAGCGCCGTATCGGCGGCAGAGGCTACGTGGCAAACGTGCAGAGCCAGTATGTCGGTTCCGGCGGCGGCTATGCTGCCGTTCGTGCCAAGGCAAAAACCTATTTGCATGGCGATGCAGCCGGTTACATCACCAACGCGCTCGAAAATGGGCACAAAATACGAGTCCCGACCTCGTATGCCATGAGGAAGCGGGAAAGTCGTGCAAAGAAAGATTTTGTCCCCGGAAAGTATATGTACCGCATGACAAATGCGGATGTCGCACGCCGCCTGACCGAAGAAGGTGCAAAGGAAATCGAGAAGAAGGCCATGGCCTATCTGGAGGGGAACGGATGAACAGCACAGAGATCCTGGACGCCGTCAATGCGCGTCTGCTGGAAAAATGGCCTGAGCGCACCGTCTACATCAACGTCTGCCCGGAGGACTATGAGCGTCCCTCCTTCTGGCTGGAGGTCACTCGCGACGACCGCACGCCGGTCACGCGGCGCATGACGAAGCGGAACGTGCAGATCCGGCTCACACTGCACGATGAGGCCGACGAGCACTATGACATCAGCTGGGCAAGACTCAACAACGATGTATCGGCGTGCCTGAAGCTCATGATGCAGGTCCTGCACGTGGGGGCGCGCAGGCTGCTGCCGCAGCTGCAGAGTATGCCGCGGGACATTGACAGAGCCGCTATTCTGCTGAATTTTGAATTTATGGAAAGCAATGAGGAGACCGCGCCGGAGATCCCGGCGGCGGATTCTTACCAGATCTCCGTGCAGGTAAACGGCGGAGAAATTTATCAAAGGAGCGAATGAGTATGGGACTGCCTGAACTCACTTTTACCCTGAAGAAGGCCGCGGAGACGGTATCCACCCGCATTTCCCGCGGCGCTGTCGCGCTGATCCTGCGCGACAGTAAAGCAAACGGCGTGCACGTTGTTTGCCAGGAGAGCGATATCCCGACGACGCTCGGCGCGGACAATATCGCATACATCAAGCGTGCGCTGATGGGCTATATCAACCGTCCGAGCGCTGTGTACGTCTCCGTCGTGCCGGCAGCCGGAACGATCGCAGCGGGCTTCGGCGCACTGGCGGCTTACACCTACGACTACATCGCGGGCCCGCCCGATATCTCCGCCGACGACGCCACGGCGCTCGCTGCGCTCGTTAAGGAGCGCCGCAAGCTGCGCTACATCGGCAAGGCGGTGCTGCCGAACACGGCAGCAGACTATGAGGGCGTCATCAACTTTGTATCCGCGGGTATCGCCGCCGGCGGCAAGACGGCTTTCTCAGCCGCGGCTTACTGCTCACGTATTGCCGGTATGCTGGCCGGTACGCCCGCACAGTGCAGCGCGACCTATGCGCAGCTGAGCGAGGTGACCGGCGTGACGGCGACCGAGAGCCCTGACACAGCGGTCGACGCCGGTAAGCTCTTCATCATCGACGACGGCCGCGTGCGCAAGCTGAGCCGCGCCGTGACCAGCAAGGTCACCATCGGCGACACGGAACCCGAAGCGCTCAAGAAGATCAAGATGACCGCGGCCATTGACCTGATCCGCTACTATGCCGTCTCGAGCGTCGAGGACGACTATTTCGGCAAGTGCGCCAACACCTACGACGACAAATGCGTGCTGCTGCTGGCGATGCAGGACTACCTCAAGAGTCTGGAGGACTCCAAGGTGCTGGAGAGCGGCTCGTCCGGCGCTGTGCTCGACGCCGATGCGACGCGCAGCTATCTCATCACCGCCGCCGGTGACGATGTCACCGAGGCAGAGCGCATCAAGAAGCTCAGCGACAATGAGGTCATCAAGGAAAACACTGGCAGCAAGGTGTTCCTGAAGCTCTACGGTAACATCATGGACGCCATGGAAGACTTCGCCATCGTGTTCGAAGTCTCGCCGAGCGTCATTGCAGCCTGATAGGAGGAAACGCACATGAGTGAATCTATTGACGCCGCGCTGGTACGCAGCGGCACATGGGGCAGCCTGTGGATCGACGGCGAGCAGGTCGCCGAGTGCTACGGCTGCCAAGCCAAGATCAGCAAGACGAAGGAGAGCGTTCCCCGCTGCCGCGCCATGATGGAGGACAGCAAGCTCGTATCCACCAAGGGCACCGGCTCTATCCGCATTTACAACGCGACATCCCGCCTCATCGAGCTGGAGGGCGAGGCGCTCAAGACCGGCAAGGATCTGCGCCACACGATCATCAGCAATCTGGACGACCCCGACAACCCGAACAACCAGCGCATCGCGCTCATGGGCGTCAGCTTTGACGACCTGACGCTGGCCGACTGGGAGGCGGCAAAGCTCGGGCAGATCGAGTCCCCGTTCACGTTCAACGACTATCAGATGCTGGACACCTGAAAATATTGCGCAGCACCGTCGGGAGACCGGCGGCGCTGCGCATAGTCAAATTTGGAGGAAATTATGGAAAATACCATCGTCAATCCGAACGCCGCCGCAGAAGAGCAGCCGTCTGTGCTGGATCTGCTGCTGGGCGAAAAGGTCGTCAATGTGGCAAAGCACCTGCCGACGGCCAAGTTTGAGATCCCGCGCCTGAGCGAGGCGGCCGGCGCGCCGGTCATCTTCACGCTGCAGGCCCTGCCCTACGGGCGCGTGCAGGACATCAGCCGCCTTGAGCAGGACGCCGAGCTTCAGATCCTGCTGGCGGGCTGTGTTGATCCCGACCTGAAGAGCGCGCCGCTGCAGCACAAATTTGGCGGGATCACGCCGGCGGAGACGCTCAAGGCGATGCTGCTGCCCGGCGAGATCGCCGATCTGAGCCGCGAGGTTGAGCGATTGAGCGGCTATCGCCGCGCGACCATCGAAAAGGTAAAAAACGCCTGACGGAGGGCAGCGACCCGGAGCTGGGGCTTGCCTACTACCTTTTCCATGTGCACGGCATCCTGCCGGGCGACTACTATAACCGCCCGCAGGGGGAAAAGGACCTCATCTGGGCGCTGTCCTCCTATGAGGCTGCTTCACGCGGCCGCCCCGCACCGCGCGGCAAAGCCATCAAGGTCACGCGGGGCAAAAAATAAAGCCGCCCGATTGGACGGCTGAAGCTCTAAACAAAAAGTAAAATCAATACTACGATCAGAAGTGAGGCTGTTATCGTGATGAGGGATGTCTTCGTCATAGGTATCACGCTCCTTGCTTTCATTATACGTATTTTCTCAACAAAGTCAATGATAGGGCGGTGAAAGAATTGCCAGAAACCTCAATCGTGATCAAAACGCAAGACAAGTCTTCTGATGGGATGAAGACGATTGCGAAGAACGCCGCCGATCTCGGCAGTAAGCTCCGTGAGCTTCAGGACAAAGCGCATTCTCTCAGTAAAGAGAAAGCAACGCTCAACGCAAATTTCGATAAAGCGAAAAAAGAGCTGACCGAAGCAAAGAAAAAATTCAATGAGACGCAGGATGCCATGGATGGTCTCAAGATGGAGGCCGCACAGGCGAACTTCGATAACTTATCCTATCAGTTCCGTTCCGTCAGCAAGGAAGCCGAAAAGGCCCGCAAGGAGATCGAGAACCTTGACACGAAAGCCAATAAGTCCATGAATAGCTCGGGCGGCATAGGCGGCGGCTTCAAGTCGATCACAAATGCACTCGTTACTATGCAAGCGGCTCAGACAATAGGCAGCGCAGCACAAGGCGCCCTGAACGCAAAAATCGGCAGTGCAATCGGGAGCGATTCCGGTGCCATTGCATCCAGCATGATCTCCTCCGTGCTTTCCGGCGCAATAACTGGGTCAGCATTCGGGCCGATGGGTACGCTGATCGGCGCGGGCGTTGGCGCTATCTCTGGTGGTATTAGCGGGTATTCGCAGAGCTACGAATCGCAGGATTCCTCTTTCAAATCCTACGTACAGGACGCTGTGCAGGAGCAGCTGGACGCGCAGAGCGAGTCGCTGACGAGCGGCAGCTCGATCGCCGCGGGGCGCGAGACCGACAAGATCTCCTTCGCAACGCTGTTCGGCAGCAAAGAGACCGCGGACAGCTATCTCACAAACCTTGTCGGCATGGCCAACTCGACGCCGTTTCTCTATGACGACCTGACGAGCATGAGCAAGACGCTCGCGACCTACGGCTATGATGCAGACAGCATCCTGCCGGTCTTGCAGACCATCGGCGACGCCGGCGCGGCGCTCGGTCAGTCTACGAGTGATATGACTGCCGTGGCTACCGCCATCGGCCGCATGAAGAGCAGCAACAAGACGACGCTCGAATACCTCAACATCCTCAATGACCGCGGTATCGGCGCGGTCGGAATGCTCTCTGACGCCTACGGCGTGGATCAGGGCACGATGTACAGCATGATCTCCAAGGGTCAAGTTGCCGGACAGGACGCTGCCAGGATCATTCTGGACGCGCTCTCGGACAGCTTTGCCGGGTCGATGGCAGCGCAGTCCAAAACCTTCAGCGGCCTTTCTTCGACCATCGAGGGTTTACAGCAGGAGCTCGACAACGCCATGGGCGAAGGCTACAACCAGACGCGCATGCAGGGGATGCAGGATCAGAAGAGATGGCTCTCCAGTCAGAAAGGCCAGGAGATGCAGGAGGCCTACACTGCGATCGGCGAATGGAAAGCCTCTCTTGAGAATGCCAAGGAAAAATATATCCGCGACGCCATGAACGCCGCTATGAGCAGCGAAGAGTATCAGACTGCCAAGGCTGAAGGTAACGCCGCCGAGATGGGCCGAATCCTGATGAAGGCGAAAATCGACGGCATGAACGAGTATAACGCCAACGAAGGCAAGGACGAAGAGCTCGCGCAGGAGCTGAGTCTGATCGAATCTGTGCGCGACGATACGTCGCTCAACAGCGCCTATTGGGACGCCGGTTATACGCTGGGACAGGAATTCAGCAAAGGCCGCGCGGCAGGTATCGGCAATCCGTTTCAGTTCTCGTCGGCCAGCGAGGACCCGCTGAACACGATGTATCCCTCTGCCGGAAGCTATGCCGTTGGTCTGGATTACGTACCCTATGATAACTTCCCTGCGCTGCTGCACGAGGGCGAGCGGGTCCTGACGGCCGGTGAAGCCAGACAGGAGAAAAACGGCGTCGGCGGCATCCAGATCGTCATGAACGGTACTGTCATCCGCGAGGAGGCAGACGTTCAGCGCATAGCGCAAGAAATGCTCAACAAGCTGGAAGAAGCCAACATGAGGGGGTAGTGCCATGCAATTCTGTTTTATCGCCAACGGCGACGTGCTGACGCTGCCGATCACGCCGTCCTCCTACGAGTGGACGACGGGCAAAAACATTGAGACCATCAATATTTCGCAGCTCGGCGACGTGTACCTCCCCGGCAACCGCAGCCGGCACAGCGGCACGATCGAATGTCTGCTGCCCTCGCAGGACTATCCGTTCAACCAGCCTGGGACGATCCTTGACCCAGGCTATTATCTGGAGCCGCTGCGCTACTGGGCGGCTGAAAAAATCCCCGTGCGATACATCGTGACGGAAAGTGATATCAACGCGCTTGTGTACATTGAAAGCGTGACCGAAAAGGAACAGGACGGCACAGGCGACGTCTACTGCACGATCGCACTGCGCGAGTACGTGGATCTGGAGGCACAGGAGGTCGCAACGCTCAACACGACGCGCTATACCGGCAACAGCGGCCGTAAGAGCGACGCCGCGAAGGACATCACCTATCACCGCGTCGTCTCCGGAGACACACTCAGCATGCTTTGCCGGCGCACCTACGGCGACGGTACGTCGACCTATTACAACGCCCTTGCCAAATATAACGGCATCAGCAATCCGCACCTGATCTACGTCGGGCAGACGATCAAGCTGCCGCCGAAGGATATTCTTCTGGGAGGCAGCTGATGGAGATCTATCTGACACATGACCAGTCGACCCGCCGCATTACGGACATTCTGCTCAACTGGTCCTGGAGCGGCGATAAGTCGACGCTGGTGCGTCAGCTCATCGCCGAGATCGTCTTTGATGAGTCGACCGGCCTGCCCGTCCCTCAGATGGGCGACGCCGTAATGATGACGGATGACTCCGGCACGGCGATCTTCGACGGGGTGATCCTGCGCAGGAGCGCCGGCAGCGAAGAGACGAGCATGAGCTTCACCTGCTTCGACCGCGGGATCTACTGTCGGCGCAACGACGGCACCTATAAATTCCGCGATGCGACGCCGGAGAGCATCACCCGCCAGGTCTGCGCCGACTATGAGATCCCCGTTGCATCGCTGCCGTCGACCGGCGTGAAAATCAGCCGCAAATTTGCGGGCGTCGCACTGGATAAAATCTTTGAAACGGTCTGGACGCTGGCCACACAGCAGACCGAGGACAAATACGCCATCACCTACACGCCGAAAGGCCTGCTGGTGGCCGTCCGAGACGTCAGCGAGCGCAGCATCGTGCTCAAGGCCGAATCCAACCTGATGGATGCCAAGACGGTGGAGGACGCGACAAACATGGTCAACAGCGTAGCCATCTACGACGCCGACGGCAGCTTCCAGCGCCGCGTAGGTAGCGATGATGCGCAGAAGCTCTTCGGCATGATGGAGCGCCATCTCACCGAGAACGCCTCCTCTGATGTCGACATCGACAAAGAGGCGCAAAAGCTCCTGGACGACGGCGTCATGACGCAGACGGTCACCGTCGACGTCCTCGGAGATCTCTCGCTAATCACCGGCCAGACGGTCGTTGTGCGGGAGAACAAAACCGGCCTTCAGGGGATCTTCTGGATCGACGCCGACGTCCACACCTGGAAGCGCGGCAATTACTACTGCAAGCTGACACTCAACTGCCGGAACGTCGTTTCCGGCAGCATCGCGGGAGGTGAATTGACATGAGCCAGGACGAAAGCGCCCGCGATCCCTATGTCGGAATCAACCAGCATATTTCACAGCGCGCCAGCAATGAGCAGCGCCCGACCTACACGATCGGCAGGATCATATCGCTCGATCCGATCAAGATCCGCGCCGACGGCATCGACCTTGAGAAAGAGGATCTTCGCATAGCCGAGTCCATGTATCCCAATTTTCTGGAAAATGCCGAGGACCGTGAAGAAAATGGCGTCGAAACGCTGCTGCCCGAGAAACTGGTGCAGGTCACGCAGAGCGCCATCGGTCCGTTCGTGTTTCTCCGGCCGGAGGAGCATGTTTTCGGTTGGATCGTGCTCAATGTTGACGACGAGGTGCTGCTCATGCGCTCGGATGACGGGCAGACCTATTACCTCATTGAGAGGATGGTGACACTGGAATGAACATTTTTCCTTTGCTCAGCTCGCCGGTGTCCGATTTGGGCACCGAGCTTCCGCTGGCACGCGAAGTGCGCTGGGATTTTACAAAGGACGAGCCCGTCTGGCACGGCGGGAACCCCGCGACGGTGACCGGTACGGAGGCTGTGCTGGTGTGGGCCTGGAACACGATCAATACGTCGCGCTATCTGCACGACGTATTTACCCATAATTACGGACAGGATCTGCAATCCCTGATCGGCGAGGCCTATGGCGACGACATCAGGCAGTCGGAGGCCATCCGCTGCATCCGCGAGGCGCTGGAGATCAGCCCTTATATCAAAACTGTCCATCAGATCAGCGTGCAGTTCGAGGGTTCGGTGCTGCACCTGTCATTCAAGGCAAAAACCATTTACGGGGAGGTAACGCTCAATGACGGAAAAATCGCCCTTTGAGAGCATGACGCCGGAAAGCATCAAATCCGAGATGCTCGGGCGCGTGATCAATGCCGGCGTCGATGTGGATGCCCGCGAAGGCAGCTATGCCAATGTGCTTTTGAGCGAGGCTGCCTACGTCATGTGGAAATACGGCCAGACGCTCAACGGCTTTATTGACATTCTCTTTCCGGGGGCCCAGAGCGGGCGGTATCTGGATCTCCACGCCGCACAGATCGGTATGATCAGGCAGCCAGGCGCAAAGGCAGAGGTGACGGTGACGTTCTCGGGCGTGGACGGCACGAAGATCCCTGCAGGGACCGTTGTGTGCACACCGGACGCGCTGCGCTTTCTAACGACGGAAGAGGTCACCATCGCTGACGGGCTTGCCAGCGTGCTCTGCGTCGCCGAAGATATCGGCGCTGATTACAACGTGCCGGAGGCGACCGTCACGCAGATGGCGGTCAATGTCCACGGCGTGCATGGCGTGACCAACGCGGCCGCCGGTGTCGGCGGCGCGGACGAAGAGAGCGACGCGGATCTGTGGGCACGCTACCATGAGCGCCGCACGGAGCCAATCACATCCGGCAACGCCAACCACTATGTGATGTGGGCAAAGGAGGTCACGGGCGTCTCCTATGCCCGCTGCATCCCGCTGTGGAACGGCAACGGCACCGTCAAGGTCATCATTGCCGGCGCGGACAAAAAGCCGCTGGATGACACGATCGTGACCGCCTGTGCGGAACATATTGAGGCAGAGCGCCCGATCGGCGCGACGGTGACGGTGGTTTCGGTCACGGAGGTCGAGATCCCGCTCGTTGCCAAGATCAAACTCGTCAATGGTCACAGCCTCGACGAGGTCAAAGCGGATCTTTCCGCGGCGGTCAGTGCGCTGTTGGCAACACTGCCGTTCGCCGAAGAACAGAGCGTGCCGTACAGCCGCTTCCTCGCGTGCCTTTTGCAGTGCGCGGGCGTAGCCGACTACAGCTCCTTCACTGTTAACGGAGTAAAGACGGCGCTGCAGATCGCCTCCGGTGCGATTCCCGTGCTCGGCACTGTTGATGTAACGACCTATTAAGGCGGTGCAGCATGGAAAATCGCGAAAAAGTACCTGTCCGGTACCGCAAAAACGCGCAGACGGCCGCGCTGCTCGACACGCTCGGGCTTTCCGCCCAGCAGATGGCAGATCTTGTGGAAGACGTCAAAAAGCAGTTTTTTATCGAGACGGCCACATGGAGCCTGCCGCTCTGGGAGTATCAGGTCGGCATCACGCCGTCTGCAGGCGCGACGGAAGCCTCGCGCCGCAATGCGATCAAGGCCAAGCTGCTTGCCGGCGGCAACACCAACGCTGACACGATCCGCGACATGGCCACGGCAATGACGGGCTACGCCGCCCGCGTCATTGTAAATGACGATTACAGCTTTACGCTGGAATTCCTCGGCGAGACGGACGACCTTGTCGAGCTGGATCTGAGCAGCCTGACCGATTCCGTCAACCTCGTCAGCCCGGCGCACCTGCGCTTTATCATTGCGGGTCTGACGTGGGAGAGGTTTGAGGCAGTCAATATGACATGGCAGAAACTGGAAGACATGAACATGACGTGGGAACGGCTGGAAGAGTCTGTCCCCATTATCGGTAGTAAAGGAGACTAAAATGAGCAGTGGTTATTATGGAGTAAGCTATAAAATCAATGGACATAGAATCGGCCATATTATGCGCCTCGGCAAAGAATATCATCTTGTCTTCGAGCGGTGCTATGAAGAAAATACGCTCGAGGAGATCGAAAAAATTGATTGGCAGCATGTCATTGTGGAGCCGGTTCGAGAGAACTATCCCGCATGCGATCTGCCCGAAGGCTATTCTTTCGTTGTCAAGGACATCAATTACCTCAGAAATACTGACGGCTTTGAGGTGATCCTTGAGGTCGACAAGCAGTACTGGGGCGACGTGACGCCCTATCAGGCGCAGATCGACGAGTTGACAGCCGGCGCCGCAGAAAAGGACTCGCAGCTCGCCGCAAAGGATGCGGAGCTCGCGCAGAAAGAGAGCGAGATCACGGCGCTGCAGCAGGATAATCAGGCATCCAGCGCTGTGACGATGGCGCTTGTCGGTGCGCAGATCACGCCGCAGCGCGCGGCGGAGCTGCGCCCCGTCATCGAGGCGGCAGCGGTGAGCCTGAGCGATACAGAGGCGGCAAACTCCCCTGAGCTCATCACGCGCTGGAACGCACATCTCGGCGAGACCGTCGAAGTGGGCGACCGCCGCAGCGATGAGGACGCAAACGGTGTGCTGCGCGTGTATAAGTGCCGTCAGGGGCATACGACACAGGCGGACTGGCCCCCGCATCTGACGCCTGCCATGTGGGCGGTCATCGACGTGGAGCATGCGGGGACAGCGGAAGACCCGATCCCCGCGGCAGCGGGCATGGAGTACGAGTACGGAAAGTACTACCTTGACCCCAGCGACAGCAAGACATACAAGTGCGAGCGCACCGGCGAGGCTGCGGGTGGGAAGATCACGCTGCAATATCTGCCGCACGATCTGGTGGGTAATTACTTCGTGCTGGCAGAGTAACCGGCTATGACGGACTATGAGATCGCCGAGCAGGAGCGGGCTACCCTATACGAGCGCATCAAGCTCGTCAAGGAGCAAATGCAGTCTATCACAGATCCGCAGGAGCTCGCCAAGCAGAAGCAGCGCTACTCGATCCTGTACCAGATGTATCAGGAGGCGCTTGAGCGAAAAGATGCGGCCAGACCGCCTGCCGAGAGGGTACGCACAGCGCCAAAGAGCAGGGTCACGAGTTTTGAAGCCCGCAGCGCTGACGGCATTGGTACCTTCAACTGGCTCGAACGCAATCACGTCACCTTTGCTGACATGGAAGGGAATACAATGCGCTGGGAGGATCTTGGCGTCAGCCTTGATGACGGCAGTAAAAAAGCCCGTCTGATCCGCGCGCTTAAACGTGGGAAGGCGATCTGCAGTGATCGGCAGCAGCAGATGCTTGAGCTCTCCATGGAGGGAAAGCGGGTAACGGAAATTGCAAATATCCTGAACGTAGATAAAAGCACAGTATCCAGAACGCTAAGTAGGGCTTATCAGTGCATTCGGGATCTCGCACAATTTGAAGAGCAACGCTATAAGCCTGACAGCGACTCGGAGGAAAGCTCGGAAATGGATCTCACTGATCCTGAAACGGCAAAAAAACTGCTCGGCTGTTTGACTGAGAGACAGGCGGTTTACATGTATTTGTACTATGGGGAGTGGCTCACCATGGAAAACATTGGCAAACTTCTCAATGTTGACAAATCGACCATTTGCCGCACATTGGAGCGGGCCGCCGCGCGCATCCAGGGATGCTACCCTGCCACAGCCCAATGCGGAGTGTTTAATCTCAGCGCAATGGGTGATGTGCTGTGGGCCCTATACCAGCAGCAGGAGATCAAAGCTCTCGTGCCCGAATATGCGCAGGAGGCGGCACGGAGCGCAAATGCGATGCAGCTTCAAAGACGTGACACCGCTGAATTTTCTACGCCAGTGCATTATCCTGAGCAGAGTTTATGGTCTTCGTTTGAAATGGAGTCCAGTGAAGAAAATGCGGCTGAACCACTTCCGTATGTGCCGCCGCTGGTTCAATTCCCCTCAAAAAGAAGGTTTTATGCTCGCTTGTGGAGAGTGCCTTTTCGCTGGCTTGCCGGCCAGAGTAAGCTGCTCTCGGCACTGCTGGAGGAAAGCAGGCAATCTCAGTTCAAACACCGCAGCGCTTATATCTATATGCGCCTGTGTTCACTGGTCAGCGGCTTTTGCAACAAGGTCAGCCGCAAAATAGTCTCAAGGCTACACCGGCTAAAATCAAAAATTGCATCGTGATGAAAGAGGAATGATTATGACAGCAAGCATCATCTCAGCGGCGGCCATGGTGATCATCGCCATTATCGAAGCGGTCGCAGCACGCGACCGCAAGCGCGACAAGCAGGAACGCGCCCAGATGCAGGAACAGCAGGAACTTCAGGAGCAGCTCATGCTTGAACTCATCAAAGGAAATTGGGCTTCTGTCGCGCTGGGGGAAGCCACGGCGAAGGCCGTACAGCGTATTCCCGATGCGCATTGCAATGGGGATATGCACGCAGCGCTCAACTACGCTTCGCAGGTCAAGCACGAACAGAAAGAGTTTTTAACCAAGCGAGGCATCCACGCAATTCTCGGCAATGATGAGGCCGCATGATGAAATGCATCGTTCTGGCGGCTCTGGGAGCCGCTGTGACGGGTTTTCTGCTTGGGTGGGTCATTTGTCGTCGCGGGCTCGACGGCATCACCAGAGCGCAGGCAGCGAGCGTGACGAGGCAGTTATTCGTCGTCACGCTCTGGGCGTGTATCGCATGGATCTCCTGCAGCTACGCCATGGCCATCTATTCCATGGTGATCCTCGGACAGGTCTACACGCTCACCGAGCTTTCGGAGCCGGCACTCAAGGCCCTCACCGTCACGCTGGGCGGCAAGGTTCTCTCCAACATCTTTGAGCATAACAACAACAAGTTTTTTGGAACAAGCGTCGGCTCGACCGACACAGAAAGAGGTATTTGATATGGATTTCGAAATGATCATCAACCTGGTATTCGTCGCGCTGATCCCCGCGCTGGTCGTGCTGACAAACATCTTCACCAACATCGTTAAAGGCTTCGGAGCTCCCTTCGCCGATCATGCAGCAGTGGTCGCCCCGATCGTCGCGGAGCTGCTCACACTGCTCGCAACGATCGCCTATCTCGACATCACCGGTACAGCGATGACCTGGTACTGGATCGCCGGCGGCGTCGCCGTTGGCGGCATCGTCGCCTATGTTGCAATGAACGGATATGACGGACTTTACGAAGATCTCCTGAAGCACCTGCACGGGCTCACCGGAAAGAGCAGAGACAATGTTTAAGACCGACGACCTCAAATATCTGCGCGCCGACGTGCGAGCAAACTGCGAAATCTTTCTGCAGATGTGCCACGATGCCGGTCTTCCTGTCAAGGTGACCGAGACGGTGCGCGATGAAGAGTACCAGCTTGACTGCGTGCGGCGCGGCACAGCCAGCAAGAAGGCGACCAAGCCGACGTTCCACGGCATCAAGGCCGGACTGGCCTTTGATATTTGCAAGAATGTAAGCGGACATGCATACGATGACGCCGATTTTTTCGCCCGCTGCGGACAAATCGGCAAGCAGGTCGGTTTCTCGTGGGGCGGTGACTGGAAGAGTTTCCCCGATCGACCGCACTTCCAGTGGGATGCAAACGGGCGCTACAGCGGCAGCATGATTCTAGCGGGCAAATACCCGCCCAAAATGGAGGAGTACGACTGTATGGATCAGGATAAGTTCGACAAGATGATGGATACATACCTCGCCAAGCGCGCACAGCTGCCTGTCGACGAATGGGCCGCCGAGGTATGGGCAGCAGCTCATGAAGCCGGTGTCGTAAACGGTACCGCGCCGAAGGGCCTTGTCACACGGCAGGAAGTTATCGCGATGATTGCACGATCTAAGTAAAGAAAAGGCGGTGCCCGATTTGGGCACCGCCTTCTCTTTTATTGTTCAACTTATCCTTTGCAGCAGTCTCATTTCGTTTGCAAAGTCGTTTGCAAAATCGCATCTTAAAGTCAAAATTTCTGTCTGTCAAAGTGAAGATAATTTCAATTTTGAAACTGCAAAGTGGCGAGCAAAACTGTTGAGATATAAAGAAAAGCCCGCAATTCCATTGATTGCAGGCTTTTCTTACTTTGGTGGAGGCGGCGGGAGTCGAACCCATCGCTGGATTCGCAAACATGCTGATATTACTTCATTCTTTTTTCGCGTTTGTAATTTTGTTTGCAAAATACATATTTATATCTTGAGTGACTGTCTGCATTTTATCGTCCATCGTATACCCGTATACCTGCTTATACATTCTGTCGCTGGCCCACCCGTTACGCTCTTGCGCGTAACGGCTGTCGACGCCAAGGCGCACCATGACCGCAGCATTAGCGTGACGCAAATCATGAAAACGGCAGTGCTCAATTCCCTTCTTTTCCAACAGCCGAGAAAACCGTTTATAAATCGCTTGTCCGGACAGGAGAACAATATAGCCTTCTTCCCTGCCCTGTGCATAAATGAGCTTGCTGATCTCAGGCGGAAGACTTACCCATCGATCCCCCGAAAATGTTTTCGGGGGCTTCTCGACGGCACGTCCATCTACATCGGTCACCACTGCGCGGCAAATATGCAGTTGTCCATCCTTGATATCCTCAAATCTCGCTCCTCTAATCTCAGACATACGCATGCCCAGCCACAGCCCCATTAACACTGGCAGTTCAATCTCAGTGCCATGTACGGCCTCCATGATTTGGCCGATCTCTTCATCTTCGATTCTTCGCGGTTCGCTTTTCTTTTTTTGAGGGAGTCGAATATCCAACGTCGTTTCCGGAGCATAAGCCTTCAGCACAGAACCCAGCAAACCGACTGCATTTGCGATATATTTCCGGCTCTTTCCTTTTGTCGCCATGCTCGATATTTCCGTCTGTACCCGCTCGCTGGTCACAGATGCAATATCACACTGCATCAGCTCGGCAAAGGTATTGCGCTTCAGTTTTTCATAGCCTCCATACGTTGACGGTGAAATTACACCTTTGCGGGCAGTCAGATAAGCATCATATGCCTGCTCCAAGGTCTGGCCAGCAGCTTTTTTCTTTGCGGCCAGAAACCCCGCCCGAACTGCTTTCGCTCTGGCTACGCAGCGTTCTCTCGTCGGTTCCGTTATGCTTTGTCCCTCGGCGCGAAGGACAATGTTCCAGCTCCCTGACGGCAGCTGCTTTGGTGTAGGGATCTTTATCTCTTCTTTCTTTTTGCGCTCACGGATCTGCTTCTCTCCGCACCAGTTGCAGTAAATCGAATTCTCTGGAATCTCTCGCTTACAGGCTCTGCAAAGCATCTCTTCACCTCTCTATATTTCCATAGCTTTTGATTGCAAAATTCTGTATAATCTCTCTTGGCGCCAAATCTACACGGGCGGCGTCCGAGAGAGAGAGAATCATGTACGATCTGGCTTATATCATTGCATTGTTTGAGTCCTTGTCCGCAGACGCCCAGCAAGAGATCCTTGACCTCGCAGCTCGGCTCGCAGCCGATTCCAAGCGCAACGATCAATAGTCCTCGTCGCATTGCCCTCTCAGGAGTTCGCGCGCGGAACTCAAAGAGCGGCCGTCGTCCTTTCGGGCGATGGCCGCTCTGCATTTATCGCCCCTGCAACAGTATTCTTGCTTTTTCGACGAGACTCTGCTATTCTGTTTTTGGCGCTGCCAGTAACGGTAGGCGGTTGGCTCCTCCATCCCGGAGGGGACTTCTTGCCCTCTCCAGCGAGAGGGGGTGATGCACAATGCTTACATTTTCAGATCTGTTTCAGTTCTGTTTAGTGGTCATCGGCATCATTGGTCTGTTTATTCAGGCAAAAAAGAAGTAACCGCCCCACGCTTCCCCAAGCAGGCGGTTACTTTGTAATCCAAGCATAAGGGAGCAACCGTCTACCGGCAGCGCCTTTATACTCTTTTGCGGTAACCGCCCAGCCTCCAAGCAAGCGGTTACTCTTTTAGGGTAATGAACTTCTGAGGAGCTAACCGTCTACCGGCAGCGCCTTTTTCTACCCTGAGTATAACCGCCCGCTTTTGAATTGTCAAGTCCCGAGCCGCCCTGCCGAGGGGCGGCTTTACGTATTATCACGTGTTTTCACCTTGACGCACGTAATAATACGTGTTACAATAATTGCAGAACGAAAGAGGTGACAAGGTGAAAGGCAGCGAATTGAAAAAAGAGCTCTCCGCGGGAGGCTGCTACCTTTTCCGCGAAGGAAGCAATCACGAGATCTGGTACAGCCCGATCACAAACAAAAAATTCACTGTTCCGCGGCACGATTCCAAAGAGGTTCCTTCCGGAACGGTCCGCAACATCAAGAAGCTTGCGGGGATTGAATAAATCCCCCACCGCTCCATATCATATACCGAGAGGAGATCACGATCATGAAATACGCATACCCCGCTGTATTTACCAAGGAGGATAACGGCGCTTATTCCGTTGCATTCCCTGATATCGAAGGCTGCTATACCAGCGGCGAGAGCCTGCCGGAAGCGATTGAAATGGCAGAGGACGCCCTGTGTCTGATGCTCTACGACATGGAAGAAGAGAACGCGGACATTCCCACCGCGTCGGATCCTAAAAGCATTCAAAGCAGCGAGAACGATACGGTTTCGCTCGTCTGCTGCGATACCCTTGCGTACCGCAGACTGTACAGCAACAAGGCCGTAAAGAAGACGCTGTCCATCCCCGCGTGGCTCAACACGCTGGCAGAGCGCGCTGACCTGAATTTTTCCAACGTGCTTCAGGAAGCGCTGAAGCTGCGGCTCGATATTCAATAATGCCTTTCCCGAAAGCCGTCCCGTCAAGGGGCGGCTTTTTTGGTGCCCGATTCGGGCACCAATGTAGGGCCTACCTCTTTTCGGCGGTTCCCGTGATATTCTTCCTCTTAAGATAAGGATTCCCACAACTGCGCAGGCCGTCAATATGCTCAAACAGCTCGCGATCATGGCCAATTTCCATTTCCATAGGGTCCAACACCAAATCGATGCCTTCTCGCCTTGCGAGCTTGGCTGCAGGGACAAAATCGCTGTCGCCGGCAATAAGAATGATCTGATCGACCTGTTTCTTATAGGCGAGCGAAGCAATATCAATTCCGAGCTTCATATCAACGCCCTTTTGTTTGATGGTCGGCTCAAAATGTTCCATTCCAAGAGATTCCTTTGTAAGCGTCCCCGCACACAGCTTTTTCACTGCATCATATCTGAGCGTGTAGACTGCATTGCCTACGTCCAGCATGCCCAATCGAAGCGCTACTTTGCGCTTTTGCTTCAATTCCTCCAAGAAAGCCTGCATCCATACGCTCTCTTTTGAAACCTTCATATTGACTGTCTTTCTGGTGAGCGGATGGTACATCTGCTTGTCCACCGGCGGGCAGTCATAATAAAACACCCTGTATAGATCGTGGGAACGCTCCCGTTCCTTCAGGTGCCGCATTGCGTATGTAATAAGGGCGTCTGCTGTTTCTTTCGGCGTATGCTCTCCCCAAAGGAATTTGGCCCGCTTGCGAAAAAAGCCGCCGTCGACAAGGATTGCTGTCTTTGACATATCAAAATCCCCCCAATAAAATCTAAAGCCCTTAGAACGGGCGCTCCCCTTATCGTGGGGGACCTATTCCAAGGGCTTATTGGCACAACGGGCAGCGACAGAAGTCACTTTGTTGTACTGCTTATACTATGCCCCTAAGTTCGATTTGTCAACCACTTTTTTGAAGCTATAGTTAAATTTTTTGTGTCCTTCGGTGCCCGATTCGGGCACCTTTTTTTATTTTTTCCTCTTGAGCATCTCGGCGACGATCTCGTTCTGGGCTTTGTCGTCGAGGCTTGAGAACAACTTTAGGAACTGCTCGGTCGGGCCTTCCGGCACATCCGGCAGCGCGCTCGGCGTCTCGCCGAGCAGATCAGACACAGTGCAGCCAAGGTACTGTGCGAGCAGCTGCACACGCTCTACAGATGGGACAGTCCCTCGCTTGGAAAGCTGCCCCAACAAATCCTTTCCCGCACCACTCTCGGCGCAGGCCACTGTAGGCTTAACCCCTTTCAAATTGCAATATCTTTTAACATTTTGCACAAAAATCTCAGTCTGCATTGGGTGCACCTACTTATATAGAAATTGGATGTTCTTACAAATATTAGTCAACTGTCGAATATCCGATTGACAATCGGATATTCGACGATTTATTATAAAGCCACAGTTAAAAACAGCTGTACGAAAGGAGCGCGAAAAGATGCGTCTCGCTTACACGAGTGAAAAGCCGAGCGAAAACGCCGCGGCCATTGCCGCGCAGATTGTCGACCTGCTCGCCGACAACGCGGCCAGCTACGCCGAAGCCAACGCCGCTCTGGAAGAGGCCCAGCGTCAGCTCCTGAGCGATACGAAGCCGGTCATCATCAGAGTGTCTCGCGCAGACGGTTAAAAAGGGACTCGCGGAACAAGTCAAATTCTTCGTCGAGCTTCTCACCGAGTTTTTCGGCTTCTCCCCGCGGAAGGTTTTCCTTCAGGATGTCTGCAATGTTCCCCTGATAGACACGGCAAAACCGTTCAAGGTCATTTCTGAGAGAGTTGTCCATTTTGTCCATCCTTTCAGATTTATTACAAAGTCACGTGAAATGAGGTACGACGATGAAAGACGATCGTGGTCACGGCTTCTACTTCTTAGGGCTCATGCTCGGGATGATCATTGCAGAAATCGTTCAAGCAAAGCTGGGACTTCTTTGATCAAGCAGGAGACTTTGAAATGAAAGGCCATGACGCGCTCGTAATTGGTATGCAGATTTTTTTCAGCATCATCGGGACGATTATCGGTCAGTTTCTGGGCGGTAAGATCCTGGAATGGATCTTATCGTGGTAACTCTGCCAAATACCCCAGCAGGCGCGTCAAGATACTCGCTGCAATACTGACAGCCAACGGTATCCACGCACTCCTGCCCAAGAAGCGCATCTTTTCCATCTTCCGATACGCGAGGTATCTTTCACCCCGCTCGGTGATGTGACAGGTATCCTTGCAGCGGGGACGGTTGAGTGCATCATGTCCGTCCGGATCAAATGCGGCAAACCGCCACTCCAGCAAGGCGTGCATTCCATCCGTTTTCTCGTTGGGATGCAGCTGCTTTCTCTTCATTCTGGAGAGAAGTTTGTACTCTGCATCGAGCAGAACGACCTGCTCAAGTTCATCTTTTGTTTCCATAGCGCTTCCTTCATAATACGGGGCGGCCGGTGCGCGGCGGGTGATGGTTCAGTCGGAACCGCGGATGAACCCTCCGTTACTCTGATACCCGCCTGAAGGACGTTCAACTCGTCCTCGCCCCCTTCACCTCATCCATACGGAGCGGCTGGTGCTCGCACGACATCACAACTTAATATCAGCTCTCACATCGTATGCGGTGGTTTCTGTGGCGTCTCAGCACACGAGGGCTGTTCCTGAGACAACCCGTCCGTCGTGTGATAAGAGTTTGATTCTCTTGCGCTCCATCCACCTATGTTTCGTAAGGCTTGAGCGCCGTGTCCACGATCTCGCGGATGGGCGCAGGGGCCTTGCGGTAGGCCAGCAAGTGCCGCAGCTCGTCGGCGTTCACGGTGTCCGATTCGGACCCCGCCCGCTCGCCGAGCAGATCGGACACAGTGCAGCCGAGATATTGCGCAAGCATCTGCACCTTTGCAACGGACGGGGTCTGCCCTCTCTTGATATCGGCCAAAAAGCTCGTGCCAACGCCGCTGTCGCGGCAGGCATTTGTCGGCTTGACGTCCTTCTTGGAACAGTATTGTTCGATATTTTGCACAAAAAGTTCCCTGTCCATTGGATTTCTCTCCTTAATACGTAATTGGTAATTACGTATAAAAGTTTATTTTTACGCATTTTTCTCTTGACGATTGGTAATTACAGATTTATTATTAAGCCACAGTTAAGAACGACTGTACGAAAGGAGCGCGATGATGACCCTATTTTTGCTCATCGTGGCCGTTGTCTCGCTGATCGGCTGGCTGATGCAGTACATCAGCACCCTGACGCTTGTATGGTATCTGACGGAAAAGGACTTCCCGCTTCCGTCTGATGCGGACCTGAAAAAGGGCAGCCGGTATGTGGTATCGCACCTGCTCAAGGATTGGGCTTCAGATAAGCGCTGATCGCCGCGGCAGTAACGCCTTCCGCAATGGACGAGATCGCGGAAAGAGAATAGTTCCGAACGGCCTTGATGCCTTTTTTCACAGCGGTCCATTGCTGTGCGTCTCGGATCTTTGCAATAAACTCATGTCCCTGATAGGTAAGGTCATCTATCGACTTTATCCCCGGAAGAACCTGCCGCATCTGCGGGACAAGAGTCAGCCGCAGGAAACCGCCCTCTTCCAGTTTGAGGCAGGTATACCATACCTCTTCCCTGGAGCGCTGGCCGACCTGTTGGCATAGCGCCTCCAAGGTCAGGGTTTCGCCAAATTCACAGCGTTCTATGGCCATCAACACATCGCGCACGCAATCGGAATCTAAGACCATAGTTTTACCTCACCCATATGGAGCGGCTGGCGCTCACACATTGTGTGTCAGAAGTTCGACTCTCCTGCGCTCCATCTATATTTTTTGCTTATGGTATAAACACACATTTCAAAAATACCATGGCAAACCGCAAAAATCAAGAGAGAAAGGAAGGAATACAAATTGGTCAAACTCCGTATCAAAGAACTCCGCCAAAAGAAAGGCATGAGCCAGACCGATCTTGCCAAGGCGATGAACGTCTCCCCTGTCGCCGTCAGCAGATGGGAGCTCGGCTTCACCCTGCCCACCACCGACAAGCTGCCGCAGCTCGCGATGCTGCTCGGCGTCGATGTCAGCGCACTCTTCGCCGTCGAAGCCCCAGGCAGGCTGCCCAAAACACTGAGTTAGGAGGATCACATCATGCCGAGAACAAACTTGGGTCGAAATATCGCCAATGAGAAAATCGTCGCTCTGATCTGGGGCACTGCCGCGGCAGCCGGCCTCACGACCGAAGAGCTCGGGGCGAAAGCTAAGATCTCCCGCTCCAGGATCTATGCCCGCAAAAACAAGCCGGAGGATCTCACGCTGCGCGAGCTGCGCAGCATTGGCCGCGCACTGAACATCCCCATCGATGAGCTGCGCGAAGCCATCCGCTACTAAAAGCATATCACGAAAGGAGCTGTAAATCCATGTATCCCGAGTACCCGAATTTATACCAAAGGGCAAGAAAGGCTACCTATTTTTCGCAAGAAGAGGCAGCCGAGCTACTTGGACTTTCCGCGGAAAGTATGAAACAATATGAGAGCGGCCGACGCACGCCGTCCGACGACACCGTGCACCGCATGGCCGAGCTCTACAACCTCCCGTGGCTCGAGCTGGAGCACGCAAAGGCGACGGACAAACTGGGAGTGCTGCCCGACGTACATATCCAACCGCTGCCGACAGCCAGCATCACCCTTGCCAACCGCTTCCGGCGGGCATCCGACCAGATCTGCACACTGCTTGAGATCGCCGAGGACGGCGTCATTGATGAACGCGAGCGTCCGGAGTTTGATGCTATCGTCGCTGATCTGCGCGAGACTATCGCCGCGGCCTACCAGGTCATCTATGCTGACGGCGCAAAAAAAGAACGCCCCGACGTTGGCGCGTCGAAGCGTTCTGTGTCTCAGGCGATCAGACCTGAAAACGATTGCAAAAACAGTATATCACACTCGCGCGGAAATGCAAGCCCCGTTTTGGCAAAGGGGGTGTATGCACGATGAGCGGATGGGCGATTTTCTTTACATTCGTGGGCGTGAGTACGCTGGTGACGAAGTTTGTGAATTTCGTGGAATACATCGGAGGGGATGCACATGGCAGAAGAAAAAAGCACGCGGCCATGCGATGACATGAGCGAGAGCCGGATCAAGTCCGGCCGAAAGCAGCGCTTCACAGTGCTCTACAAATCAGCCATTGAGGACAAGCGCCTGCCGCTGGATGCGCGCGGGCTGCTTGCCATTATGGTCGGGCTGCCGGAGGGATGGCAATACTCGGTCAAGGGCCTTGCAGCCTATGTCGGCGTGAGCAAGGACACCATCCGCAGGCTGCTTGAAAAGCTGGAAAAAGTGGGGTATCTGACCCGTGAGCAGACGCACGATGAAAACGGCCATTTTGCAGGCAACGTCTACGTTTTGCAGGACGAAGCGCCACCGTTGTCGGAGAACACCGACAACGGTGAAACCCGACAACGGGAAAAACCGTCATCGGTTTTTCCGACCCAAATAAATACTAAAAGAACCAAAGACAGAAAGAACCAAACCCCTATAACCCCCGCGGATGTGGAAAAGCGAGTCGCGGAATACTGCGGTGGCGATGACGAGCTGCACGAGGCGATCATGGGGCTGCTCGACAACCGCGCCAAGCTGAACCGGCAGAAAGCCGTGAAGACCGAGCGGGCTTTGAACGGGATCCTCCGCAAGCTGGACGAGCTGTCCGGCGGGCGGCGCGAGATGAAGCTCGCGCTGCTGGATAAAGCCACGACGAGCAACTGGCTTACCGTCTACGAGCTCAAGCCGGACGAGATTCCGGCAGTCAGGACGGAGGGCAGCGCAGCGCTGCCGCTCGGCTGGGGGGTGTGAGCATGGCGCAGGAGACAAAGGCGCGCCCAGGGCTGGAAGCTGAGACCGCGGTCATCGGGGCCCTGCTCATTGCCCCTGAGATCGTCAAGGATGTGCTCTTCACCGTCCGCGAGCAGGATTTCGGCATCGAGATCAACCGGAAGATCTTCCGTGCGGCGCGGGATCTGTACCTGCGTGCTGAGTCAGTGACGCCCTACAGCATCCGCGACAAGGTCGGTAAAGATTCGAGTGATTACATCGCCCAGCTGGTATACATCACGACGACCAGTGCCGACTGGCGCGAGAACGCCATTCGGATGGCCGATCAAGCCTGCGTGCGGCGCATGCAGGCCCTCGCAATGCAATTAGCCTCGGCGCCCACGGCACAGGAGTGCCGCGAGTTGGCGGTGAAGCTCCAACAGGAGCAGAGCGGCGGACGGCAGATCATGGCTTACACGATGGAGGACATGATCAAGGACTTTGCCGCGCGGCAGACAGACAAGACACCGCTGGAATACGTTCGCTACGGTCTCGCCGAGGTGGACGAGGGGACTTACACGCAGCAGGGCGACGTGGTCGTCATTGGCGGCTACCCAAGCGCCGGCAAGACGGCGCTCGCGCTGCAAATGGCAATGTGGATGGCCCGGAAGTGGCGCGTCGGATTCTTTTCGCTGGAAACCGACCACCGCAAGGTGACCGACCGCGCAATTGCCATGCTGAACGATATCAGCTTCACGGCGATCAAGCGGCGCGAGCTGACCGACAAGGACTGGGAGCGATTTGCCGCCAAAAGCGCAGAGAACGCCGGTCTTAAATTTACGCTGATCGAGGCGGCCAGCTGGAGCGTCAGCGATATCACGAGCGCTGCCGAGGCCTACGACTTCGACGTGATTTTCATCGACTACGTGCAGCTGATCCGGCCGAGCACATCCAACCCCATGCGCAGCGAGCAGGTGGCGGAGATCTCCCGCGAGCTGCACGCTTTCGCCCAGAGCCGCAAAAAGCTCGTGATCGAGCTGGCGCAGCTCATTCGCGAGGAGCGCCCGTCTATGCAGAAAAAGACGAACAAACCGCAGCAGAATGAGCCGCGCATGAGCGACCTCAAGGAGTCCGGCCAGCTGGAGCAGGACGCAGACATGATCTTCATGATCTACCGCCCCGTCGAGGGCGGGGATTATAACCCCGCGACATCGCGCTTCCTGCGGATCGTCAAGAACAAAGAGGGGCTGCTGCTGCGGACGCTGCTGTGGTTTGATGGCGACAAGCAGACTTTTACGCCGATGACGATGACGTCGGCGCGCGAGGTCGAGGAAGACAAGAAAATCGTCGAGCGGAACGCTCGCAATGAGCGCATGAGCGGCGCAAAGCGCCGGTAGAGAAAGGAGAGACATCATGCCGTATATTGGACAGCCGATTGCCTGGACGCCCTGTGCGTACTGCAATCTGGACGGCAAGGAGAATCCCAAGAGCACGCGAGAGCGGAAAAAAGTGCGCGGCAAGATCGTGTGGATCAACGAAGAGCATCACTTTTTCCTGGTGGAGGCTCAGGTCTGCGGGCGCACGATGCGCGAGTGCTTCAAGTTTTGAGGGCGGCGCATGGGGAAGAAAGTCAACAGCAAGTGCTACATGTGCGAGCGCCGACATCCAGCGTGCCAGGTCAAATGTCCGGATTATCTCGCGTGGAAAGCGAACCTTGATGCAAATAAAGCAAAAATCGCGGACGAGAGAAAGAAATTCGAGGATATCAACAGCTACCAGCGCGACACCGCAGGGCGGCTGTACAAGAAGAAATAACAGGAGGACGAAATGAAAACGATTGCGATCATGAACTACAAGGGCGGCGTGGGCAAGACAGTCACGACGATCAACTTCGCCGCCGAGCTCGCGGCCGCGGGCAAGCGCGTCATCGTGATGGACGCAGATGGCCAGTGCAATTTGAGCGATATTTTTCGCGCGGACACGCTTCACGGCGGCACGACCTACGAGGTGCTAATCGATGCCGCTTTGTGGGGATGCTGGGACGAAATCATCCAGGAGACGCCCGTCGAGGACGTGGTCATCGTGCCGGCCAGCGCGGAGCTGCCGAAAGCGGACATCGCCGCCCTGACCGGCGAGCGGCTGGCGAAAAACGGCATCCGCGATTTTT
>ERZ808242.285-NODE-285-length-38252-cov-16.777234_pt1 | contig 38252 bp, 32 predicted proteins | sample MGYA00521244_ERZ808242 | MGnify/ENA primary metagenome ERZ808242 (study PRJEB31516, sample SAMN03275573) | gut metagenome | biome: mammalia-associated habitat; material: feces | host: Papio cynocephalus | place: Kenya | collected 2012-07-27 ... | reverse complement strand
TGCGCTTTGTGCGATGCTTTGAGTGAGACACATTGCAACCAATCTGTGCCTTCTTACCTGTGATCTGACAAATCTTAGACATTGCTATTCTTTGTTTTTGATTTCGATTTTGATACTTATTCCAAACAGAGTGCAAAATTATATAAAATTCTTTATACCACAAAGTTTTTGCCAAAGGAATGTCATTTTTTAAGCATTTTTTTGTTTTTCAACGCCTAAACAGCCTCTGGCTTAACCTCATCCCCTCTTGTCACAATGGCAACCCGCCTGCCATCACGGCCCTAACGCAACATGCCGGACCTGCGGGAGACTTCACTTGTTTTACTCGAAAATGATGGGGCGTTATCCGTAAAAGTTGTATCTTTGCATCAAGAATCACGAAACAAACAAGCAGATCATGAAATTCATCGCTATCATTCCGGCCCGCTTCGCCTCCACGAGGTTTCCAGGAAAGCCTTTGGCCCAGCTGGGCGGCAAGCCTGTCATCCAGAGAGTGTACGAACAAGTAACAAGCGAAATTGCCGAGGCATGGGTGGCCACCGACGACGAGCGCATCAAGAAAGCCGTGGAAGCCTTCGGGGGAAATGCCATCATGACCAGGCCCGACCACAAGAGCGGCACGGACCGCATAGAGGAGGCTGCCGAGAAAATCAACACCGACGCCGATGTCATCGTCAACATCCAGGGTGACGAGCCTTTCATCCAGGCCTCGCAGATACGAACAGTCTGCCAGCAATTCGACGACCCAGCCACCCAAATTGCAACCATCGGAAAACCTTTCACGAGCATGGAGGGGGTGGACAACCCCAACTCGCCCAAAATCGTGACGGACATCAACGGATTTGCACTCTACTTCTCCAGGTCGGTCATCCCCTACGTGCGCGGGAAAGAGCACGCCACATGGTTGGCGGATTTCCCGTTCCTCAAGCACCTGGGCATCTACGCCTATCGCCGCAGCGTGCTTCGCGAGATCACGCAACTTCCGCAGTCATCATTGGAAAAGGCCGAAAGCCTCGAGCAACTACGCTGGCTGCAGAACGGATACCACATCCGCGTGGGCGTCACAAACGTGGAGACTGTGGGCATCGACACCCCGGCAGACCTGGAGCGTGCCGAGCTGTTCCTCAAGGAAAATCAAGGCAACGCCTGAAAGGCGCAACAAAAAAAGAGTCCTGGCATGTACCTCCGAAAGATGCTTGCACCCTTCAAGGCTCACGTCAGAGCTCTTCTGCCTTTTTGTCACCTGTCATGCCCTCACAGGCCCGTTCCTGCCTGTTTCATCTCACCAAGCAGTTCCTTCTGACGCTCTGTGAGATGGGTGGGCAAGACCACGTTGTAGGTGATAATCAAGTCGCCGAACGTGCCGTCACCGCGGTCGTACCCCTTGCCACGCACACGCACTTTCGTACCGTTTTGTGTCTCCGGTCTCACCTTTAGCTTCAGCTTTCCGCCATTGCTCAGTTGTATGATGATCTGTCCTCCCAGCAATGCAGTATAGAGGTCAAGGTTGACCTTGGCGTTCATCTCGCCCGTGCTTCGACGCGCGCCCGACCTTGCACGGGCTCCGCTGCCCATGCCGCCAAACAGGTCCTGGAAGAAGCTGGAGAAACCACCGCCATTGCCAAAGCCCGAGAAGTCGAAGCCTTCAAAAGGCGAACCGCCACCAGAACCGCCCGCCCAATGGAAGCCACCGCCTCCTCCACCACCTTGCTGGTTGAAAGCGTCGGCGTTGCGCCAGTTCTCACCATACTGGTCATACTTCTTGCGCTTTTCCGGGTCGCCTATCACCTCATAAGCCTCGTTCAAGGCCTGGAACTTGGCCTTGGCCTTCGGGTCATCCGGATGAAGGTCGGGATGGAACTGCTTGGCGCGCTTGCGATAAGCTGCCTGAACATCCTTTTGAGGGATGTCCTTGTCCACTCCCAAGATCTTATAGTAATCAATAAATGCCATAGTTTATGCCTCCATTTCTTTGTTGTTATCTGAAGAGAGCATAGCAAAACACGTGCCACACACCGCATGCCCCAATGGCGGGTTTTACAAAAAGCAAAAAGCCAGGCCCTAAATGGACCTGGCGCGATTTGTTTCTTTTCACGAAAGCTATTAAGCCTCAGCGGGAGCCTCCTCAGCGGGAGCCTCTGTCTCAGCAGCCTCAGCAGCCTTGGCAGCTTCTGCCTCAGCCTTGGCCTTAGCCTCGGCAGCCTTCTTCTCGGCCACCTTCTTGGCGATAGTCTCGTTGATCTTCTTCTCAGCCTCGAGCTCCTTGGAAGCAGCCTCCTGCTTTGCCTTGGCTACGTTGCTGCGCAGAGCCTCGACCTTCTGGTCCTTGGCGGCCTTCCAGGCCTCAAACTTCTGCTGGCAAGCGGCCTCGTCGAAAGCGCCCTTCTTGACGCCACCCTTGAGGTGCTTCATCATGTAGACACCTTCGCCCTTCAAGATGTTGCGGACGGTGTCTGTGGGCTGTGCGCCATTCTCCACCCAGTAGAGAGCGCGCTCGAAATTCAAATCTACGGTTGCGGGATTGGTGTTGGGGTTGTAAGTACCAATCTTCTCAGTGAAACGACCATCACGTGGTGCTCTTGCGTCAGCGATAACAATGCGATAGAAAGCATAAGCCTTGTGACCGCCGCGCTGCAATCTGATTTTTGTTGCCATTTTGTTTTAAAACTTTTTAATTAGGTTTGAATGATGCTACTAACTCGTAATAGCGACTGCAAAGTTACACATTTCTCCGTGAATCTTTCCCGTCTCGGCATCGGCATCTTCTCTTTTTAAGCTTTATTAATACTTAAGTTTCGGATTTAACATAATTGGCTGCACTCGGCTTTCTTAAATTCGAAACTTAGTTTCGTTTTCCATTTAAGATGAGTTCTATGAATTAGCTTTGTCAGATTTTGAGACTCACTTCGAGGTCTGAGCGTCAGCGAGTGAGGAAGTATAGCGGGCGATACGAGCGAACGAGGTGACGGTCTGAGCCGAAAAGAGACTTCAAATTTCAGAAGAGCCTCTCCCTCGGACCGTCACCTATGATGCCGGCCACACAGAGTAGCCCCTCTGCGGCATCGAAGCAGAAGTGCTTGAAGGTGTAGTTGGGCGTGTGACGGACTTTTCACCTTTTATATAAGGTGGGTTCTATAAATTAGCTTTGTCAGATTTTGAGGTTCTTTTTGAGGTCATTTCGTTAGCGCGTGAGGGAGCATAGCGGGCTATGTGACCGAACAAGCTGACGGAATGGGCCAAAAAGAGACCAAAAGATGGCAAAACGTAATCCACTGTTTTTATATCGTTATGGTGGTAATTTATAGAATCCACCATAAGGTTCTTCCTGCCTTTGGAGTGAGGACGAAACGTATGGTATGGTATGGTATGGTATAGTCTTGCCACTCCGCAACATCGCCTGGCAAGAACTGAGCCTTCCGTTGGCGTGAGCGGTTTAACACAGTCTACGGCCAGGGCATCCCACACTCCTGGGGGCTTATTTCGATTTACATTCAGGCATTGGCCTCACCACTCCAAATGCTGCTGGAAGAGCCTGGCGGAAGAGGTCCGCAGACGGGGGCGCACTCATGTGAAAAGGCGCAATAGAGGTCTCATGCGGAGCCATGAAGTCAAACGAGGCGGTGCCATCCGATAGAAATCCCCCAATCCACAGTATCACTACTCAGATTGGGGGCTCTTTAACCTTTTAAAAACTAACCTTAACCTATTGAAATGAATCTATGTTGCAAAAATATATCATTCCCCCGCAACCTCTTGTCAAGATTTCAGTAAAATTTCAAAAATATTTCATCGCCAGCCATTCGCCTTCCCTTTTCGCCCTTTGTGGCACACCTTTTGCAATTCACACCTTAGAAAAAAATAACTCATAAAAAACATTACCATGCAGAAAGGCAATATTGGGGTTACGACCGAGAACATATTCCCCGTCATCAAAAAGTTTCTCTATTCAGACCACGAGATCTTCCTCCGCGAGATGATCAGCAACGCCGTCGACGCCACGCAGAAGCTGAAAACCCTGGCACAGAAGGGCGACTTCAAGGGCGAGTTGGGCGACCTGACCGTCCATGTGACACTGGACAAGGACGCCAAGACCCTGACCATCAGCGACCGTGGCATCGGCATGACAGCCGAGGAGATCGATAAATACATCAACCAGATAGCCTTCTCAGGCGTCACCGACTTCCTCGACAAATACAAGGACGAGGCCAACGCCATCATCGGACACTTCGGCCTCGGTTTCTACTCCTCATTCATGGTGAGCGACAAGGTGGAAATCGTCACCAAGAGCTACCGGGACGGTGCCAAGGCCATCCGCTGGAGCTGCGACGGCTCGCCCGCATTCACCATCGACGACGCCGAGAAGGCCGACCGCGGCTCGGACATCATCCTGCACATCTCTGACGACTGCAAGGACTTCCTGGAGAAGACGCGCATCGAGCAGCTGCTCAACAAGTACTGCAAGTTCATGCCCGTACCCGTAGCCTTCGGAAAGAAGACCGAGTGGAAAGACGGCAAGCAAGTCGAGACCGACCAGGACAACGTCATCAACAATGTGGAACCGCTCTGGACCAAGACGCCCTCAACGCTGAAAGACGAGGACTACAAGAAGTTCTACCACACCCTGTATCCCATGCAGGACGAGCCCCTCTTTTGGATCCACCTCAACGTGGACTACCCGTTCCACCTGACAGGAATCCTCTACTTCCCACGCACACACAGCAACATCGACTTGCAGCGCAACAAGATTCAGCTCTATTGCAACCAAGTCTTCGTAACCGACCAGGTGGAAGGCATCGTCCCCGACTTCCTCACCCTGCTCCACGGCGTCATCGACTCGCCAGACATCCCACTCAACGTGAGCCGCAGCTACCTGCAGAGCGATGCCAATGTGAAGAAGATCTCCACCTACATCACCAAGAAGGTGGCCGACCGCCTACAGCAGACGTTCAAGGAGGACCGCAAGGACTATGAGGCCAAGTGGGACGACCTGAAGATCTTCATCAACTACGGCATGCTCTCTCAAGACGACTTCTACGACCGCGCCAAGGACTTCGCACTCTTCAAGGACGTAGCCGGCAAGTATTTCACCTTTGAGGAATACAAGACCCTCATCAAGGACAACCAGACCGACAAGAACGGCGAACTCGTCTACCTGTACGCCACCAACAAGGAAGACCAGTACTCCTACATCAAGTCGGCCGAGGACAAGGGCTACAGCGTGCTCCTGCTCGACGGCCAGCTCGACGTGCCCATGGTCTCCATGTTGGAGAACAAGTTTGAGAAGAGCCACTTCGCCCGTGTGGACGCCGACATCATCGACCGTCTCATCGTCAAGGACGACAAGAAGGAGGAGACCCTCAAAGGTGACGACCGTGACAATCTGTCAGAGGTGTTCCGCTCGCAGATGCCCAAGATGGACAAGGCACAGTTCAACGTGGACGTCGAGTCACTGGGCGAGACAGCGCAGCCCGTCATCATCACCGAGAGCGAATACATGCGCCGCATGAAGGAAATGAGCCATTTCCAGCCCGGCATGAGTTTCTACGGACAAATGCCCGACACCTACACCATCGTGCTCAACGCCGACCACAAGCTCCTCAAGGAGGTGCTCAGCGACACCAACAAGGCTACAGAAGAGGCGCTCAAGCCCGTGGTGAGCGAGCTGAAGGGACTGTCCGCACGGCTGGCCGCCCTGCGCCAAGGACAAAGCGGCAAGAAGCCTGAGGAGATCACGCAGGAGGAAAAGGACGACCTGCAGAAGACAGAGAAGGCCGTAGACGAGCAACGCAACAAGAAAAACCAAATTCTCAGCGACTACGCCAAGGGCAACAACGTGGTGCACCAACTGATCGACTTGGCACTCTTGCAAAACGGCATGCTCAAGGGCGAGGCACTCGACAAGTTCCTCAAGCGCTCGGTCGACATGATCAAATAAGGCGACAACCCAATGACCAGACAAGAGCGTTACAGGCGTGCGCTTGACACGTTCCGGGCTACGCAACCTAACGTGACGACTGAGTTGCTGTTTGCCTCGGCATTCCAGTTGCTCGTCGCCACGGTGCTATCAGCCCAGTGCACCGACAAGCGCGTCAACCAAGTGACGGTCGGCCTGTTTGCCCGTTACCCCGATGCGCGCGCCATGGCCCAGGCGGAGCCCGACGACTTGCTGGAGCACATCAGCTCTGTGAGCTACCCCAATGCCAAGGCACGCCACCTGGTGGCCTTGGCACGAGGGCTGATGGCCGAGCACGGAGGCGAAGTGCCCGATGACCACAAGGCCCTGACACGTCTGCCGGGCGTAGGGCAAAAGACGGCCAACGTCGTAGAAGCCGTATGGTTCGGACACGCCACCATGGCCGTCGACACACACGTCTACCGCGTGGCGCATCGCATGGGACTGGTGCCCAAGACGGCCAACACGCCGCTAAAGGTGGAACGCTACCTCATGGCACACATACCCCAAGCGGACATACCCAACGCACACCACTGGCTATTGCTCCACGGACGCTACACCTGCAGGAGCGCCAAGCCGCTCTGTGGCGACTGCCCATTTGGCGAATGGTGCCCCAAGCTATTGGATGGCAGCAAGTTGTGACACGATCATTCAACCTCAACATCACAAGCCCATGAACATACATCTCATACTGAACTTCCTGCAACAGCTTGCAGACAACAACTCCACCGCCTGGATGCACGAGCACAAGGCCCTGTACCAGGAAGCCCGGAAGGAGTTTGAGCAGGGAGTGGCCGACACCATCAACACGCTGACTCCCATCGACCCCACCATCGCCCACCTGGCACCTAAGGACTGCTGCTTCAGGCTCAACCGCGACATCAGGTTCTCGCAAGACAAAAGCCCCTACAAGCGTCACTTTGGCGCCTACATCTCAGCCCATGGCAAGAAAGGCCTGCACGGCGGCTACTACATCCACGTGCGTCCTGGACATTGCCTGCTGGCCACAGGTGCCTACTGGCTCCCCACCAACATACTGACTGCCACAAGAAACGAGATCATGGGCAACATCGACGAGTGGCGGCAACGCGTGGAGAGCAGCGACTTCGTCAGCACATACGGCCACGCCAACGAGGGCTACTGGGCGGAAGACGATGACGTGTCGCCACAGGGCTTTGGCATAGCGCACCTGAAGAAGGCACCACGCGACTTCCCTGCCGACTACGAGCACATCGGCTACCTGAAGATGAAGGACTACTGCTGCTGGAAAAGAGTCGGCGACGACTTCTTCGACCAGGCCGACTGGACCGGGAGGGCATGCCGCCTGTTTGGCATAGCCAAGCCCATGATGGACTTCGTCAACGGTGTCATCGACGATTACGAGTAACCACGCGGCCATGTGCCGGACAAAAAACACAGGCAGGAGCGTGTGACACAAGCTATGTCACACGCTCCTGTCTTTCTTTATGGTTCTTTCGGAATTTGGAATGATAAAATAAGACTCATCCGAAATGTAGAGTGACAGGGGGGGGCATTGTGGATTCACCGCAAGCATCGGATGCGCTCGGGCAAGACCGTTCACTGTTGCTTCTCCCAGTCGTTCCACTCTTTCAAGGCCTGCTGCCAGTCCGTCTGTTCTCCAGCAGCTATGGCCTCCTGCTGCCTCTGAGCCTCATCACGCGCCTTATCCCTGGCCCGCTTGCGCTTCATGTCCTCTATGGTCGCCTCGTCCAGTATCTTGATGGCTCCTCGCTTCACGGCCTCCTTGAGTTCGGCATCGCCAAAGGCCTTCCCCGGCTCATTGAAGTCGGATATGTTGAACTCATACCGGGTACGCAGCAAGTGGCGTATGTCTTTCTGCTTGGCACGGTTGGCCGAGCTTTTCAGCCTGAGGAGCTTGCCTATCTCCTTGACCTCTTTCTCCGAATATTTGTTTCTTCCCATTTTTCGATTGTTGATTGCAGGCGGGCATGCCCAGCCCTTCGTTCGTGGTATGCAAAGGTACATCATCCGCCCCACTCCACCAAACATCTCCCATCAATTTGATGACCGTGGTCACTCATCTTCTTCCACTCGCCCTCAAAAGACAGACCTCCTTCGCACATCATGACGGAGCCTACAGCCGGGACAGACATCACCAACCAGCGAAGAAGAATGGGCGAAAAGAACAAAAAACAAGACGAAACGAACGGAAAGCCAACGGAAGAGAAAGAAAATTGCAAAAAAAGTTCCCGTAAAATTTGGAGGTTTCGACAAATTGCAGTACCTTTGCACTCGCAAAAACGAAAGAGGCTCCGTAGCTCAACTGAATAGAGCATCTGACTACGGATCAGAAGGTTCCGGGTTTGAATCCCAGCGGAGTCACTAATTTTCGAGGCAATTAAATCTTAATGGTTTGGCTCCGTAGCTCAACTGAATAGAGCATCTGACTACGGATCAGAAGGTTCCGGGTTTGAATCCCAGCGGAGTCACACAGAAGAGGGTGTTATTCATATAACATCCTCTTTTTTATTTTCCACAATTTCAAGGCCCCATAAAGAGAAGCCGGGCTTCAGGAGAAAAACTGGTAAAATGCGCGAAAATTCATTATGTGGACATTTATCATCCTGGCATTATCTGCCGCCTACTGTCTTTATGGATTCAACAAATCATGGCACAATAACAAGCGCCACTCTGCAAACAGAGGCAGCGCCCGCCTCACTAAAAAGAATGCTACCCCGAAGAACAGCACATCCGATGAAGAAATGACAGAGGAAGAGATGATAGCGGAAGATTATTATTACTATCAAGACAGAGATTAACCCCACTATCGCCATTTGTACTTGAACAAGCGAAGAACGCAAAGAAAAAACGCCCTCCTAAAGAAAAAATCCTTTTTTCCTTAGGGGGGGGGCTGGATTTTTCATATATTTGCATCCGGGAACACTAAAACATCCCTCAAGTCTAACTTATAAAAACCTAAGAAAATGAAAAAAATGATGACGCTATGGCTGTGCCTCCTTCTGTGCGGAATGGCGCAAGCGCAAAACAACATGAAGATCACCCTCAACAACGGCAGCGTGGTGGAAGGCGTGACGAAACACCTGTTCATGCTCGAGAACGCCGATGCCATCCTACTGAAAGACACCAAGACGGGAGAGAACAGTGAGTACAAGTCTACCGACATCAAGAGCGTGAACTACTACGACCCCGACTCGAAAGAGTGGATCACCTTCGTGCCGCTCATGGCCCAGCGCACGCTGCCCACCGTGTGGAACAAGAACCCCAAGCCCTACAAGAACCCCGTATTCCTCACGCCTGTGTATGAGGGCAAGCACGTGTCCGCCTACATCCACTACATAACCACCGCCACCAACACCAAGACCATGCACCTGCAAGGCACCAGCTACATGTATTACTTCAAGGTGCACAGCGAGGATGTGGCCAAGAGTTACTGCATGGGTAGCATGATCGGCATCAAGATGCTGCTCAAGATTGTGTTCAAGCCTTACCCGGTGATGAAGGAGACCATCAACGACCTTGACACCAAAGCCTTTGCCAAGGACCCCGTGTCACTCATCAAGACATTTGACGAGCTGCTCAAATAGGCCCGCGGCAAGCCTCGTGGAAGGCAGCCCGCAGCGCCTTCACGACACCCGTACAAGCAAAAGGCGGGAGACCCATTGCGACTTGGGTTTCCCGCCTTTTTTGTTTCTTGATGATGGGCGTAGAGCTACTTGACCTTCATGTTGGGCAAGTGGAACTCGTATCTCTTGTCGAAATAGTCCTTCACCCTGTTGACCTCCAGGAAGGTGGTGCCCCCACCCTCTCCGAACGACCCCGAGAGATAGGCTATCTTGTCGTCCGCCTTGATGTATCCCTTCTGCTTGAGCATGCGCAAAGCGGCGGTGAACATGTAGTCGGGACTGACGTGCTCCTTCTGGTAGATGGGTATGACACCATACGAGAGGTTGAGCCAGCGCTGCGTCTTATCCTTGTAGCAGATGGCCAGAACAGGCTTGGGACCGCGGAAGGCCGCCAAGTTGCGCGCCGTCTCGCCCGTCTCTGAGTCGGTGATGATGCCCGACACGCCCAGCAGTCGTGTGGAGTCGATGGCCGCGTGCGCCAGGAACTCGCGCTGTGAGCAATGCTCGCTCAATGGCACCTCGTCCTGATGACCGAAGTTGAGGCGGTCACGCTCAGCCTGCTCGGCAATGGCCGCCATGGTCTGCACGGCCTCCAGGGGATATTTGCCGCTGGCCGTCTCACCGCTGAGCATGAGCGCATCGGTGTTCGAATAGATGGCGTTGGCAATGTCGGTGACCTCGGCACGGGTAGGCCTGGGATTCTCGATCATGGTGTGAAGCATCTGCGTGGCCACGATGACCGGTTTCTTCTTCTGCACACACTTGCGGATGATCATGCGCTGTATGCCCGGTATCTTCTCTATGGGCACCTCGATGCCCAGGTCTCCGCGGGCCACCATCACGCCATAGCTGGCGTCGATGATCTCATCGATGTTGTCGACGCCCTCCTGGTTCTCGATCTTCGAGATGATCTTGATGTCGGAGTGGTGCTCGTCGAGGATGTCCTGCACAGCCTTCACGTCGGCCGCCGACCTCACGAAACTGTGGGCGATGAAGTCGATATCCTCATCAATGGCCAATAGAATGTTGCGCTTGTCCTTCTCGGTGAGGGCGGGCAGGTCGATGTGTTCTCCCGGTACGTTCACGCTCTTGTGGGCTCCCAGCACGCCATCGTTTTGCATGGTGGCGTAGACAGTGGGGCCAACGATCTCCATGACCTGCATGTCGAGCAAGCCATCGTCAATCAGGATGTGGTCGCCCACCTTCACGTCACGCGCAAAGTCGGGGTAGTTCACATTGATGATGTCGTGGGTGGTCTCCATCTCCGGCCGGCCGAAGATCTTCACCACATCACCCGTCTTGTAACTGATTTTATCCTTGACATCCGTCGTGCGCACCTCGGGGCCCTTCGTGTCGATGAGGATGCCGATATGCGGCGACACGGTGCGCACATTGCGAATGATATTGCGAATGCCATCCTGAGAAGCGTGAGCCGTGTTCATCCTGACTACATTCATGCCTGCGAAGAACAGTTTGCGCAGGAAATCCACATCACAACGGCGATCACTAACGGAACATACAATCTTTGTCTGCTTCATAATTTTGATCCATTTTGTATACGTGCAAAGTTACTATATTTTTTTGGATTACTTAGCGCAACAAGGACATAAAATCAACAACGCAAAGGTTTACGTTAAATTTAACGCGCATGAACCCGCACACCTATCAAATTATTATTAACTTTGCCCCCAACTTAACGAACTATGACACGTTTTCCAATCATGAAAGAACTGAAAGCTCTGAACCGCCGCACCGCCCCCAAAAGTGCGATGCCCGAACGCATCATCCAGTTTGGCGAAGGCAATTTCCTTCGCGCGTTTGTCGACTGGATCATTTTCAACATGGACCAGAAGACCGACTTCAACTCGAGCGTGGTCGTCGTGCAGCCCATTGCCCATGGCATGGTGGACTGGCTCAACGGCCAGGACTGCCTCTACCATGTGAACCTGCAAGGCAAGGAGAATGGCGCTCCCGTCAACTCGCTCACGCGCATCGATGTCATCAGCCGCGCCCTCAATCCCTACACGCAGTTCCAGGCTTTCCTGGCACTCGCCGAACAGCCTGAGATGCGCTTCGTCATCTCCAACACCACGGAGGCGGGCATCGCCTTCGACCCTGACTGCCGGCTGGCCGACGCGCCTGCCGCCAGCTATCCCGGCAAGCTCGTCCAACTGCTGTTCCACCGTTACCAGTACTTCGCGGGTGACCCCTCCAAGGGCATGATCATCATGCCCTGCGAGCTCATCTTCCTCAATGGGCACCACCTCAAAGAGTGCATCTACCAGTATATCGAGCTATGGAAAGAGGACATGGGCGACGACTACGCGGGCTTCAAGGCGTGGTTTGCTGACCATTGCTACGTCTGCGCCACACTCGTTGACCGTATCGTGCCGGGCTTCCCACGCGACACCATCGCCGACATCCAACAGAAGATCCGCTACAAAGACAACCTCGTGGTGAAGGCCGAGAGCTTCCACCTCTGGGTCATCGAGAAGGCTGAGAACATGACCATCGAGCAGATGAAGGAGGAGTTCCCGGCCGACAAGGCAGGCCTGCACGTGCTCATCACCGACAACGAAAAGCCTTACCACGCCCGCAAGGTGACGCTGCTCAACGGCCCCCACACGGTGCTCTCGCCCGTGGCCTTCCTCAGCGGCGTGAACATCGTGCGCGATGCCTGCGAGCACCCCGTGATAGGTCGCTACATACACAAGGTGCAGTTTGACGAGCTCATGCAGACGCTCGACCTGCCTCTCGACGAGTGCCAGCAGTTTGCCAATGATGTGCTGGAGCGCTTCGAGAACCCCTTCGTCGACCACCAAGTCACATCCATCATGCTTAATAGCTTCCCGAAGTACGAGACGCGCGACTTGCCGGGCGTGAAGACCTATCTCAAGCGCAAGGGGCAACTACCCACAGGACTGGTGTTTGGCCTGGCCGCCATCATCACCTATTATAAAGGCGGCAAGCGCGCCGACGGCACGCCCATCACGCCCAACGACGACCCGAAGATTATGGATCGCCTGACGCAACTGTGGGCCACTGGCGACACACAGGCTGTGGCCGAGGGTGTGCTGGCGTTCGACTACGTGTGGCACGAGAACCTCAACCAGACCGTTCCGGGACTCTGCGCCATGGTGAAAGGATATCTTGACCTCATACAGGAGAAGGGCATGCTGGAGGCCGTGAAGACCATCCTGGCATAACCACTCCACCGGGCTGGCCACGAGGGGAGGGAGCCACGCCCGTCTTCGCACACTTGAGCGATGCCCACAAAGGGGCGTCGCCTCACCTGGAAAAACCAAAAGTCCGCAAGGCTTGCATGTGCAGGCCTTGCGGACTTTTTGCGTGTTGGAACACTCCTATGTGGATGGCTTAGGTTACCGGGCGTTCAGGTATTGCGCACACATCTCGGCGCAGCGCTCGCCGTCAACACCCGCCGACACGATGCCGCCCGCATAGCCAGCGCCCTCGCCACAGGGGAACAGCCCTTGCAGGCGCACATGCTGCAACGTGTCACGCTCGCGGATGACACGCAGGGGGCTCGACGTGCGCGTCTCTGTGGCGATGACCACGGCCTCGTTGGTGAGGAAGCCATGCTTGTGCTTGCCGAAAAACTTAAAGCCCTCCTGCAGGCGATGGGCCACGAAGGACGGCAACCAGAAGTGGAGGGGCGAACTGATCAGCCCCGGCGCATAGCTGCTCTCCGGCAGGTCATAGCTGAGCCGGCTGTTCACAAAGTCGGCCATGCGCTGCGCGGGAGCTGTCTGTTGGCGGTTGCCCTGCTGCCAGCACATCTTCTCCAGCGCTTCCTGGAAGCGCATCACGCGGAGCACATCGTCGCCAGGCTCGCGCTCATCTTCTCCTGCGGGCAACATGCTTTCCACATCGTCGGGTTCCACCTGCACCACCATGCCCGAGTTGCTCCAGCGGGTGCCGCGGTTGCTGGGCGACATGCCGTTGACCACGATCTGCTCGGGACCCGTGGCGGCGGGAATGACGAAACCGCCCGGACACATGCAGAACGAGTAGACGCCGCGCCCGTCGACCTGGGTCACCACCGAATACTCGGCCGCGGGCAGGTACTTGCCACGCCCCTGGCGGGAGTGATACTGTATCTGGTCGATGAGCTGCGCCGGATGCTCCAGGCGCACCCCCACGGCGATGCCCTTGGCCTCCATCTCCACATGAGCCTGGTGGAGGTATCGGTAGACGTCGCGCGCACTATGGCCAGTGGCCAGGATGACGGGTCCGCGGAACGTGAGCTCGCGGCCCGTGGCCAGGTCGACGGCCGCCACGCCCTGCACACTGTCACCCTCGATGAGGAGCGAAATCATCTTGGTCTGGAAGTGGACCTCTCCCCCACTCCGCAAGATCTGCTCACGCATGTTCTCGATGACGCGCGGCAACTTGTCGGTACCGATATGCGGATGGGCGTCGGCCAGAATCGATGGCGAGGCGCCAAACTGGCAAAAGACGTTCAGAATCTTCTCCGTCGAGCCGCGCTTCTTGCTTCGGGTGTAGAGCTTGCCGTCGCTGAACGCTCCGGCTCCGCCCTCGCCAAAACAATAGTTGCTCTCGGGGTCCACCCGCTGCGTCTTGGTGATCAGGGCCATGTCTTTCTTGCGCGCATGCACATCCTTGCCCCGCTCCAGCACGACAGGCCTGAAGCCCAGCTCCACCAGGCGCAGGGCCGCAAACAGGCCGCCTGGTCCCATGCCCACCACGATGACGCGGGGACGGTCGGACACGTCGCTGTAGACGGTGGGCGTGTAAGCGTCGTCTTGCGGCAGCTCGTTGATGTAGACGCGCACCTGCAAGTTTACATAGATGGTGCGCTGGCGCGCGTCGATGCTGCGGCGCAACACACGCACACGCTGGACCGTGCGTGCGTCAATGCCCTTGTCGCGAGCCAGGAAGTCGATGATGCCCTGCTCGCTGCTGGCGACCTGCGGCAGCACTCTCAATTGATATTCGTTGACCATAGTTGTTCTTGTTTACGACAAAGTTACGACTATTTTCCAATTATCCACACCCCCACCCCCAATTATTTTTCGCTCTTCCGGAATTTGATATGGGTTACATTCCAGCCATGGGTCATGTCACGCCAAGTTCAAGAAAATCAACATCGAATACAAAGGTCTGTCGATGGAAGACTGCAATCCTGCCGTTACCACTATCGTTGTCATGATTTTTGGTCGAAAAGTTTGTCATGGACGACGGATGAAATAGAGCGCGAAAATCGGGTTTTTCGTCGGTCGCGCCGCGATTTGCGTGGGGTAATTTTGCGATAAAGGGTATTTTATGTTGCGATATACCCTTTATCGCGATGCGATTAAGCGTTAATCGCGTCATGATAAAGGGTATATCGCAACACGATAAAGGGTATTCTTTGATGAAAAGTATTTACTTTTTAGGTCAAATAAAATCCTAAATTTTATAAACGCCTAACTATCAACCGATTATGAAAAGTGCCGAAAATTCGCATATTTCGGCCAAAATATTTTGAAGTTGAAAATAACGCCTGTTTTTTTATATACATTGTCCGCTTTATTCAATGGCGTGCGCCTTGAATGTAAGGGACCCATCACTCCAAATTCCGGAAGAGCCAAAAGAAATCCCAAGGCACTGTATTGTATGTGCCTTGGGATTTCTTATGAATGGTCTTGGTTTTACTTGGTCTCGATCTCCTCTTTCATGTCGATGAATTGGTTCTTGTCGTCATAGAACTCGTATTGCAGGAACGCGAGCTTCTGCGACGGTATGACATGAACGCCGAAGCCGTACTTCAGCTGCCATCTGCGCTTGAGGCTCACCACACCTTGGTTGATGTAGGCGGCCACGTAGGGATGGACGTGGAGATAAAACTTCTTGATGCCAATCTTGTTGGTTAGTTGGTCAATCTTTCTTTCCAGTTGGTCGGTGAACAGGATGCTCGACTTGATCTTGCCTGTGCCGTTGCATGAGGGGCAAGTCTCCTCGACATTGACGTCCATGGCCGGTCTCACTCGCTGTCTGGTGATTTGCATCAGTCCAAACTTGCTGAGAGGCAGGATGTTGTGGCGCGCACGGTCTTTCTGCATATCCTTGCACATGCGCTCGTAGAGCATCTGGCGGTCCTCGGCCAGGTTCATGTCGATGAAGTCGACCACGATGATGCCACCCATGTCGCGCAGGCGCAGCTGGCGAGCCAGCTCATCGGCGGCCCCCAGGTTGGTCTCAAGGGCTGTACCCTCTTGTCCCTTCTCATTCTTGGATCGGTTGCCGCTGTTCACATCCACGACGTGCATGGCCTCGGTGTGCTCAATGATGAGGTAGGCCCCATGAGCATAGTTCACCGTTTTGCCAAAGCTCGCCTTAATCTGTTTGGTGACGTTGAAGTTGTCGAAGATGGGCACCTTTCCGGTATACTTCTTGACGATACCTGCCTTTTCAGGGGCGATGAGTGCCACATAGTCTTTGACATCCTTGCACACTTCCTCGTCGTCTACGTAGATGTTCTCATAGCTTGGGTTGAAGAGGTCACGCAGCAATGCCACGGCCCTTCCGGTCTCCTCGTAGACGAGTTGCGGGCGTTGCTGGGTCTTCTGCACCTTGACGATGGCGTCCTCCCAGCGCTTGGTCAAGATTTTCAGTTCCGCATCCAGTTCCGCCACGCGTTTGCCCTCGGCCACGGTGCGCACGATGACACCGCAGTTCTTGGGCTTGATGCTGTGGATGAGTTGTTTGAGTCGGGCTCTTTCTTCGCCGCTCTTGATCTTGGACGACACGGACACCTTGTCACCAAAGGGAATGAGGACAAGGTATCGGCCCGCGAAGCTCAGCTCGGCTGTCAGTCGCGGTCCCTTGGTGGAGATGGGCTCCTTGACGATCTGCACCAGCACCTCCTGTCCGACGGTGAGCGTCTGCTGGACACTTCCGTCCTTCTTCAGGTCCGGCTGGCGAGAGGCCTTGGCAAAGGGGAACAACTTGCGACGGTCGCTCTGCACTTGCTTCAGATACTTGGCGTACGAATTGAATTGACTTCCTAAATCAAGATAATGCAGGAAAGCGTCGCGCTCGTAGCCAACATCTACGAAGCAGGCGTTAAGACCCGGCATGAGCTTCTTCACCTTGGCGATGTAGATGTTGCCAACAGAGAAATTGGCAGAGCGTTGCTCGTTTTGGTATTCCACGAGCCGCTTGTCTTCGAGCAGGGCGATGGATATTTCCTGTGGCTTTACGTTGATAATTACTTCGCTTGTCATCTCTTGATTTCTTTAATTATAAAAAGGGACCCGCCAATACGGCACGTCCCTTTCCCAGAACAGTCCTAAAGGGCCTTACTTGCTCTTATGACGGTTCTTACGTAATCTCTTTTTACGCTTATGCGTAGCCATCTTGTGGCCTTTCTTCTTCTTTCCGTTTGGCATAGCTGTTAATGTTTAAAATGTTTGTTATTGTGTAATTTAAAATGTCACTCACTCTCCCTTCATCTCGTCCACGAAGGCCTTGGCCGGCTTGAAGCTGGGCAGGTCGTGCGCTGCGATGGTGATGGAGGTCTTCTTGCCGATGTCGCGGGCCGTTTTCGGTGCACGATGCTTGATGATGAAACTGCCGAAACCGCGAAGGTAAACGTTCTCCCTTCTTTCGAGCATGCTCTTCTTGACGGTTTGCATGAAGCTCTCGATGACGGCGGACACGTCCTTGCGCTGCAGGCCGGTCATGTCGGTAATCTCGTTGATGATCTCTGCTTTTGTCATATACTGATACAGTCTTTTTCGGAATATTGTTCCTTAATTTTACTTTCTGTTATCTTTCGGACTGCAAATATACGTGTTTTTCGTGGGATGGAGAAAAGAATTGATGTTTTTTTCTTAAAAATTGATATTTTTCTCGTTAGAAGTGCCTAACATTCAATTCCTTATCCTTGTTTTCGGCTTGTATTCCGCAGGGCACCCATCGGCGTGTAGCTTTGATTTGTAAGAATATATGCTTGTCGCTAACCCCATGCGAGCCAACTCCTTGCGGCAAGCAAATGTCATGCGAACTTTGGTAGTGGAGGGAGCCTACAAGTCAATGGTCCACTTCACCAGGCATTCGCGAGGGCGCAGGCGAGTAGCCATATAGGTCTCGACGGTGTTGCCCAGCACATGCTGCTCCAGACGGGATGTGCCTATGAGATTGTTGGCCGACAGGGCGATTTCCCACCGCTTGGTTTTGTAGCTCATGGCAAGGTCGAGGAAATAGCTGGTCCCGACGCCTTCACCATTGGAATGGAAGAGCTGGTTGTCAGCGCTCAGCATCCAGCCGTGGGCCGGCAAGACATGAATGTTGAGGCGATGCTCCCAATCATTCGTGTTGCCTGGTGAAAGCTGCGGAGCGGTCAGGTTCTTCTGCCTGTTGAACCTCACACTTGACCTGCCTTCGACTGAAAGAAACCTTGCCGGACGTAAAGAATAATTGAACGCGACAGACGTGGTGGTCATCCGCGCGTCGTTCACGTCATCAGCCACGAGCATGCAGTAGCCAGTCATAGCGTGTGAAGCCCCAAGACCAACGAGTGTCTTGGCCCACCCGAAGGTCTTACTGACGCGCCCTGACACGCCCACGGTCTGCGTGGCTCGTTTCATGTCTGTGGCGGCGAGAGTGTAGACGCGCCCGTTCAAGGTGCTTTCATACAGGATGTTACCGGATGTCCGATTGTACAGGGGGCTCACGTTGACGAACAAGCCCAACACAGGGTTGGCATATTTGTAGATGGCTGTGGCATGAAAGTCACGTGTCACATCCGTCTTGCCTCGGTTGACCTTCCGCATACGATAAGTCGTGAAGATGGGCGTGTCGTAGATGGACTTGCCTGTTAGTGGCGTGTTGGCATAGCCCACATCCGCGGAGAAACTGGAGAGAGCTGAGGCCTTCCAGTTCCAATGGAAAGAAGGATCCACCCACAGATGATTGCTTCTCGATTGGCGATAGGCCTGGCGGGCACAGCTCACCCTCGCCTTGATTTCCAGAAGCTGCTGGCCGAAGGCAAACGACATGGACGGCATCCAATAAGCGCGGAGCAACTGATAAGTGTTTTTCTGTTGAGCCTCTTCGTCCATGGTCACGGCGAGGCTTTGGCGGTCATAGTTGAGCCCCAATTCATTGTTGAGGTAATGGTGCCCCATTTTCATCTTGTAAAGGAGGGAGTTTTGGGTTGAAAAGAAACTGAGGTTGAGCCGTTCGGCCTGTTTGTCGATGGTAAGCAGTTGGCCAGGCAGATAGCTGTACGCCCAATAGCTTTCCACACGCCAGGCATCATTTTGAGCCGTCGTGCGCGACAGCTGGAAATCTTCCGTAAGGCTGCGCTTGCGCGGCTTCACCATCATGGCTGCGTTTTGTCCGCCACAGGTCATCCATCCCTCGCTCTTGTTGAAGTCAAGATATCCCCTGACGTCGTTTTGGATGAAGCTCTTGGCGCCATTATATTGGTAGTTGGCTTCCGCCTTCCATTCGCTCCTCGTGGTGCTCACGTCCTCATCCTCGATGATTACAGGCATGTTGGCAAGGGTGAGATAGGTGGAGGAATTGTGGTTCCGCATGTGCGTTCGGTCCATGATTCCGTTGGCTTGCAGTCGCAGCTCGGCGTCCTTGCCCGTCCTCCATAGCCAGTTGCCGGCCACCAAGTGGCTGTGGTTGAAGGCGTATCGGCTCTCGTCAACGTTGGGCGCGTCCTGCGACAACATGGAGAGCAGACCCGCATCCGCGTCCGCCCTTCCCTTAAGCAAGTCAGCCAGGTCGAGCACTTCGTCACCGAGCGGCTGGCCCGTATCATTGTTCTTGTACATCATCAGCGCCTGACGTTTCTTGTCGAGACGCATGCCCATCAGTCGACTGTCATAAAGGAATTCGTCTCCAAACCCCAGGCCAATGTCGGCCGTCCCTGTCCAGACGGACTTGGCGTCATCTTTCAACACGAGGTTGAGGGCTGCCTGGTCGCTGAAAGACACGCCTCGCAATGATTTCACCGGCTGATGGTTTTCAAGCACTTGCACGCTCTTCACCTTGTCAGCGGAGATGTTTTGGTCAGCCAAGCCATACTGCGCCCCCATCAGGTCTAAACCTTCTATGTAGAACTTGTTGATGGCCTTGCCTTGATACTCAATCTTCCCGTCGGCCTTGACCTCAAGGCCAGGCATCTTGGCTATCACATCCGCAATGCTGCGGTCTTGCGCCTGCTTGAAGCCTGCCACACTATATGTGAGCGTATCGTCCGTCGCCTGTATGCGTTGCGCCTTCACTTCCACTTCTTTCAGAAGAAAAGACCCTTCTTTGAGCGTGATGGTCATGCCATCCTTCAGCGCAGAAATGGGAAAAGATTGTTTCTGGTAGCCCATGAAATTGACATGGACCTCCTGTGCAGGCCTTCCTTCAGAAATTTCCAATTTATAGCGCCCGTCATCTTTTGCGATGGCGTAAGCTAACACGTGGCCATCCTTGTCCGACGCGACTATCGTCGCGCCTGGTACAGGGGTTCCCTTTTCCCCCACGATCTTTCCGGTAAAAGTCTGGGCGACGACGGAAAGATGCAAGAAAAGTGTTAGCAGAAAAGCACAATACCTCATTCTTTATCGAAGAAGTTCTTCTTGGGCAACTCTTGGTCCGAAATGTCGTTGCCTTTCTCATCCGTGATGAGGGTCGAGTTGACATCCCCATCAACCGCATTTTGATTCAAGATGCGGTCCACGATTTGTCGCTGGCTCAAGCCATCTGTCTCCGCCCGCATCTTCAGGTAACGTTTGCGAGTGCATCTCTGCGCGTCTTTGTCCATGAACAGGGAAACGGTCATGTTGTCCGCCGCTTTTTCTACTCCAGCCAATGTGAAATGGAAGCACCCCTCGGTGTCTGCAGCTTCAAGGATTAGGCCCGGTAGGCCACGAAGGAGATAGGGACCATAGTTGAGCGGCAACTCGGCAGCGTACCAAACGGTCCATGTCCTGCCGTACAACACCCCCTGGGCTTGCCGACACTCGTAGCCGCTGATGGTCTTTGTGCTATCCGACAACCGCCAAGCGACTTCGGGCAAGGGCTCTTCATATTTCAATTTTGAGTTAAGGATACTATTGACACAGGTGTATTTGTCTTTTTGAGGACTTCCCATGAGTAGTTGCAAACTGTTCTTGGTAGGATATTTCTTGTTGAGCGCATCCATTTGCTCCAATATCTTGACGGGACCCTCCCTTTTTAGCTTGGCTATGTCTTGGTTGAACCCTCGCTCGTTGTCATTGTAAAAGACAGCAGTCGTCTTGCCTATCACGAGGCTCCATCTGTAAAGATTGATGGCACCTGTCGCCGCCTTGGCTTCGCAATCATAGGTGATGTGGTAAAGGGCGGGCTCCGCCGCCTGTGATTTGATAGCCATCAAGAGTGCCAAAATAACGAATAGTGCTTTTTTCATAAAGTGTCACATCAAATAAGGGAAAAAGGCTTAGCCAAATCCCTTTAACACTTCCGATGCATGCAGTGCTATGATTTGGCGAAGCCCCCAATTGTTATTTATTCGGTACCACGGTCATTGAGCCATCTTTGTCAACGATGATGGTCGTACCATCACGATAAATGATGATAACACGATCACCTCTCTTCACGACCTTAGGCGTAGAAGATGCATAAACGGCATAATCGGAATAAGCTGACACTTCAGTTGCTGCGTTCTGTGTAGCATTGGCCTTGGCTGAAAAAGCGAGAAGGCCTATCAAACTTGCGAATAGAATTTTTTTCATCAATTTGCTTGATTTTTAATTATTTTGTCTACTCTATAAGCTTTTCGACATCTGCTCCTTTCTTATCCACATACGTGAACTATTCTGTTCGGTCAGTTATAAATCCCAGGCGCCTTGGATTATTCGGTGCAAAATTAAGAAAATGAAAGAAGTTCTGCAAAATCAAAGTGTGGTCTTTTAGGGTGTTTTTTTAAAAATTAACGCTAATACTTGTATTTTTGAAGGAAAACACCTAAATTTGCCGAATTGAAATTAATATTTGAAATTTCATGTACGAAGAAAACATTAAAGTGACAGAAGGCTTTCAAGATGAGCTTCAGCAAAACGAATGGCTAAATGACGCAAAAAGTCTATTGGAAAGTATCTCGAGGCTATCAGGCCTCAGCTTTGTGGTAGTTGACTTTTCTGAGCAAAAAATGATTTATAGATCAAAACATCTTTTATTTGCCGACCTGGCATTTCAAAGTGATATCCAACGTAAAAGTTGTAATCCTTATTGGTCTTTAATAGATCAAAAGGATTATAATCTCATGACAGAGATTGAGAAAGCGTACAAAGACTTAATTCACGGATTAAAAGGTGAAGAGAGGCGACAGCACTCCTATATTACGAGCTACCATATTTGGTTTAGAAAGAAAAGACAAGTTATTACTCAGAAATTCACTCCTCTGAAATTACATTCTGACGGCACATTGCGGTTAGGCCTCTTCCAGATGACAATATCTTCCTGTAACAAATGTGGAAAGGCTGCTGTTCTCGGTGTTGATTTCAAGTATTCATACGACATAAGCAAAAGAAAATTTCTACTTTGCAAGGAATTTATGGGATTAACCCTCTTGGAAAAAGCAATTCTTTTGAGAGCTGCTGAAGGATTAAGCTCGAAACAAATTGCAAATGACCTTTGCAAATCCATCAACACCATAAAAACTCACAAAGAGCGTCTTTTTGACAAATTGGGCGTAAGCTCCATGAATGAAGCGTTAGCTTTCGCACAAAGCTACAACTTGTTCTCTGTTGGGTAAGTTTCTTTTTTCAGAAACAACACAGTACTCGCAGAAAAATTCCTCTGCAGAGATATGATGAAATTTTAAAATGTTTTGTAACTTTATCGCCAGGAACAGTTCAAACAAGAAAACGGAAAATATTCCATCAAAGAAGCAAAAGCTTATGAACGGAAGAAAACACTTATGGATTGCGGTGTTCTTAGGCGTCATCGTAGCATCGTGCACACCTGTGTCTAAGAAGTCTTTGCAGACCTGCACCGAATCAAAAGAGAACATGAGCGTTGTGGCTGACGAACCTACAACTCAGCAAGAGGAGCCATCAGGCAGGGACGATGAGGAGGCGCTAAACAAAGGCGAAAGTGTCGGAGGAGCCGCAGGCGAAAGTGTCGGAGGAGCCGCAGACGAAAGTGTCGGAGGATATGAGTTGCCGGCATTTCGGCAAAACAGCAATGAGATTATCCTTAGGCGAAGGGGTTACACGGTTTCCTACAACCCGACAACCAAACTTCCGAACTGGGTGGCATGGCATCTCACTGCCTCACATGTGGAGGGAAGTGCCAAGCGCAAGGGCATCCCGTTTCATGAGGACGAGGGTGTACCCGAACCTCGCGTCGACACCTACGACTACATAAGGTCGGGCTATGACCGCGGCCACATGTGCCCGGCGGCTGACAACAAGTGGGACGCCTTGGCCATGGAGCAGTCTTTTCTGATGACCAACATCTGCCCGCAAGATCACGTGCTGAACATCGGTGACTGGAACAACCTGGAGACGCAATGTCGGCAATGGGCCGAGCAGTATGGCGGTGTCTACATCGTGTGTGGTCCCATTCTCTACAAGGGCAAGCACAAGACCATCGGAAAGAACAAGGTGGTGGTGCCCGAGGCGTTCTTCAAGGTGATCCTGCGTATGGGCAAGACTCCGCAGGCCATCGGCTTCATCTACCGCAACAACGACAAGCGACATCCCTGGGGCGACTACGTGAACAGCATCGACGAGGTGGAACGCATCACAGGACTTGACTTCTTCCCCACCCTGCCCGACGATGTGGAGCAAAAGGTGGAGAGAAGTTACGATGCTGAGGCATGGCCCATGCAGGCCTTGCATTAGAACGAGCACGGGCCCCGAAAACCGAGGAAGCCAACGTTTCCTCCGCCTTCAGAGCCCGTATTTTGTTTGGACGTGTCTATCAAAGACGAAAACCACGAAGGGTATGTCTTGCCTTCTTTAGTAAGCGTGCTGGTCGTGCACGAAGATGGACTTGACGGTCATCAGGATGATGCGGATGTCAAGCCAAAACGTCCAATGCTCAATATACCAGATGTCGCACTTCACACGGCCTTCCATCTGCCAAAGTTCCTTGGTCTCACCGCGGAAGCCCGTCTCTTGCGCCCAGCCCGTGATGCCGGGTTTCACGAAGTGGCGAACCATGTATTTGTTGAGAAGCGCGCTGTACATCTCCGTGTGCTTGAGCATGTGCGGGCGTGGTCCCACGATGCTCATGTCGTTGATCAGCACGTTCCAGAACTGGGGCAGCTCATCAATGTTGCACTTGCGCATGAAATTGCCGAATGGGAACTTGCGGGGATCGTCCTTGGTGGCCTGCACCTTGTCCGCGTCTTTGTTGACGTGCATGGAGCGGAACTTGTAGCACATGAACGTACGCCCGTCCATACCCGTGCGTGCCTGCTTGAAGAAGATGGGACCGGGACTCTGCAACTTGATGACCAGCGCGATGATGGGCGTGATGATGGCCAGCGGAATGAGCACGCAGATGGAGAACACGATGTCAAACGTGCGCTTGGCTATCCGGTTGTTGGTGAGTGACAGGGGCAGGCGAAACGCCGTGAAGACCTCCTCGTTGCCAATCTGCAAAGGATAGAGGCGTAATCTGAAATGGTCGTCGCTTGGCACATAATAGAAACGGAGGACTCGGTTGTTGCAATAATTGGCATATTGCTTCAGCACGTCATTCTCGGCCATGGGCAGTCCACACAACAGCGCATCTGGAACCACCGGCATGTCTTTACTCTCCTTGATAAGGTCAAAACTGTCGGCCGTGGTTCCCAACATCTCAACACCCTCAGGACATTCGCCATCAGTGTAGCAACCGACGATGCGAAACCCCTGTCCGGGGTTTTTCTTGATGCTCTTGACGACACGGACAAAATGCTTGCCATTGCCGATGGCGATGATACGCACCACGTGGTAGCCACGCGACCACATGCGCATCATTACAAGCTTCTCAAGGTAGCGGAATATCAAGAACGTGACGAAGAAAACTCCGCCGATGACCGCGAGCCAGCGTCCCGCGTCCACCCCCGGATGGTCGATGATACGCATGGTGATGTAAGTGCCACAGATGAAGGTGCACGAGACACCCAGTGCATTTCGGACGAGCAGTCCCGAGTCGTTGGACGTGCGCCCGAGGTTCACAGGGAAAAGCATTTGCGACAGGCTCATGCCCAAGAAGGCCGAGACAAAGAGTAGCCGGAGCGTGTAAGGCGGCCAATTGGCTCCAAAAGGAGTCAACACAAGAAAAATCAGAAGCATCGCGAAAGCAAATGCGTAATCGAGGGCTACAAGTAAGAATTTCATGTGCTGCAAGATTATTAAGTTTGATGTTAATTAATATAAGGTGAACGTAAGGACAGTGTGAGTCAAACGTCCCCCCCCCGTTAGCTCGTTTTCCATTGGCGCGCCCACCTGCTGTGGGCTTGCGCGCCAAGGCGATTATTTGTTTTTTACAAATTTCTCATAAGCTATCCTGTTTCATTGTTTGACCGCGTTATTGTTTTCTTGCTTCGAGCAACACCACATTCTCCACGTGTGGCGTATGCGGGAACATGTCCACTGGCTGTACGGCGGCCACGCGATAGTCAGCATCCATCAAGGCGAGGTCTCGCGCCTGTGTGGCGGGATTGCAACTGACATACACGACGCGTCTGGGTGCAGCCTTCAGAATGACATTGACCACATCGGCGTGCATGCCGGCGCGTGGCGGGTCGGTGATGATGACATCAGGGCGGCCATGTGTCTTGATGAAGTCTTCCGTCAGGATATCTTTCATGTCCCCAGCATAGAACTCGGTGTTCTCGATACCATTGATACGGCTATTCACCTTGGCATCCTCAATGGCCTCGGGCACATACTCGATGCCGATGACGTGCTGTGCCTTGCGGGCCACGAAGTTGGCGATGGTTCCCGTCCCGGTGTAGAGGTCATACACCAGCTCTTTTCCTGTGAGTTGGGCAAACTCTCTCGCTACGCCATAAAGGTGGAAGGCCTGTTCCGTATTGGTCTGATAGAAGCTCTTGGGACCGACCTTGAATCGCAGCCCCTCCATCGTCTCATAGATGAAATCGGTTCCCTTGAAGGTGGTCAGTTCCAAGTCGCCAATGGTGTCGTTCCCCTTTTGGTTGTCCACATAGATGAGCGACGTGATCTGCGGGAAACAATCAGCCAAATGACGGAGCAGCTCCTGTGCCTTGTCAGCGTCTCCCGGCTCGCCATAATGAAACTGTATGAGAAGCATCCACTCGCCCGTGTTGGAAGTTCGGAACATCAGGTTGCGCAGCAATCCATGTTGCGCACGGACATCATAAAACGTCATGCCAATCTCCTTGGCATAGCGCTCCGTCTCATTGCGTATCTGGTTGTGAAGGTCATCCATCAGCCAGCACTTGCGAATGGGATAAATCTTGTCGAAAGCGCCAGTGATATGGAAGCCGATGGCTGAGTTGTCCTGGCCGTTGAGGTCAAGCGTCTCATCTTGCAGTTCCTCCTTGGTGAACCACCGTTTGTCGCAGCATCCAAACTCCAACTTGTTGCGGTATTCCCAAACCTTGACCGAGCCGAGTATGGGACGGAAGGACGGCAGCTCCACCTTTCCGATGCGCGTCAATTGGTCGTGCACCTGTTGCTGTTTCGCCTTGAGCTGCTCCTCATAAGGCAGGTTTTGCCATTTGCAACCTCCGCAGACTCCAAAGTGCTCACACTTCGGAGTGGCCCGAACGGGGCTCGGCGTTATCAGGCGTGCCACACGTCCTTCGCAGTAGCGATGCTTTTTCTTCACAATTTGTATGTCCACTACATCGCCCGGAACACAAAAGGGAACAAACACCACTTGCTCACCATGGTGGAAAAGACATTTTCCTTCGGCTGCCACCGATTCGATGGTCACATTTTCTATAATAGGTAATGGCTTTCGGCTTCTACTCATCTATTGACATTATTTATTTAGTGCAAAGATAATGATTTATATTCGAATATCGTCATAAAAAGTTACAAGATTTTTATTGTTTGCGCCAACAAACATTTTTGTCATGTCAAGTTAGCACTTTTTTTGCCGAATGTTTTGCATAACTGATAAAAAACACTATCTTTGCATACGATAGGTTGCGCCAACGAACAAGACGTTCCTTTCTTGCCAGAGCGTTGCGTCACGCCTGTCAAAAGCAAAAACCATAGAACAATTTATAATTAAACTGACATAATTAACAAACTATAAGTTTTACCTGATCAACTATGAGTGAAAAAAGAGTCTATCTCTTCGGCAACGGAAAAGCCGAAGGTCGTGCGGACATGAGAAACCTGCTGGGTGGCAAGGGTGCCAACCTGGCCGAAATGAATCTTATCGGAGTGCCAGTCCCTCCAGGATTCACCATCACCACCGACACATGCAACGAGTATTTTGAAAAGGGCAAAGATGCAGTCGTCGCCCTTTTGAAGGATGATGTCCACAATGGCATCAAACATGTGGAGGAACTGATAGGCCTGAAGTTTGGCGATGCCGAGAATCCCCTTCTCGTCAGCGTACGTTCTGGCGCCCGCGCGTCCATGCCGGGCATGATGGACACCATTCTGAACCTTGGCCTGAACGACGAAGTGGTGAAAGGCCTGGCCAAGAAAACCGGCAATGAGCGCTTCGCCTACGACAGCTATCGCCGTTTCGTGCAGATGTATGGTGACGTGGTGCTGGGCATGAAGCCCGTCAACAAGGACGACATCGATCCTTTCGAGGCCATTATTCAAAAGGTGAAGGGCCAGCGTGGCATCGTGCTCGACAACGAGATGAACGTGGACGAGCTGAAGCAGCTGGTAACCCTCTTCAAGGAAGCCATCAAGAAGCAGACTGGTTCCGACTTCCCCGAGAACCCGGTCGATCAGTTGTGGGGCGCCATCTGCGCTGTGTTCGACAGCTGGATGAACGAGCGTGCCATCCTCTACCGCAAGATGGAAGGCATACCCCAAGAGTGGGGCACGGCCGTGACCGTGATGGCCATGGTCTTCGGTAACATGGGCGACACGTCAGCCACAGGTGTGTGCTTCAGCCGCGACGCCGCCACGGGCGACAACCGTTTCAATGGCGAGTACCTCATCAACGCCCAAGGCGAGGATGTGGTGGCTGGCATTCGCACACCGCAGCAAATCACCAAGGAAGGCTCACTTCGTTGGGCCAAGCAGCAAGGAATCGCTGAAGAAATCCGCGCCACCAAGTTCCCATCCATGGAAGAGGCCATGCCAGAGCTCTACAATCAGCTCAACACGCTGCAGGACAAGCTTGAAAAGCACTACCACGACATGCAAGACATGGAGTTCACTGTGCAGGAAGGCAAACTGTGGTTCCTCCAGACCCGTAACGGCAAGCGCACGGGCACAGCCATGGTGAAGATTGCCATCGACCTGCTGCACGAAGGCCTCATCGACGAGAAAACGGCCCTGGAGCGCTGCGAGCCCAACAAGCTCGACGAGTTGCTCCACCCAGTCTTCGACAAAGAGGCTCTGGGCACCGCCCGCGTCTTGACACGCGGACTTCCCGCTTCGCCGGGTGCAGCCTGCGGACAGATCGTGTTCTTTGCCGACGATGCCGCCAAGTGGCATGACGACGGTCACCAGGTGGTGATGGTCCGCATAGAGACTTCCCCCGAAGACCTCGCAGGCATGTCAGCCGCAGAGGGCATCCTGACTGCTCGTGGCGGCATGACTTCACACGCAGCTGTCGTGGCTCGTGGCATGGGTAAGTGTTGCGTGAGCGGCGCAGGCGCCATCAACGTCGACTACAAGTCGCGCACAGTGGAAATTGACGGCACCGTGCTCCACGAGGGCGATTACATCTCGCTGAACGGTTCCACTGGCGAGGTCTATTTCGGTGAGGTGAAAACCAAGCCCGCTGAGGTATCCGGCTACTTTGCCGAGCTGATGGATCTCTGCAACAAATACACCAAGATGGTGGTCCGCACCAATGCTGACACGCCTCACGACGCTGAGGTGGCACGCCGCTTCGGTGCCGTGGGTATCGGCCTTTGCCGCACCGAGCACATGTTCTTCGAGAAAGACAAGATCAAGGCCATGCGCGAGATGATCCTCGCCGACACGAAGGAAGACCGCGAGAAAGCTCTCGACAAATTGCTTCCCTTGCAGCGCAACGACTTCTACGGCATTCTGAAATACATGGACGGCATGCCCGTCAACATCCGTCTGCTTGATCCGCCCTTGCACGAATTCGTGCCCAAGGGTGTCAAGGAGCAGGAAGTGCTGGCCGAGGAGACCGGCAAGACGCTCGCTGAAATCCAGCAGCGCGTGGAGTCGCTCAAGGAAAGCAATCCTATGCTGGGCTTGCGTGGTTGCCGTTTGGGCATCACCTATCCTGAAATCACAGCCATGCAGACCAAGGCCATCCTGGGTGCCGCCATCCGCTTGAAGAGACAAGGCTACAAGCCCATGCCAGAGATCATGGTGCCACTCGTGGGCACCTACAAGGAGCTCGAGCAGCAACAGGAGGTCATCAAGAAGGCTGCCAAGGAGCTCTTCGCCGAGGAAGGCATGGAGATCGACTACAAGTTGGGAACCATGATAGAGATTCCGCGCGCAGCCCTCACAGCCGACCAGATCGCCAAGCATGCCGACTACTTCAGCTTCGGCACCAACGACTTGACGCAGATGACATTTGGCTACAGCCGCGATGACGTGGCCCGCTTCCTGCCCACTTATCTCGACAACAAGATTCTCGAGGTCGACCCGTTCCAGGTACTTGACCAGACAGGCGTCGGACAGCTCGTGGAGATGGGCGTCAAGAAGGGCCGCTCAGCTAACCCCGACCTGAAGTGCGGCATCTGCGGCGAGCATGGCGGCGAGCCTTCTTCCGTGAAGTTCTGCCACCGCGTGGGTCTCAACTACGTGAGCTGCTCTCCGTTCCGCGTGCCTATCGCACGCCTTGCAGCGGCGCAGGCTGCTGTGGAGGAATAAATTCCGAATGCTAATAATTAGTGGAATAAGAGACAATGGTCTGGGAAACAGGCTATTGTCTCTGTTCTTAAGCCTGTAACGTATATTCTGCACATTCTGAAAGCAGTGTTATGAAGCAAAGAAAGGCGCGCCAACTGAAATTGACGCGCCTTTCTTTGCTTATTCGAGCCATCGCCCTTCTTTCGTGCGAATGAGCGATTTAAATGCCCGAAATCATTATTTCACTTCGATGTTCTTCAACACTTTCGCCTCTTGTTCCGGAGTAACCTTCGGTATGGTAATGGTCAGGATGCCATCGCTCACACTGGCGGCTATCTTGTCACGGTCCACATCCTCGGGGAGTGTGTAGCTCTGCTCATAGTTGCCATAGCTAAACTCACGGCGCAGATAGTGCTCATGTTTCTCGTTCTTGTTTTCTTTGGCCTCCTCCTTGTGCTCCATCTTGTTCTCTATGGCCACATGAAGCAAGCCTTCATTGGTGATGTTCAAGCGCACCCACTCCTTCTTCAGGCCAGGTACTGCCAGTTCCATGATATAGTTCTCACCCGTCTCCTTCACATTGAGCGCAGGAGCAGTGGCGCTGCAGTTTGTCATTGAGCCCGTATCAAAGAATGTGTCATCAAACAAGTTGGTCAACCAATTTGAATAATTGTTTCTACGATCCAACAACATGGTAAATACCTCCTATTTTCTATTTTTTTAGTTTCTCATCCTCTCTTTGCCTTTCGGTTCCGTCGGGATTTCTGTTTGTTATCTGTTTTGCCTCTGCCCCATTGGCTTCGGCTTTCAACCCGCCATTTGCAATAAGCATGCCAAGGGTACTTCCCCAGCCCAAGATGACATTCTTGGCAAGATTTGTCACCCATCGCGCAAATTTGTCGCCATCTTCACACAAAAACGTTGTCCAGGCAAGCCTCTATGTCAGGAAAGATATGCCACTGCCTAAATGGTCCGCTTTCGCACATAGCATGTTTGAATTATCCAAAGGCAAGATATGGAATGCTCCGAGCTCATCTCACCCCTATTACAAAAGGTCAAAGACAACTCATTCGACACGTTCACCGACATGCGTTATTTGCATATTTGCAAGTAAAATAGTCTATTTTGGTTAATTTCGTTAAAATACAAGCAAATTCTTAACAGAAAGATGTTAACGGATTAAGATTTTCTTTATCTTTGCCAACATGAAGAAGAAAACCATTTGGTTCATAGCCATCATCATGGGCCTGTCCTTTGTCATTCTGCTGGGTTTGCAGCTGACATACATTCAGGAAATGGCCAATATGAAGAAGGAGCAGTTCGACGAAAGCGTGAACCGCGCCCTCTACCAAGCTTCGCGCAACCTGGAACTCAATGAGACATTGCGCTACTTGGAGAAAGATGTCAACGAGACCGAGCGCCACGCTTACCGCATGGACAGCACGGGGACACGCTCGGGCAATCCGGACGATGGCACCGTGCAGCGTTCCCATCAGTTTGCCGTCAAGGGCAAGGACGGGACCGTGTACTCTTCTTTTGAGCTGAAGACCATCTCCACCAAGCCGGCACAGATGCCCAAGGCGATGATCTTGAAAAACGATCGCAACTCAAACGACGCCGCCAGCAAATCGCTGCAGGAGATTGTGAAAAACCGCTATGTCTACCAAAAGGCCTTGCTCGACGAAGTGGTAATGAACATGCTCTACTCAGCCTCTGACAAGCCTCTGAAAGAGCGTATCAACTTCAAGATACTCGACCAAGACCTCAAGGCGGAGCTGATGAACAATGGCGTCAACATCCCCTACCACTTCACCGTCACTACCCAGGATGGACGCGAGGTCTACCGTTGCCCTGACTACACGGACGAGGGCATTGAGTTCACCTACTCGCAAGTGCTTTTCCGCAACGATCCAGCCTCAAAGATGGGCGTGGTGCGCGTGCACTTCCCTGACATCAACAGCTACATCTATTCGAGCGTGCGGTTCATGATTCCCAGCGTGGTGTTCACGCTGATCCTTCTCATCACGTTCATCTTCACCATCGTGGTGGTGTTCCGCCAGAAACGTTACAGCGAGATGAAAAACGACTTCATCAACAACATGACCCATGAGCTGAAGACACCTATCGCCAGCATTTCACTGGCCGCACAGATGCTCAATGACGACAGCGTGCCCAAGAGCGAGAAGATGATGAAGCACCTCACGGGCATCGTCACAGACGAGACCAAGCGCTTGCGCTTCCTTGTCGAGAAGGTGCTGCAGATGTCCATGTTCGACCGCAAAAAGTCGACCTTCAAGAAAAAGCGCCTCGACCTCAACGAGATGATGGAAACCATCGCCAACTCGTTCACGCTTCGTGTGGAACACACTGGCGGAAAGGTATACGTGGACGTAGGAGCCGTCGACTCAACCATCTACGTGGATGAGGTGCATTTCCAAAACGTCATCTTCAACCTGCTCGACAACGCGGTGAAGTACCGGCAGCCCGACAAGCCGCTCAATGTCTACCTCAAGACCTGGAACGACGACCAGCACCTCTTCTTGTCAGTGGAAGACACTGGCATGGGCATGAAGAAAGAAAACCTGAAGAAAATCTTCGACAAGTTTTACCGCGTACACACCGGCAATGTGCATGACGTGAAAGGATTCGGGCTCGGCCTGGCCTACGTCAAGAAGGTGGTCGACCTCCACGATGGCGACATCAAGGTAGAGAGCGAATACGGCAAGGGCACCAAGTTTACCATTAAACTGCCTGTCATCAAAGACTAAATGGGAAATCAACCGCGCTGGACATAACAAGAACAAAACGATCATAAACTAAAAAGAGAATATTATGGAAGAAAAAGTTAAGATTCTGCTTTGCGAAGACGACGAGAACCTCGGTACGCTTCTTTGCGAATATCTCATAGCCAAAGGCTACGATGCTGTGCTGTGCCCCGATGGCGAGGCAGGCTTCCGCGAGTTCACAAAGGATAAGTTTGACATCTGCATCCTGGATGTGATGATGCCCAAGAAGGACGGTTTCACGCTGGCTCAAGACATTCGTCAGATCAACTCACAAGTGCCCGTCGTCTTCCTGACTGCCAAGGCGCAGAAGGAGGACGTGCTCGAAGGCTTCGACATAGGCGCCGACGACTACATGACCAAGCCGTTCTCCATGGAAGAGCTTGTGAAGCGCGTGGAGGCCATCTTGCGCCGCGTGAAGGGAAAGAAGAACAAGGAAAACACCATGTACAAAATCGGCCGCTTCACCTTTGACACACAGAAGCAGCTGCTCATCATAGGCGACAAGCAGACCAAGCTCACCACCAAGGAAAACGAGCTGTTGGCCTTGCTCTGCTCACACGCCAACGAAATTCTCAAGCGAGACGACGCCTTGCGCGCCATCTGGATTGACAACAACTACTTCAACGCACGCTCAATGGATGTCTACATCACCAAGTTGCGCAAGCACCTGAAGGATGACGACCAGATTGAGATCATCAACATCCACGGACAAGGCTACAAACTGATTGTGCCCGAGGAAGATTAAACACCTTTCGAACCACTAAAGAGGCGGCGGACTGCCACTACAGCATGTTCGCCGCCCTTTGCGCCTTGCAAATGGACGTCAGTATTCCCCAGCCGATTTCTCGTGGCGCACATGCCCCATGACGCCAGCAACAATAAGCGCCAGAGGGAATAGAAGGAAAAAATTGTGGTCGGTCAGTCCCGCCACATAGAACGCCACCATCAAAAGCACCCCCACATAGACCAAGGGCAGGCCTAACCATGCGGAGTATGCTTGCAAGAAGTGGGCTATACGAAGCAAATGTTTCTTCATGACGAGTGCAAAAGTAACAAGAAAAGGTGTGCATGCATCTATTTTTTGTGTTAAATAAGAAAAAAATCATGCGGCCGACCTCATTTTCTGCAAACTTATTTGTACCTTTGCACCCGCATTTTGCAAAACAACAATTAATTTCTATTCAAAGTAGTATGAATCAATACGAAACCGTTTTCATTTTGACTCCCGTTTTGTCTGATGAACAGATGAAGGAAACGGTCGCTAAATTCAAGAAGATGCTCACCGACAAAGGTGCAGAGATTCTGAACGAAGAGGCCTGGGGCTTGAAGAAGATGGCTTATGCTATTCAGAAGAAGTCTACAGGTTTCTACTGCCTGTTGGAATTCAAGGCTGAGCCATCAGTGATTGACACTCTCGAGACCGGTTACCGCCGCGATGAGAGAGTAATTCGTTACATGACCGTGAAGCTCGACAAGCACGCTGTTGCTTACGCTGAGAAGCGTCGTGCCAAACTGGGTAAAAAATTGGAGGCTTAATTATGGCAGAGCAGAAAAATTCAGAAATCCGTTATTTGACCGCTCCTTCTATCGACACCAAGAAGAAGAAGTATTGCCGTTTCAAGAAGAGCGGCATCAAGTACATTGACTACAAGGATCCCGAGTTCTTGAAGAAGTTCCTCAACGAGCAGGGCAAGATTCTTCCCCGCCGCATCACAGGCACTTCACTGAAGTATCAGCGTCGTGTGGCCCAGGCTGTCAAGCGTGCCCGCCAGATCGCACTGCTTCCATACGTAACCGATTTGTTGAAGTAATAGAAAAGGAGGCTAAGATATGGAAATCATACTGAAGGAAGATATCATCGGACTTGGATACAAGAACGAGATTGTTAAGGTGAAGAACGGCTACGGCCGTAACTACCTCATCCCCACAGGCAAGGGCGTTATCGCCTCAGAGAGCGCCAAGAAGGTGCTCGCGGAGAACCTGAAGCAGCAGGCCAACAAGATTGCCGCTGCCAAGGCTGACGCAGAGAAGCGCGCTGCCGCTCTGAAGGATGTCGAGGTTGTCGTTGTCGCCAAGGTTGCCGCCACTGGCCACCTCTATGGCTCAGTCAACGCCGCCACCGTCGCTGAGGAGTTGGGCAAGAAGGGCATTGAGATCGACCGCAAGATCATCACCATGCACGACATCAAGAAGGTCGGTGAGTTTGAGGCTACCGTCCACTTCTTCAAGGATGTTGAGGTGAAGGTTCCTGTGAAGGTTGTTGCCGAGAAGGCCGAGGAGGTTGTCGCCGAGCCCGCCGCTGAGGAGGCTCCCAAGGCCGAAGAGGCTCAGGAGGCTGCTCCCGCCGCAGCAGAGGAGGAAGCTCCCGCCGCTGAGTAATCAGAGCATAAGGAAGGAACAAGCGTAAGCTGTTCCGACAAAGCAGAATATTGAAATCCCGTTTGTCTTTCCGGCAAACGGGATTTTTATATGGAGTAAGCACTTCGGTAACTTTTTGCTAACTTTTTGCGAAGCAGCACCCCAAGTATTCTGCAGCTACATCCCTGTAATTCAGATATTTTTGTTAACTTTGCACCAATATACAGAGTATATAATATCATAATAACTATAAAGAAATGAAAGCATTTGTATTTCCCGGACAGGGTTCACAGTTTGTCGGCATGGGCAAAGACCTCTACGACAATAATCCTTTGGCCAAAGAGTTGTTCGACAAGGCTGATGAGATTCTCGGCTTCAAGATCACAGACATCATGTTTGCAGGCACCGATGACCAGCTGAAGCAGACCAATGTCACCCAGCCTGCTGTATTCCTGCACAGCGTGATCTCTGCCCTCTGCCTGGGCGAGCAAGACGCCAAGATGGTCGCTGGCCACTCGCTCGGTGAGTTTTCAGCCCTGACCTTCGCCGGCGCCCTCAACTTCGAAGATGGCTTGCGCTTGGTGGCTGCCCGTGCCAACGCCATGCAGAAGGCTTGCGAGGCCAATCCCGGCACCATGGCTGCCATTATCGGCCTGCCCGACGAAAAGATTGAGGAAATCTGCGCCGAAATCAGCAAAGGCGGCAAGACGGTCGTCGCAGCCAACTACAATTGCCCCGGGCAGTTGGTCATCTCCGGTGAGAGCGAGGCCATTACAGAGGCTTGCGAGAAGCTGAAGGCCGCTGGCGCCAAGCGTGCCCTGCCGCTCCGCGTAGGTGGTGCTTTCCACTCTCCGCTGATGCAGCCCGCCAAGGAGGAGCTCCAGGCTGCCATCGAGAAGACAGAGGTGAAGGCTCCGAAGTGCCCCGTTTACCAGAATGTGGATGCTGCCGCACACATGGATCCCGCAGAGATCAAGGCCAACCTCATCGCACAGCTCACTTCGCCCGTGCGTTGGACAAAGACCGTGCAGAACATGATTGCCGATGGTGCTGACGACTTCTTGGAGTGCGGCCCCGGCAAGGCGCTGCAAGGCATGATCGGTCGCATCGACAAGGCTGTCACAGCTCACGGCATCGCATAAGAATGATGTTTCCTACGATAATCAATGAATAGGAAAATCATCATATACCAACTTCTCCCCCGCCTCTTTGGCAACAAGAACCAGACACGCAAGGCTGGCGGCTCGTTGCAAGAGAACGGGGTGGGAAAGATGAACGATTTGGACACGCTTCATCTGCGTCGCATCCACGACATGGGATTTACCCATGTGTGGCTCACGGGTGTCATCCGTCATGCCACTACCACCGACTACAGCCAGTATGGCATTCCACGCCAACATGCCGCTGTGGTGAAGGGTAAGGCTGGCTCACCCTACGCCATTGTCGACTACTACGATATCGATCCCGACATCGCCGTCAACGTAGACCGCCGCATGGATGAGTTTGAACAGTTGGTGGCCCGCATCCACAACGCAGGCATGAAGGTCATCATCGACTTCGTGCCCAATCATGTTGCACGCGAATACCATTCCATCTGCCGACCAGAAGGCGTTGCCGACCTGGGCGAAGGTGATGATGTCAACAAGCATTTCTCACCTGCCAACAACTTCTACTACTGCCCGGGCCAACCCTTTGTTGCCCCCACAGCCACACCTGCTGGCGAAGACCCCTACGTGGAGTTTCCCGCCAAATGCACCGGCAACGACCGCTTCGACAACCATCCTGATGCCAACGACTGGTACGAGACCGTAAAGCTCAATTATGGTGTCGACTATTGTGACGCCGGAGGACGCAGCTACCACTACGATCCCATACCGAGCACCTGGAGCAAGATGACAGATATCCTGCTCTTCTGGGCTTCGAAGAACATCGACGGGTTCCGTTGTGACATGGCAGAGATGGTGCCCCACAACTTCTGGAGCTATGCCACGCGCATCGTGAAGGAGCGTCATCCGCAACTGGTGTTCATCGGCGAGGTCTATGACACGGCACAATATCGCACGTATGTTCAGGCCGGCTTCGACTACCTCTACGACAAGGTGGGCATGTACGATTGTCTGCGCGACGTCATCTGCAACCGCCGTCCAGCAAGCAGCATCACCTACTATTGGCAGAGCGTGGACGACATCAAGGACCACATGCTCTATTTCCTCGAGAACCATGACGAGCAGCGCATTGCCAGCGACTTCTTCTGTGGCGACGGCCAAAAGGCTATCCCCGGACTGATTGTTTCGGCCTTGCTTCGCGACAATCCTGTCATGATTTACGCCGGACAGGAACTGGGCGAGCGCGGCATGGATGCTGAGGGCTTCTCCGGACGCGACGGGCTCACCACCATCTTCGACTATTGGTGTGTCGACACGCTTCGCCGCGGCCATTATGACCGTCGCCATCTCACGCAAGAGGAAAAACGGCTCATGAGCATCTACCAGAAGGTGCTGTGCATGGCCAACGAGGAAAAGACCATCCGCGAAGGCGATTTCTTCGACCTCATGTATGTCAACCCGCAGTCTCCACTGTTCAATCCGCGCCATCACTATGCATTCTTACGCAAAAAAGAAGAAGAGGCGCTGTTGGTGGTAGCCAACTTCTCGGGCGACGCTGCCCATGTCGGAGTGACCATCCCGGGACACGCTTTCGACTTCCTGCATTTGCCTGAGTGCGAAGTGGAGGCGACCAATCTGCTGACAGGCGAACACACTACGCTCTCTCTCAAGAAAGACGGAATCGTGGAGATGGACGTGGCGGCTTACTCTGGCAACATCTTGAAATTCAGCATACAGATGGAAAACAAGTCTTACGAGCTGAATGCTCACAACAAGGAAGAGTTCCCACCGGCACACACGGCAGAGCATCTGCTCAACCAAGTCATGATTCGCATGTTTGGCTGCGAGCGCTCATCCAACGCCCACATCGAGCGCAAGAAGAGCAAAATCAGCTATAAGCTCGACCATAAGCCATCACGGCAAGAGGAAAAGGCCATCGAAGACAAGATGAACGAGCTGATAGAAGCCGACCTGCCTGTCACCTTCGAATATGTGGACCGCAATCACCTGCCGGCCGGCGTGAAGACTGACCGCCTGCCAGAAGACGCCTCGGAAACCCTTCGGCTGGTTCGAATCGGCGATTTCGACGTGTGTCCCTGCATCGGCAAGCACGTGCGCTCCACCGCACAGATTGGTCGTTTTGAGATGCTCGGCACCAATTGGGACGAGATGACACACATGTTCCGCATCCGCTTCAAGGTGCATCCTTGACACTGTATGACAACAGGGCAAGCGTTTCCTTATCGTGAAAGTTTCTCCAAAGAGGAATACACAAGTGGACACTTACACATAAATCCCAACTGCCAAAACATGTGCAGTTGGGATTTTTTTTGTCATCGTGATGTCATGATGACTGTCTCAGCCCCAACTTGCAGCATCTTGCAGTCAGAATATACCCCAGTTCGGGATAAGAGGTTTTGCAAAAGAGAAATATAAGGTCTTCA